>Ga0065711_1008884_pt1 | contig 12005 bp, 6 predicted proteins | sample Hoacrofraction12_FD_59098 | JGI IMG/M metagenome (GOLD analysis project Ga0065711, IMG submission 59098) | Hoatzin crop microbial communities from Cojedes, Venezuela - Epithelial fraction 12 v2 (version 2) | ecosystem: Host-associated > Birds > Digestive system > Esophagus > Crop | place... | reverse complement strand
CCCATTGGCTTTCTTGGCAGCCAGGGCACACTGCTGGCTCATGGTTAACCTGTCGTCCACCAGGACACCCAGGTCCCTCTCCGCAGAGCTGCTCTCCAGCAGGTCCACCCCAAGCCTGTACTGGTGCATGTAAAACACTCAGAATTGCAACTGTCAGGAGACAAAATTCACCAACAGCCGACTGGAATTAAACTAAAAAACATTTCAGTCACTGTCTTCTATACTAGATAAGCATGAAATGAAATTTTACAATAAATGCTTGTGACACCAAAATAATATTTTGCCATTGATCCACAGGTACGAATTTAACCCCAAATCCATAAAATTCAAGGCTTTGCATTTTTCTTGAACCTCTGACGCAGGCTTCTATGCTTTTCAAGCTATCCTGCCTCTCCCAGCTCTGCAGAGAAACATGCAAACTAAAAGTCCTTGGTGTAGCCATAGCTAACAGCTTAGTTACCGATTTTAGGTTTTTTTTTTCCTATTTGCAAATATTCTGTGAACAGGCTGTAATTTGTCTGCTTATTTCTTTAATGTAATTTCATCTTCAGGTTACAGACTGGATACACAGTATCCATGGCAAGTACCAAGCAAAATACATGTAAGATTTGAGCGAAGATTCCAGGTCATCACTGATAAAGCAGTAGACAAAGACCTAAATTTGTGTTTCCATGAGGAAATTTAACTACATAATGATGTCATTATGTTTACACATATATATAATGCTAGAAGTTAGGTAGTTAAGCTTGCAGCTGGGTCAGGGACATGTCAAAGGAGGAACGTCAAAATGCTGTTGGGCATTGTTTTTACTTTAGCATAAAGCATAAAAGGAGGAAGGGTATTTCATTTAGCTGGGTGATTCTTTTTTTTTGCACAAACGTGGTCCTGACAACATCAGGTTTATGAACACATCAGGTTTATGAATGCATAGTTTACGAAAACATTTTGTTTTTAAACAATTGCTTGTAGATTGAGAAATGTTTACAAAAAAACAGAAACCCTAACTGTTCACAGTGACATAACAACTATTTTTATTTTTACCAATTAAAATAGGAGACCACTCCGAAATATCCTTCCATGTTGTTTTTTTTAAAATAAGTAAAAAAAGTCCCCAGACCTGTAGGCGTCCCTTATGTTTTAGGATTTTACCTGTGCTACTCACCCGAAATCTCAGAATGTTTAACATTTGGGTTAACTTGATTTTTCCCCTCTGAACTGCAAACATCCTGGAAGAGCTCAACAGGAAGACAAAACAGTTACAGACTTCAGTTTTAAATTAGCCCAGACTTCAGTCCCCGTCGATGTCGTAAGCTGCCCACAGGCTGTTGGTTGTACCTTGGTGGTACCTTCCCGTGGGGATGCAGCCCCCTCGGCCAGCTGCAGTGCATGGCTGGTGGCAGGAACCCCTTCAGCCACACGATATCAATCTGCTGTTGCGTCCGAGTCAGAGCCTGAAGACTCCCCAAGGGCAGAATCGCCATTTCATAGCAACCTTTCTCGGTAGGCTCTGAATTTGGCCAAGTCAAGCAGCTGCAATCGTACATTGGTCATTTGGCAGCCAGGTTGATCCTGCAATTTGTTGAGCACACATAGTTGTCCTTTAATGTAGCCCATTAAACAAACCTTGATGCACATGAGCAATCCTCAGATTCTGTGGGAATAGCGTAGCAATTGAGAGGTTTTTGTTTCAGGGGTGCCTTCCTGGCCAATACGTGGGAATTTTGCCATTGAGTTCCACCGGTGTGGGGGGAGATAATCCGGGATCAGGCTGACTCTGTAACAACGTGGAGGAAAAAATACTTTTACGTGTCATGTGTTGTTAACCTGGCATCCTTGTTCTGCTACAGAAAAGTTTTCCACATGCAAAATCTGCATTTTCACTTTCTAATGTTAAAATTACTGTCTTTGTAAGTCTCTGTTTGGATCCAGTATGAAAGTGGGGCTAAAATTGAAATGAGTCGAGTTAAAGGTGTCGCATGTTTGCAAAGGCTTAAAATGCCGTTTTCTCCTAACTCCGCACAACACACATCCTCTTGGCTAATCCTGTGAATCCAGGGAACAAAAAGCCACTTCACACAGTCTGGCTCATTCGGATAATGAAATATCCAGAGGAATTAGGTCTGGGGAAATGCTCTGATTTGCAGCTGTTTGAAGGCAGGACAAGTTCATAGTGTCATTGGTGAAGATAATCCAAGGAATTTCAGAGATAAACAGGGCTGAAATGCCCCTGCTTTAATGGATAGCTGATGTTACACCTTGTTCTTTTTTTAAAAAAGTCTGCACTTATAAAGACTGTCAACAGCAATGGATACAGCGGACTTGAGCCTCCTCATATCCACCAGATAATCCTGTTCTTACCCAACTATCACATCTTCTTTGACCTGCAGCTACTTTTCCGCTATATGCTGCTACACATGTCAGTGCTGACCCACCTCAATTTTGGCGCATGCGGCTGTTGCTGTTCCCAGAGCACTGATAGCTGGCTGGAGGCTCTACCATGGAGCAGAAGAAAAGGTCACTATTGAAATAGCTTTCCAACCCCAGGCCCTGTCTGCAGGGGCAGATGCATCTTTTCACAGACACCCCGCATCCCCCTCAAGTCAGGGGGCTCCAGGAGGAGCAGACAGGTCTACCTGTAGGGAGAAACAGAGAAAAGGTGCAGATATAACCCTGATAGGAGGGACGGGTCAAGAGAGGGGGAAATATAACTGCCCTGGAATAAGCCTTACTTGTTATAAGGGTCCAGAAACTGGTTTGGGTAATTTTTTTCCTCTGATCTGTAAATACCTCTTTGAAAAGAGGACACATAAGCCATTTGGGAAAAGTGTATTTCAAGGAAGCAGTTAAAAGAAAAGAATATGAAGGCAGAATGAGGCAGTCACTCCAGGCAAAGGAGACTGTATTATCAAGGATGTTTTAGTAGCAGAAAAATACATAACTATGTTTGTCAAGTAATTTCTTCCTACTGAAGATGGCAAAAATATTAATTGAACAACTTACTTGACAAAAAACTCTGGCTATTATTTAGTCAGCTGCAGCTATAGCCTAATTTATGTCTGTTTCCATCCTCATTGTTATGAGAGTATCCCTCAGGAGCTAACAGTGTGAGATAGTACAAAAATGCTTTTATTTTATCTTATTTTATTTTATTTTACTTTATTTTATTGCCTACACCTAAATGCTTGGTAATTGTACTAGGTTTTCCCAACATGACAAGAAGAGGACATGCTGAGTGAGAACTTTAATAGCAACAATTATTTAAGAAACAAAAAATCCGGTCTCCCTCAACTCCCAGCCTCCTAGACAACAGCAAATAACTAAGTAGAAAAATGTCATCCAGAAGGAAGTATTCATGACCCAGCCAGTGCGTTAACTGGCTTTGACGAGATGACAAAGTACCTGGAACCCAACTGTCTACAGCAAATCTTCCAGGTCATCAAGAAGGGGTCACTTCCAAGTCACCAGACTAGTCTAGTATCCATACAGCAGGCTCGAAGATCCCCACCACAACGCGTCACTAAAACCTCCTCTTCTCCTCTTCACACGTACACACAAGGCATGCATGTAGTCTTTATAACGCCCGGAAAAGCAGTCGCAGTATGAAACTAAAAATGCAGCAAAGCCAGCAGGTGTCTGGGGGCACGGCAGTATTTTCTCCCTTTATTCTTTTGTTTTTTCCTACTGCTTTTATCCTCTTTCTCCTCCCAGCGGCAGCCCATTCTGTGCTCGACCCTTAGCCGTGCTACCCCTCTGCCACAGCCCTCCTCCCGTTCCCCGTAGATCCCCGTACATCCCCGTACATCCCGTGGCGACCAGCAGTGCCAGCCAGTACTCAGCTGCTGGCCGTGGCCTGCCCACTCGAAAGGAGAGGGAGCGACTGAAATATTCCCTCCAGGGTTTCCTTCAAGCATCCCCGCCAGGAAATTCGCTGCTCACAAAGGCACCGCCGGCCCTGGGAATCAAACACCGGCCCGAAGAGCAGGGGCTCTTGCTGTAGCCCAAACACAACTTATTGCAACCCCTTGCTGCCTCCTGTGCTTATGCAGCACAGACCTTCTTGGGTTACGAGACACTTTGAAGATCTCACCTTCTCCCATTACTTGTCTTTTACATAAAATGTCCACAGATGTGAGTCTGCTAGCGTGTCGGAGGGCTGCGGTTAATAATTTATAAAACAATACTTCCTATTGGGCATATTGTTTAACGTAGGGGTGTACGGAGGGGGAGCGGGCTGCCTTGCTGCAGGAGCACCCTCTGCTGACCCCCACGCGGGGCGGCAGGCCTGAGGCGGGGTGATGGCTGCCGTGGGGGGCCAGCCCCCAGCCGCACGGATGCTGCATCTCAGCTTCTCCAGGGTGGTGGTGACTGTCAAACCCCTTGCTCTGCAGCAAACAGCGAGGCTTAATGTGCCAGCAAAGCACAAGTGGAGGCGACTCTCGTGGAAATACCCTGATGCGTAGTTCTCAGGAGGCCCATGCAACGCACGCCCAACTTGCACAGCATCGCTTTCAGAAAGCCCGGTGTTTTTTCTGTGTGCGTGCTCCAGCAATCACACCAAAAAGGCTCCTCTTGAGCCAAAGCCACAAGGAAATGGTCTAGACAGCTACACCTGAAAACAGGCCTCTGTGTGTGATGGCGTTTGCCCTGTACTCCTAATCCACCGCAGGTCGGAGCACAGGAGAGGATGTGGGCAGATATATTTGCCGTGTCAAAGATAACTCTTTGCAGGTGGGACTGATGCTCTGGACAAGGAGTCGCAGCCTGAGAAGAAGAGTCCTCCCCAGGAGCGTGCACTGGGTGGATCTTTTTCAACTCCCTTCCCATCCGTGACAGCTCTGGAGCTGGAAATGCCAGTAACAATGGTGAGAACAGTCGAGCAGCATCTTCCTGCGGGGACTTGTGGACTAGAACATCATAAATAAACAATCTGGCATAGCTAGCAGTGGCTGCTCAATAAAGAACCATTGTGTAGCTCAAGAGCACTGGTGGCAAATGCTTGTCCTTCCTACTCTTACCACATCTATCTCTATTTCACTTTTTTGAAATATTTTTAAATACTACTAAACACTTTCTGAGTATTTGCTAATTGGTGAGCTAATCGTTCTTCACTTCATCAGGAAACCTTGAAAGATTTTAAAATTGTGATTAATTTCAGATTCCCAAAATGCAGCAAGTGGTATAAATGTTACAGAACAGCTTTCCAGGGCACTGTGCAATTTCAGCTTGCTTTCAATTTTGCTTGTGTCTTGGGCCATTTTTTTACCAGAAAAACCAAAACGTACATGGCTCTCTAGGCATACCTTTACCAACCTGAGGAAGAGTTTGTCTGCTCAAAGCTTGTCTGCTTTTTCAGACTAGTATAATAAAGGATATTATGAGGACAGGCTAAGAGAGTTGGGGGCTGTTCAGCCTAGACAAGAGAAGCCTCGGGGGTGACCTTACAGCAGCCTTCCAGTACCTGAAGGGGGCCTACAGAAAGGATGGAGAGGGACTTTTCACAGGGGTGTGTAGTGATAGGACAAGGGGGAATGGCTGTAAACTAAAAGAGGGCAGATTTAGATTAGATATTAGGAAGAAATTCTTCACCATAAGGGTGGTGAGGCACTGGCACAGGTTGCCCAGAGAAGCTGTGGCTGCCCCCTTCCTGGAAGTGTTCAAGGCCAGGTTGGATGGAGCTCTGAGCAACCTGGTCTAGTGGAAGGTGTCCCTGCTCATGGCAGGGGTGTAGAAACCAGATGATCTTTAAGGTCCCTTCCAGTCCACACCATTCTATGATTCTATGATTCTGTGATATTTCCTCCCCTTACAAAACTTGCCTCGTTGACTGATCAAAATGTTGCAGATCTTATTTCCAGCAGTAATTTATTATTCAGATTTGAAGAGTAGGTTTAAAAACCTACGGTAGAGGCATATCCTCATTTAGCCAGAAACCAAACTGACATCCTCCTGCCTGCTTATCTCCAGTCTGTGGCACAGGAGCCCATTTTTGCACCAGCGAGAAACACGAACCACCGTTGGAGTCTCTGCGCTGGACACCCTTCACAGCAGGATGGGAGCTGAGGCTTCAGTGTCGTCTCACCATGCACCAAAGATCCTGTCTGGCCTATTCCTCCCTCCACACTGGTGCTTGTGAGCCCCACACTGCCCTTTCCCGCTGTCCTTACACCGGGGACGCTGCTGGTTGATGCATAGCTGGGGGCATCACTGGGCAGCCTGGGCAAGTGGTGAGACACGTGGAAGCTGCAGAGGACTGTCACAGACTCCTTCACACACATAGCCTGGGGTCCTCACCTGAACTAAGGGCTACCTGTCCTCACAGGCTGCTTCTCCCCCAGGAAAGCCTTCAGGCACTGCTGTTACCAAATTGCATTACGCTCTGCTTTCTCGGATTATCATACGACATAGAATTTGTCTTGCTGATCTGCTGTTAACAGGGCAGGGATACGGGTAGAGGTGATTTTGTGGTAAAAGCTGAATTCTTTCCCATTTACTCACCCAGGGGAACCAACACCTTCACAGAGGGCAGACCTGGACCATTGCAAGGACAGAAGGTAAACCAAGACCAACTGCCATCAGAAATACTGTGCATGTTATACTGTCATGGAGAGGCAATTTATTGAGCCCTGTTTCTGTGTATCAAGACATCTTATATTCGTAAAGGAGGTGGTAAAATACAGACGTCCTCCTTCTGCTAAAACATACCTCATAAGAGGTCTTGGGCTATATTTAATTGGAAAAATTTTCTCATGGAACTAGCTTTTGGATTTTACTTCCAATTCTGTTAGAGTCAGTACACCAATAACACACGTACCATCTCTCTTCCACAGCTATGTAGGCATCTCAATTTCCTCTCAGTGACCTCCTTTTGTCACTTCTTCTTTTCATATATATGTATGTTTCTCTTCTGTTCAATAGCAAGGAGCAGTTTCTTCCAGATAGTCGCTCATGATCTGGACCGAAGCTTGGCTCTGCAAAGTACCAGCCTTAACCTGGTGGCTGTACTGTCACCGGGTGGACCATCTTCTTATGAAAAGGCTGAGCCAAAAGAGAAAAGATTGTTAATACCAATCTTGGGCATCTTCAACATCACCCAGTTGCAGACATCTGCACACAGCGACTTCCAGCCTGTCCTTTTACTTGGCTGCTTTTAACACAGCCTTGGGCCACGGTAATCCTTGAGTAAAATCAGTGGGAGTTGTTTTCACTGGAAACCAGTGTTTCTTCCTGGGAGATGCTATGTTTTTCCACCACATATGGGGTTCAGTTTTGTCTTCTAGGTGCCTCCTACTTCAGAGGCTCATACTGTGTATTTTTACCAGGTTTTGGATCAGCAACAGTTTGCTGTATGTGTGTGCTCAGTATTCATCCTCGTTGTGGATAGTCAGTCATCAAGTGTGGATAAAGGGCAGTTTCAACTCCGCACTGTTTTACTGGTGCTTGTTACGAAGCAGCATCTGAAAACTCCCCGGCTCACTCAGCCCAGCATCCACAGAGAACAAGGCACATGCTGGCCGGCAGAGCAACCCCCTTGCAACAGCAGTAAGAGGATTTGTTCTGAAGGTCTTTTATTTAGGAAGAGGAGCAAAATGTTAAGAAGTGCCAAGATTTTTCATTTGCGTATAAATTCCCTCACTTTTTATTTCTGGGGTCATGCATAGCTGAGGTATGTGGTAAGGAAATAGCATCCTGAACTTGCCTTATACTGAAAAATGAAACAGATCTTCAATATTTCATGGAGAAGAGGGTCTGCATCGTTTCTTGCGAATAAGCCCTTTGTGTCTCTATTATTTTTACAATGCGTTTTAATGACCTGAAAGCATGTGTGTACCTTCTTAAATCATCACATACAAAACTATATTTTGATTGTAAAATATATTAAGAATCTTATAGAAGAAGCTATGCAATGTGTGGGGTTTTTTTCTCTGTTTTCAAATATAGGATTATTGCCTGTATTACAAGGACACACTTCAAAAATTAAAAAAATAAGGTGGGAAGGAAAAGATATTTTTTAAAAAAAATAATATATCCTAGCCCTAGACACCAGTGTTAGAAAAGTCACCCTTACCAGATGGCTAATACAGACAAGGGAAAATAGCCAACTTGATTTCAAATGTGAGAGTGATTTTTAAAATGAATGATAGAAACTACTTCAGATTCATTATTTTAAGCAGGGAAACTCATGTGTTTAGCTTATGGGTCTGGTTTGAATAAAAGTTTGTCTTTCTTGAATAGAAATCATATGTGATTCCAGGCAGTGGCCTGGACCATTTGCTAATACTAATTGTTGCTGGTTGAAAGTAGGGTAGAATATTGTTAAAGTCTTCCCTGGCAGTAACTCGAGCTGTGCAAATGTACTTTACAGGAGCTGTGATGAGGTTTACAGCTGGCAGAAGCTTGTGATAGGATGGCCACGTGACTTTACATCTCCCTTTTAATAACAGAATAAAAGCTCGCATGACACAGTTCTGTAGGTAAAGGATGGCAGGGATTGTATAAGATGCAGCAGGGATACGTATTTTTATAAAGATTTCACATTTTGAAAGCTACTTGATGATGTGGCTATTTTGAAATAATATTATCACAATACACTGAAGTAAAGCTTGGCAAGTTAAAAACCACCGAGACCAGACGGGCTGTTCAAGTTCTCACATGAAGCATCAGTGGTGAAAAAAAAGTGTCAGATTGTAATCATATCACTTTGCCCTCGCCCGGCCTCAACAGAAACCTGGTCAGTTGGTAAATACTTCATTTCCTGACAACGAAAAGCTCTAACTTAGTTAAATAGATCAATTGTGATTATTCTGCATAATTTACATGTTAGCACCATTATCCTGGTAAATTCCAGAGCAAAACCTTATCTTCTGTTTCTGAAATGCCAGGGTTACACTCTTTTCAACCTTCAGCCATAACCACAGAGCAGTGTTGCTACTCACATTCACATCCAAGCTGGCTGCATCTTACTGCTGCGTGAAACACCTAGGGCATGATTCAGCTGCCCAAAAATAGGTCTCAGTGCCCTTCAAAATGTCCCAACATGTCTGAGACATCCCCGATGGGCTGGCAGATGCGGTGCAAAACCCACCACACCCCATGTCCCTCTGTCCCCTTCCAGAGTGGCAGCCGGCTGCCTCAGGGAGACACCCTGCAGTATCGCAAACGGAGCCAGACACCAAAGGGCGAAGCACTGAAGACCTAGGGTCCCCTAGGTCTGCGGCGTAAACCTGCTAAGCCACCTCGGGATCAGGCTCTGCAGGGACCCGTAACAGAGCTGCGCTAGGGAGCAGAAAGGAGCTGTGGGTTGGGTGCCCAGGCAGGATGCCATGGCTCCTTCCCCACAGGGAGCGTGCCAGAGTTGTAGGAGAAGTTCAGCCCCAGTCGAAGGGATGAGCGTCATTTGGTCAATATTCGTACCAATGACCTGTCACTCACGAGCTCATCCAGAAGAATTTCAGCCTGCAGTTCCAGTCAGAGAATCGCACGCTCATTTGCATTGCACATCCAATCAGTATCAGCATGTTTTCTGAAGCTTTGTCATGCTCGGGTAGACAGAAAGTATTCTTTTCACTAATATTTTTATTGCTTCACATCTGGTTCATAATAATTCTCATGCTATTGTCGGTGGAATTGCTCTGCCATTTCCTTTCATGATGTGCTTGATGGCTGCTCTGGAAAACAGTTTATTTAGAGGTTCAAGAAGATGCTGTTTGGTGTATTTTCCATTTGGCAAACTACAAAAGTAACATTTCAAGTTATAAACACCTGCATAGACTAACATATATGTACTATAACTTTCTTCACAGAGAGGTATGCAGCATAAATAACATGTAAACAGCTTTCCACAAGTCAAAATGAATGCAGAAAACCCCCAAGACTCTTAGGGGAATAAAAAATAGAGTAGTGCAACTTTTTTTAAACCTTTTCACTTCCATTCCTTCCCAGTCCCAGTCCCAGTTACTTTGCATTTTTTCCAGTGACTCTCTTTTGGAAGTAGTGAATATTGTGTACTCACTTCATATTCTTTTGGAAAATTCAAAACCTTCACAACAACTGGTTCATTTATTCATGATTTTACTTCTCTACCCATTTGCGGAAGAGCAGCCAGCTGTGAAAATGCTGTGTTGTGTCCTGTTCTGTGGGGTCCCATATGAAGTTTCAGTGTGGTCTTCTTTGGGGAAAGGTGAGCTCCTCAGTTCAGTCACATCCGCAGCCAAAGCTGTCATTAAGTCCTTTCACCTTTTGTTGGTTCTCACCTGAGCATCCTCCGGCACTTTTATGCAGCCCTAAACACAGCTGATGAGTTTTCAGACCCATTGCTCACCTGGAGAGCAGATACATAAATTTCAGAATTAATATTCTTGACATTAAAATGTGGGTTTCAGTCATGCTGTTGTCTGGGCTAACTCTTCCTTTTCCTTGACAGTTTGTTTGGGGTTTCTTGGTAATCTCTTGTGACACGAATGATAACCTTACAAGTATAGCTCTAAAAGCAGACTCTTCTAAAATTTCTTCACAGTTGTCAGGTGGAAATAAAGGCAGTAGGGTGGGATGTACAAGAAAGTCAATATTTCCATTGTTCTGATGTGTTTTGAGCAGTATATTACAGCATCAGGTACATCTTTCACAGACAAGCACACAACGCTACCCATATATGTAATGGCCACTTGTGTATAAAGACTGCAGCTTCCCTGACTGTGGAGTCTCCAGAAGATTGTAACAAGCTCACAGCTGCCCACAGCAAAAATACCTGGGAGAAAGTTCAGCTCTTACACTCATAAACCTGATACTACTGGCTGAAACCTGCCTCTTCTCTGCAAATCTTGCAAGAGGAATGGAGCCAGCTGCAGAACAGACCTTCTCTTCTCTGATTCAAAGACACATGCGACATCTCACTTATTTTCCTGGCACTCACGTTCCTGAGCAAACACACATTTTTCCTCCCTGTCCGTTGTATGTCCTTCAGTCCTCTGCCAGTGGAGGACACGAGGGAAACAGGCACAAAATGTGCAACAAAACTCCTTTCACTGCCTGTGGGTGGGTGAAGCCTTACCCTGTAGTCCTCTCCTGCCTCTGCTCCTGCCCACTTCTAGGCGGTGCAAAGCAGCTCCAGTGGTGTGGGGAAACAGGTCAAAGGACCAGCAATTCATAGCTGTTTCACCGCGGACGAGGCCGCAGCATAGACCCCTGGGCAGGTTCTTGGAGAGGACTGATTTAACGTAACCAGGTCTCCAGAACTGCCAAGATTATGTAGAAGACCACTGAGGCCACCAAAAAAGGTGAACAGGATAGACTGAAGCCACCTGAGACCCATACTTTCTAAGCTATGCCTCAGAGTTTCTGCACACGTCAAACTTTCACAGGCGGTTTGGTGCAAACGCTGAGCAAATGTTGGCCTTTGCCAGGAGTACGCTTTAGAGAACAGCGTGGACAAAGGCTAAGAAAAGCTTTCACAAAAAGCACAGAAAACAGGAATTCATAGAATCCCTTCCCCAGCTGTAATTCACGTGTGTTTTAAATACGATTCACATAGACAAAAACAAATTCTCAGATAGTTTCTGTACTAGCAAAAGCAGTTGCTGTTGTAACAGGTTATGATTCAATGTTTCATTTTCTTTTATGCATTATAAGTTGCGTCCAGCCATCTTTTAGCTGGCTCTCTCACCAAGTCCTGACTCCCTGCTAAGCCTCAGTCTCTGGCACTCGTAACTAAAGCAACAAGACCAAGTCCTTAAACTTATCCACTGAATGTGTTGGCTCTGAGAGCTTTTTCCAGAATTATGTCAACCCTCCACTTATCACTTATCTTCCTACCTCCTGCAAGTGCCCCTATTCACAACACTTCGTACATAGCCTGGGACTTTCAGAGACCATCACGCAACATATTAAAACCATTCTAATCCGCTGCTTCACACATAACCCCTCCATCACAGCTCGTACTGATTCCAGCCATCAGGCTCACAATCTTTGTAGCACATTAGCCAAAAAAAAAAAAAAAAATCCATTTTCAT
>Ga0065711_1048068_pt1 | contig 12006 bp, 9 predicted proteins | sample Hoacrofraction12_FD_59098 | JGI IMG/M metagenome (GOLD analysis project Ga0065711, IMG submission 59098) | Hoatzin crop microbial communities from Cojedes, Venezuela - Epithelial fraction 12 v2 (version 2) | ecosystem: Host-associated > Birds > Digestive system > Esophagus > Crop | place... | reverse complement strand
CCCCAACTCTCTTAGCCTGTCCTTGTAGGAGAGGTACTCCAGCCCTCTGATCATCTTTGTGGCCCTCCTCTGGACCCGCTCCAACACATCCATGTCCTTCTTATGTTGGGAGCTCCAGAGCTGGACATAGGACTCTAGGTGGGGTCTCAGGAGAGCAGAGTAAAGGGGCAGAATCACCTCCCTCGACCTGCTGGCCACACTTCTCTTGATGCAGCCCGGATACGGTTGGCTTTCTGGGCTGCCAGCACACATTATCGGCTCATGTTGAGCTTCTCATCCACCAGTACCCCCAAGTCCTTCTCCTCAGGACTGCTCTCGAGCCACTCTCTGCCCAGCGTGTACTTGTGATTGGGATTGCCCCAACCCACGTGCAGGACCTTGTACTTGGCCTTGTTGAACTTCATGCGGTTCACGCAGGCCCACTTCTCCAGCCTGTCAGGGTCCCTCTGAATGGCATCCCTTCCCTCCAGCGTGTCAACCACACCACACAGCTTGGTGTCATTGGCAAACTTGCTGAGGGTGCACTGAGTCCCCCTGTCCATGTCACCAACAAAGATATTAAACAGCACCGGCCCCAGTACAGACCCTTGAGGCGCACCACTCATCACTGGTCTCCACCTGGATGTCGAGCCACTGACTGCAACTATTTGAGTGCCTCCATCGAGCCAGTTCCTTACCCAATGAGTGGTCCATTTGTTAAATCCATGTCCTTCCAATTTAGAGACACGGACAGCATGCGGGACAGTGTCGAATGCCTTGCACAAGTCCAGGTAGATGATGTCAGTTGTGGGATGGGGGATGTCTGTAGCTAATAGAACCTTTCAAATTCATGTTCCAACCATTAAGTTTTTGTCAGAGACTTTTATTCTGATTCATGTTTCTTCCAAATTATGATTGGGAATCATATCTGAATATTCACAATTATAGGATGTTCCCATAAAATCCTTCTTCTCCAGGATTTTTCTAGCAGATAAGAATCCTTTGTCAACACCTGAAGCTCAGAATGAAGTTTGAAAAGACAGTCTGCCACTTTTTATTTTGTGGATGCTTACAAGTTTTGGAGACTTCCAAACTTTGTCACCAGAGATCTTCCTTTATTTGCTCAGGGAAGGGGGATGACTTACAAATTCTCTTTTTTCTGGATTGGCTAGATTATACAACACTGGATAGACTATCTGGGATACCGTATAACTCAAGTATGGTGAAGCGCTTCCATTTTTTGCTGCACATTTTAAGCAGAGTTTTTAAACTACAAAATACAACTACTGCTGAAGTCAAGCAATTGCTACTAGATGTATCTCACCAGAGGTCATTAATCACATTCTTTCTTCATTTGTCAGTTCTTCACAGGTCTAATCTACGAGAGCTCATCATCCTTAGTCCAGCGCTATTTGTATTCCAGATGTTCTAAGCCAGCTGGGAAAACGCTTCTTCAATTGCAGCCTGCCCTTACAGTTCTCCTAATTACTTATCTTTATCTGATGTTCCTTTGGAAAGACACTTGTGCAGTCTTTTTTACTTAAGGCTCATCTCTTTCTTTCCTAGATCCTTACTTGTTAGATACCGAGATGTAGAATATGCACAGGCCACTTCACAGAAAAGTTGGTTCCACGCATTGTTCTTACTTTCCTCCCTGAGCCTTAGTTCTTGAAAGATGCAAGTATGCATTGCAGGGAACAGAAATTTGGAAGTCATGGCCTGTTTAGTACTTGACTACTAAGGAGGCGGGGTTTTTTAGTAAGGAGTTTTTTCAGGTTCCAGTAGTCATTGTTACCTGGTTTTAGTGGTAGGTGAGATGGGGTGGGAGATGGATGAGTTCAAAAATTGAAACTTGGAAGAACCACAGTTGTCTGTTGTTTATAGGTTTTCATAAAGTCAGTTTTCCTGAAGTATTTTCATAACCCTTTGTCTTTTTTTATAAAACATGAGATCTGTTTCTTAACTAAAGATACAGGGACTACTACAGGAGACAAGAATCCTGTATTGGGGGTGCTACTTTTGTGTTTAAGATGCCGTCGAGCTTCACTGTGAGCACGCTTGCACACTAGCACCTCACGTTTTCAACTGGAAGGGATATCAGTGGCATTAGTAACAGAAGATGGAACATGTGTGTGTTTCAGCTTTTGCTCATTCAGTTCCTCCCATGTTACTGGCTTTCTCTGTGGTAGTGTATTTTAACATACACATGAACTGCAGTTATTTAAAATTGATATTTTTTTTTTCTTTTAGGTATTGTCCAAACTGTAAAGAACATCAGCAAGCTACCAAGAAGTTAGACCTGTGGTCACTGCCCCCTGTATTGGTAGTTCATCTAAAGCGCTTTTCCTACAGCAGATATATGAGGGACAAGTTGGATACGTTGGTTGAATTTCCAACAAAGTAAGAAACCTGAATATGTTGGTGCTAGAAGTGTAAAAGGTGGCATGACTGGGACACATGCTTAATCCAGCAATTAGGTAAAATGGTTTTGTTCTTGGTTTCCATGTGTGGATCCAGTAAACACTGATGACAAAATGCTTGTAGGTGAAAAGTATGAACTTGGAAAAATAAGAATAGTAAAGTATGGAAGAACTCTATCAATAGTTTTGGCTAAGATTACTGGTTCCTATTCCACTGCTTACAGAGTGAAAGAGATGCACTGTCAGCATGGTCTGGCATATGTGTTTTTTGTGGGGAATATAAAGTAAAGGGCTCAAAGACCACCAGAATGTGAAATCATTAAAAATATTATTAACATGACCTTCTTTTGGTTGTTTTTTTTTGTTTGTTTTGTGTTTTTTGGGTTTTTGTTTTTTTGTGTTTTTTGTTTTTTTTTTTAACAGTGACTTGGACATGTCAGAGTTCCTTATTAATCCCAATGCAGGGCCTTGCCGCTACAATTTGATTGCTGTCTCCAACCACTATGGAGGAATGGGAGGAGGGCATTGTAAGTTGATTTCAAGTATCATCATTCTACATGTCAGCTTTCTTTCCATGTTTATTTTGATTTAAGTACTGATTGCTTCGAATCAATGGCATTTTTTAATGGTTGAGGGACAATTTTTTTCATCACCTTGAAATGCTCTCACAAGTATTCTAACACAAAAATGTGTATGAAATGAGCTTTCAAGGAAAATTGTAGGTTCTTCTGTACTTCTAGCTATGCATATTTTGCAAAGAGAAAACGTAAGAACTCCGTAAGAGCTACTGTACTCTTAGAACTGATTTTTTCTTGTCTGTCGTTGTACATTGTGCATCTCCTTTAAAGAAGAGAAAAAATCAAATGAAAAATGAGAAAGTGACTGAGGGATTTTATTTTGACTGTCCTTTCTGACTCTACATTTTCTTTAGAATGGGAACGTTTTTGGTTAAGCTTTCTTGGCTTTAAAAAAAAAGTGTGACTATGCCTCATAGTGGTAATAGGGTTTGGTTGGTTACATGTCAAGTGTTTGTCAGTAACAGACTCTAGCAGCTGATTGCGTTACACCTATGAAGATACAAAGTCCTTAGATGTATTTTTTTGTCCTAGATACTGCCTTTGCAAAAAATAAGGATGATGGAAAATGGTACTACTTTGACGACAGTAGTGTGTCCACTGCATGTGAGGACCAAATAGTGGCAAGTACCTTTCGTGTTTCTAAAACTGGGACTGTTGATGATGTTTTCTGCTTGAGGGTGGAAAAATGAAGAGTAAATCATGAACCTTGCAGTAAATTTGTACGTAGCAGTTTGCATTCTTTCAAAGGACAGTACAAAACAAACGTGGGTTGCTCTGACATGCAAAAAGAACTTTATGAAAGCTTCGGATTTCTTTGTAATTTTACCTTGTAGACTTGTAAGAAAAAAAATTTATAACTTGGATTGTAAATGTTTTGTCTGGAGCCTCATGAGCATATATTACACTTCTCTCCTTTCCAGTCCAAAGCAGCATATGTGCTTTTCTACCAGAGACAGGACACGATCAGTGGAACTGGCTTTTTCCCTCTTGACCGGGAAACTAAACAAGGTGCTTCAGCTGCCACAGGCATCCCACTAGAAAGTGATGAAGACAGCAATGAAAATGACAATGATATAGAAAATGAAAATTGTATGCACACTAACTAATGGAAGAACCAGAAGCCATAAAAGAGACTTTCTAACTGGGGATACCTATGGAAAGAGTGAAAATGCCCACCAAATTAAGAATAAAAATCTGAGATGGGGAATTTCAGATAACGGAATGTAAATCTTTATGACATTTTAACATGTGCAGTACTTGAAGTGAAACAATAAAAACTTAAACAGAAATTGTCTCTAATGCATTTACAGTCTTGTATTCACAAGCTATATATAGGAAATCACAAATAAACCCCTTTTAAGTTTTCTGCTGCAGTTCTGATGGATTATGTTTTCTTTTGTTTTGGATGTGAGTTAATAACTAAAATGTTAAATCTGTGGACTTCTGACATTTATTTTCTTAGTACTGCAAGAATACTACTGCCAGGTCTGGTTTCTGGATGAATATATACATGTTCCTTAGGCTGTCACACAGACTATTAAGTAAAAATGTCATAAATATGTAAGCAGTAGTTTTCTTGAAACAGCAGATTTTTGTTTCTCCCTAAATTTTTTTTTTTTTTTAATTCGGTCACAATAGAAGAAATAGCTTGAAAAGGTGTTTTAACCTTTTGTGATATAGTTGAGCATCCAGAATATTATGTTCATCTTACTGCTGCTGTGGAACAGGTTCTGGATTTCATGCTGCATTAACAAAAAAGTTTTTCAATTAAATGTAAGTATCCTTTGTTGCTTGTTGGAATCTACTCTGCAGACATAATTCCTGTTATCTTGCTTATAAGACATGCATAATTCTAATCTGGTGTCAGTCCAAAATTTGAAATTGTGCTGTAAGATCTCTCTCCCCATTTTTTGTAGTTTGACGGCTTGCAAACTACTCAGTAGTAGGGTCCGAGTTAATAGTATTCTGTATCCATAGTAAGGACTGCGTATCAGGCTTAGAGGAGAATTTTTTCAGTATGACCTGCCTTTAAATTGTTAACAAACAAAATGACTTTAAAGGTAGGCCTGTTCATTTTCTTTGTGTGTTCCTGATGGAATTCACCACAGCCTTACAGCATATCTGAAAAGGTAACTCGTTGTAAGAGAATTGGCATTTGCATGTTCAAGTCAGAACCTGTACAGTATGTAAGGCGTACAAACTTTGAATTGGATTTTAGTTATGTTCGGGGGTCCAGGATGCCAAAAGAAGTGTGACAGTTTGAAACATTATTTTAAGTTGCTGCTTTCCCTTTGATCTAGTTGGAAGAATGTATTGTTGATCTGTATACAATACTGCCTTTGAGAGGGGCTCTGAAGTGCGGGGGCACACTTCACATATCTACTACCTGGAGAGTTGCTCTGTGTCCCGCTGCTTAAACAAATAATTTAAAAAAGAAAAAAGCAAAAAGTATGATGTTCTTCACTTGAACTAATCAAATACAATAGGTTATAAATTGTGTATTGTAAATAAAAGTTCACTCTGTGAGTGCACATTTTGGTAAATTATTTATTTATGTTAGCATTAAAAAGTTTTAAAAATTGCATTTGACCAGGATATAAATGAGGTATGTTGGACATGGCTTTGCTTTATACCTTGATATTAAAACTGGTGTTTCATCCTGGTATTTTAAAGCTGCTTTGAGGTTTTTGGTTTTTTTTTAATGTAAACTAACCTCCTGCATGACAGAGGTTAAAATTTTGTCTGCACTTGAGTTCACTTGGGTTTACATTTGAAATGCGCATGTTTATTTATACAGATTTCAATAAAGCTATTCAAGGCCTTATTTAGTCCTCCATTTTCTTACGAATTCTTCTCCCACAGTGTTTGTGTAATGGATGGTCTTTCTCTAAGACTTAGATTATCATTACGAAAATTAAATATGACCAACATGGAATGAGATTAATAGCACTTCCAGAAGACAGTGTATTTAAAAGGGATTCTATCCTGTCATTGGCTCTAAAAAATTTGTAAGGTTGAAAAAAAATGGTTTAATACCATGAAAAGCTATTATATATTTTTAAAAGTAATACGATAACAATAATTAATCAAATGTGAAGATACAAACTCCGAGATGGTTGGTGAAGTGAGGCAATAGATTTAAGATTAGACAAACCATAAGGGGCGGGGTGGGGGGTGATACAAACTTTTGGCTTAAAACTTTGTGTCTAGGTGTGGAATACAGTAACCCAGTACAAAGCTATGCACTAAATAGCTTGGGAGTTTAACTTGCTTATTTTAATCATAGCACTTGAGAGATGAGATTTATCTGTGGAGTAGAAGAAGTAATTGAAGAGACGTGATTATCTGTTTGAAGAACACACACAAAGGTCCCCTTACGTTCATATTCCAGTGGTTTTCCTATATCACGTTAGCCTAGAACTTGCTGGGAAGAACCACGAAGGAGCAAAGGATCTGATTTGACTCATCAAAGTCTCACTTCAGAGTTTGTAGATCGGAGCTTTAATATCTGATAACTCGGGCTCCTAACGCACTTCATACTCCCTTTGAAAATGCAGATATATAGACATATATGGGATCTCATATTTGAAGGAATGTACTTACTTACCTAGTCACAGTTAGATTGTCCAGATAGAGTTTAAAAGGATATTGAGCAAAGTTAACATTTCATTAACCTAGCAAAATCTGTTCCTTGTCTAAAACAGAGACTGATGACGTGTTTAGACTATCTACATTTCTGTAGTGATAATTCAGTATATTAACAGAAAACAAGGAATCTCAAAAAGAAAAACCAGCAAAATTCCTGACCAAGTTTGTTTGTTGGTTGTTTTTTAATAACTTTCTTCTTGGAACAGTGTTACCTGATTCAAAACTTACGTTTGGGGCCTGTTACCAGTAAGAGTTCTCCAGAATGCTGCTTCCATACCTTGGGAGAGAAGGCAAAATTTAATGAGGTCTCTTGTGTTCTGGGACCTTTCGTAAAATGTGGAAATTCTTGAAAAATGGCAGTTAGGAAAAAATTACATAGTTTCTAATTTTTTTTTGTTTTTATTGTTAATTTGGCTTCCAAGATGACACACACTGGGTTTGCAAGCTTCCTAATCAGATGTAAAAATCTGTAAGAGTTCTATATGGCTGTTGCAAAGGTTTCTGGGAAGTCAGCCAAGTTGTGAGTTTCATAAAACTATTATGCATTCACACATAAGATACGACAATTCACCCAGTGTAGACATGCTTAAAATTAAAACTACAGAAAGCATATTATTCTTCACGATGTCTATCAACAGTTATTGTCACTCAACTAGTCATTTATATAGAGAAGAAAGAGTGTCCTGACATCTCCCTATCAGTCACCGCTGATAAAAATCTACAGTATGACTTCTTTTTTCAATTACACGACAGCAAGCTTTTTGATGGCTCTAAGTATCAGCATAAGCCCCAAAACATTAGGATACAGTTAACCTTGTTAATGTGAGAGTTACAGAAATGAAACAGTCGGTGGCAGAAGACAGCCTGCAATTCCCAGTTACTCCACTTTTGTGACAGCAATACATCAAGACCTGGCTGGGAGGGAAGGGGGGGTGAAGAGATACTGCCCAGGACCTCTTGTGTCACTTGGCTTCAGACAGCGTTCTGGATGCTCCGGTGCAGATCATTCCCCTGGTCTCTTCTCAAGTTGGAGTCCTACCTGCCTTCCTTGCACACTGAAGCAAAGTTTGCATCTTACGGTTGAGATGACAGATGAGAAAAACTGTCGGATATTACCCTGCCAGATGATGTAGGAACACCTCCCACATCTACAGCTAGTTGGTAGTGGGGAGGCCATGGTGACCCCTTCTAGTTTTCCCAGCAAGTTTGTGCTGTGTGATGGAGTGCAAAGTATTTTTTAAGTGTTTTGAATTCTTTAAGGGGAGGTTGGTATGGCAGGCAAAGAAATTAATTGGCAAACCCACCAGTTTTCTTCAAAAATGATGCCGCCTTCTTTGATGTCAGACTCTGTAATTTCAGAGTATGGTTTCTCATTGTTTCTAAGTACTAGTTACTTTGACAAAGCAAATCAATATAAACGTAGCGAAACACAATTCAAATGAAAGCTACATTCTGAATCTGCAGGCAAATTGCATTCTCCCCTTCGTGTTTTTTAGTGCTTTTCCCTTGGGGGGCAAACAAATTCTGAAAACACTTCCACTTTCTTCGTTCCAACATTGCGTGCTCCTGAGGCAGGCAGAGAGACCTGTCTTACTGAAAAGAAGTTAGCATGGAAACCCTAGAAGAGTCCAAATGTGACAAATTTGTGAATAATTATCCCATTAACTAGGGAATGAACTGGGCAGCATTAACAGTCATCCTGGGCCAGATAATGCAAAAGCTGATACAGGACTCCAGTGATAAAGAATTCCCATCAGTCAGTATGGTTTTAGGAAAAGTAAGTTCCGGTTTTTGTTATTTTGGGGTGGATTTTTATTATTTTGCTATTGTAGGGGTTCAAAATTCAAAAAGATAATTGATAAATATTATATATGGTGCATCTAGAATTATTCAAGTGCTTGGCACTTAATTATCACATGAAGTATCACACTGTAGCATGATGTGTGAGCACGTTGTGTGAGTGTAGTGCAGGTCACTCAACACGAAGATTAGGAGCTGACCAACAGTCTCAAAATAGTTTCCATTAGGAACAGGCTGCCCTGAGGGGTTGTGGAGTCTCCCTTTCTGGAGATATGCAAGACCCGCCTGGACAAAGTCCTCTGCAGCCTTCTGTAGGCGACCCTGCTTCGGCAGGGGGGTTGGACTAGATGACCCACAGAGGTCCCTTCCAACCCCTACCATTCTGTGATTCTGTAACAGGGGAGCTGTTGGAGAAGTTGTTGGCACTTGGTCTTAAATTAATGTTTTTATTCAGTCTATAAAATATTCGGATCATAGCTACAGAAGGTGTGTTATATCCCAGAAAGTAGCAAGTACCCTGAAATCCTCTGCAGCCCTGGTGGACAAGCAATTCGGCATGAGCTCCCCATGGGAAACACTGGCATAAGAACTTGTCCCTGCATGCATGAGCAGAAATAAAAAGTTAGTTTAATCTTCTAGGTCTGTGGTAAAGATCATGGGAAAATACACCTTTAGAGTTACTACCTGTTAAAAGCTCAGACTGTAATCTGGGAGATATTATGGAAAAAAAGTGACAACGCCAGGGTAAATAAATATGGACTGACAGATGTAAAGAAGTGTTTTATCAGGAAGACTACTCAGAAGAGCCTCAGGGTGTGGGCGGTACCTTACAGGGGAAAAATAACTGTGCAGGGGGTATTGGAGTGGAGAGAAACGCTCAAAGAACTAATGGTTCCAAAACTAATGGTTCAAAACTAATGGTTCAGACAATCTGAAAATGGAGGTAAGCGTGCAAGTCTTTTATGCAAGTCCTCTTTAACCAGGAGAAGGCGGGTACCAGCAGCAGAAGCGGCAGAGGCAGGTGGCGGGACTCTGGGCTGGACGCCAGCCCTGGGCTGAGGGAGGCAGCCAAGAGCTCTGCCTCAGCTTCGACATCTACAAATCTGTAAATACCATGTTCTTCTCAGAGGAACGTTCCTGCCTTTTCAGACCAAATGACACCACTCAAAAATCACTTAAAAGTTTTGAATGGAGGCCTGAATCTGCAGGTATTTGCTCTGAGCTCAGCATGGTTTGAGGGAAGGCCCTCACTCACTTGTGTTATAAGAATTTGCTAACATGGGAATAAAACCCATGCTCTTGTTTTGGGGTAGAAAACGGTGTGGTTCTTCTTCCCTTCCTGTGCCATTGCTACTAACTTAAATCAAACTCATAAAGCCCCACCAAATCCTGTCCAAGCGACCTCTTCGATGTATTGTCATTTCCTCAAAGTGACTCTTCCCCACCCCAGGTTGCTGCCTGAACTGAAACACGCACCTCCCTTTTCCTTCTTTCCTTGCAATGCTGGAAGAGCATCCCTGCTTTTCCATAACTATTTCTGTTAAAACACAATGACCAGTTTCAGACATGTCCCTGTTGAAAAATGCACGGTTCCTCAAAAATGAAAATCAAAACCTACAAATCATGCAATTGAAACAAGGTCTGCAGCTGGCTCTGGGGGCACAAAGTTGTTTTGCAGAACACAATGAAGGGTGTCTGGAAATAATTCAGATGACCTATGCTTGCTTTCAACATCTGTCAATGTTATAAAACGCGTACTGCGCCGTGGGTGGTGTGAAAATGTGCGTGTGTCTCCCAGATGAGGAGGAAGTCTGCAAACAGAAGGGACAGTAGTTACTAACTCTGTGTATCACCTGTACCCATTAAAAGCAAATACGAAGAACATCCCTTCTGCCTACTCAGATGTATGGTTCTCAGTGATACGAAATGCACAGTTTAGGCCTGCTTGTACAGGACTGGCTTCCCTGGGCAATTTGCTCACTAAGAGGAAAAGGGGTTTGGATCCTGTTTGAGTTCTGCTCCCCTCATTCCGGTGGGGAAACAGCAGCTGCCATAAACCCTGATATGATCGGTTACAAGTGAGCAGGTCAATAAAAGTTACACAGAATTGCTACTCTATAGTTGCATTTGCCAAATCCTATAAAACATGTGAGTCACGTTGACTAATTTTGCATTACCTAATAGCTGCTTGATGAATTAAGTGCAGTGTCTAAATAACCTATTTAGTCGGTGAGACTGATGTCCTGAATAACTTTGCCATGTATGACGTGGATCCTGAATGCAACTTGTAGAGCTGAGACCTAAATTCAACACATTTTTCAAAAGTGTACTAGTACTGTCGATAACGGCAGTTTGATTTTCACATCTTTTACTTTAAAAAAATTCTCTGCCACCAATGAGTTTCTGGCCTCTCACACTATGTGAATATTTTTGGGTTTTACTGTAAAATAAAATCATTTAGATAGTAAAATTTTTTTGGTATCCAAAATCTCAATTTAAAAAATATTGTGAATATTTTAGATTAATGAACTACAGTTGGGCAATAAAGACAAAATGGAAATGTTTTGATCAAGCATAACAAAAATATTCAGATTTCTGGTGCCTATAGTACATAATAATCACAATCAACTGATGGGATGGAGACAATAGAACTTTCTTCATAACATATCCTGAATCATTGAATTAACTTCTTTCTAAACAATTGGAGGAACTTAGATGTACATGTTGATTTTTGGTATAGGAAATAATGCCTTAGAAGTTGTCTTCAGGAAAGGTAACCTTAGACATGTCTGTAACATTTTTCAGATAAGGTGGCAAAGATTAAATCAAAAAAGATTGTAGAACTACTTCCTATGGAAAGCATTTGGTTATCCTTTCTCTCTAATCTTGGGATTTCTGTTTGGTTAACATTATGCTCGGTCTGAGATTGTAATTTAGAAAGCTCATTTTTATGATGTAAATTTCTCCCTTAATATCAGGTGTGATGGATTATAATGTCCCTGTTTTCAGTAGCATTTGCCAATATTATTAGAATTTCACAGACATGATATTCTTTCCATGAAATAAAAAGCCCACATAGACATACCGACTTAATTTACTTAACAAATAAAAATCTTTACAAAACTTCTGTGAATTAATGTGCAGTTAAAAGGAAACAAACTAGATTTAAGATTTAAATTTCCATACTCCATTCCAGAACAAACGTATCAAGTAATCCAGTGTGACTCTACACCAGCAGGAGACAAAAGCAAAAGAAGTCATGGCAAAGAGAAAGAAATTGTGCAGACCTGTGAATGTATATAAAAATTATGAATCACAGCTAAGACAAGGGGAGGAGAACGGAAAAGCCCATACCACATGAACAGGAAAGATCACAGAATCACAGAATGTTAGGGGTTGGAAGGGACCTCATGACACCAAACTGGGAGGTGTGGTAGATACACCGGAAGGCTGTGCTGCCATTCAGCGTGACCTGGATAGGCTGGAAAGCTGGGCAGACAGGAACCTGATGAGGTTCAACAAGGGCAAGTGCAGGGTCCTGCACCTGGGGAGGAACAACCTCATGCACCAGTACAGGCTTG
>Ga0065711_1048066_pt1 | contig 12006 bp, 8 predicted proteins | sample Hoacrofraction12_FD_59098 | JGI IMG/M metagenome (GOLD analysis project Ga0065711, IMG submission 59098) | Hoatzin crop microbial communities from Cojedes, Venezuela - Epithelial fraction 12 v2 (version 2) | ecosystem: Host-associated > Birds > Digestive system > Esophagus > Crop | place... | reverse complement strand
TAATTGACAATAGGACAAGAGGCAATGGCCTCAAGTTGCATCAGGGGAGGTTTAGATTGGATATTAGGAAAAATTTCTTTACTGAAAGAGTGGTCAGGCATTGGAACAGGCTGCCCAGGGAGGTGGTTGAGTCCCCGTTCCTGGAGGGGTTCAAAAAACGTGTAGATGTGGCACTTGGGGATATGGTTTAGCAGGCATGGTGATGTTGGGGTGACGGTTGGACTTGGTGATCTGAGAGGTCTTTTCCAACCTTAACAATTCTGCGATTCTATGATTCTGCCCTGGTGCCAGCATGCCTCTGGTGACTGTGGTGGCTCTTCCCAGGTCAGCCAGCCTCCACAGGCCTTGGAACCCGGCCGACAGGCTCGCTCCACACGGAGGACAGAGCCGAGGCAATGGCACAGCCTCTGTTTTTCCCTGTTCCTGAGCACAGAACCGAGTTGTATCCTACATCTGCAACTATTTTACTTTAATTCACCATTCATTTTGGGGGTGGCAGTGCCAGCTTGAACACCTCTTCCCTTCCAGACTTGGCCAACTTAACGGTTGCTTTGGTAGTTTCTAGGATGAAGTGTCGCAGTTGACCAGCTCTATCATGTAATGCTAGATTGAGCTGGGCCTTATTATCTGTCTGGTATGTTCATCTTGTTCCAAACAGGCAGGTTCTCGGCTGGTGAGATGCATTAAATGAAGTTTCCCTGATCAGAATTGCTCACTTTCATGGGGTTTATTAAGTGATCAAGCATAGGTAAAGACATTGTTCCTGTCTGAGGATGTAATTAAACAGAGAACTGAATTCTGCAGTGAAAAGCTGAATTCGAAGAGAAATAAATGGCATGGCAACCCTGAGCTCTTTCTGTGTATTCAAGACCAGACTATACACGTTGTTTCTTTCAGGGGCCCATCAAACTCCCATTTCACCTTAGCAGAAAGGGATTTTGGTGGCAGTGGGCTCACACAGCATCCCATGCTGAAGGGTCTCAAAACAAGCCACAACGCGTATAGAAAGCCTCCTCAGTAAGCCTCATCTGGAGAGAGGAGACGGAATGCGCTCGGGGTCACAGAGGAGTTCTCTGGCACAGGCGTGGAAAAACTGCCAGAGCAGCGGTGTCCTGACCTTGGTCCTCACCTGCCAACTTTGTCCTTTGGCCCTCAGAAGGCAGCCGGAGCGAAGCCAGCCTGGCTGTCAGGGCAGGCAGGGGAGAGGGGCCGCAAGGCACCCTCCTTTAGCTCCCCTTGGTAAAGCCGGGCCCATGTAGCGCTCATTTAGTAAACAATCTCTTTATTAAAGAGTTTTTCACTGTACGCAAGGATGGCTGGAGGATGACCCAGCACTACTGTGCTATGAAGACTGATGATACGGAGAACTTGGGGACCAATTGCGGTGATCTTCACAGCTCCCCCTGCAAAGAGCTGCCTCCTTTTCTGACGCCTGCTCGTTTACAAACAGTTCTGATTCCACTACTTGGAGAAAGCCTTCATTTCAGCTTGTCCTTGATGGACGTGGTACTCTGCAGTGGAGAGTGGATGTTTGTACCAGCTTCTCTTCCCATGGAAATCAGCAGTGGAAGCCTTGGGATGGAGAGGTGAAATGGCATCGGGGTCATCTCCTGTCCTCAGCTCAGAGCTCCTGTTACAGCTGCTCTGAAGGCCAGGAGACGCCCTTGGACTTAGCAGTGCAGCCTCACGCGCATGCCTGTGTCTCTGCTGGAGATGAGCATCCTGTTGTTCACAGAGTCCAGTTACAGCTAATGCTGAAAAAAAAAAAAGTATGTCTGCATAAACAGGAATTTTCCTCAATTGCAGGAGCCAGCAGAGGACACTGCCTTGTCTCCAGCCCTGAGAGGGCCAAGTGATTACTTTTTTGTTGTTCCTTTTGCTGCCTTCTTCCTGCTCTACAACTCTGGTGGTACCTTCGGCAGAACAGTCACTGTCCCTTCTTTTTTATCCACATCCATCAGAAAATCTTGTTTTCCAGATTGTTTGCTGCTGCTGAAACTGTAGCAATGATGCTCCTTTATAGCATTACTTAAGGGAGGGAAGAAACAAAACCACATGACAAATTGGTCCAATTTATCACAGCAACAGAAACCTGCAATTCAGCTAAATTGCCCCCACAGGCCAGCTTAGACGGCATCAATATTTAACGACCTGAGCGCCGCCGCCTTCGCAGCTGTGGCTTCACCTCAGCCCCTCCTCATGCCACCGCGTGGCCCCCCAGCTTTGTCGCTCCGCCGGTGAGGGAGGGCAGCCCCGCGCTGCCTCTGCTGCGAGCAGGCTCTGTCTCCAGGCTGCCGGGGCAGGCCCGCTTGCTATCCAAAGCAGGACAGCCCAGACCTGCTGCGCACGACCAAATTCTGCCCCTTTTCCTGGCTGGCTGGACCACCGGTGCGGCACGTTTATGCCTGAGTAACAGCTCCCAGCTTTCCCAGCATGGCTGTGGTCTGTGGGAGCAACAGCAGACTCATCTCGGCTCACGGCCTCTCCTACGGTGGAGAGGTGGTCGTATAACCCAGACAGGACTGTTCACCTGGTAGCAGGCTGGAGGTGGCTTCTGCTCAGCTGTCCGCGTCTGTTCCCGTTACTCAGGCAGGAGTATTTTATCCCAGAAGGAGCTGTAGCGAAATAAATTGCCGGCAATGTGCCCTGTGTGTGCTGCAGAGGACCTGAAAAGAGGATGAGCCAAGCTATGCCAGCTCCCTCCCACCCGTGAGCCAAGCAGGCAGCAGGGGAGCTGGGGGTCTCTTTTGCTGGGCCCACGCTCCAGGCTGGCCAGAGCAACCGGCATCCAAGAGCATCTCCCAGCCCCGCCCCGGCAGGTTGCACTGGCTCCTTTGTGCCGGGGACAGCAGCGGCAGCAAGCAACGGGTTACATGGTTATAGACGGCCGTAGGCGTGTTCCCTCGTGGCTCTCTGGCCTTGGTTTCCTGGGTCTGTAAAATGGAGATGACCGAGATCTCCTGGTGACAAGCACCAAGTAAGAGGAGGCATTTTTATTTATCAGGGCAGTGGTGGGGTGGGGGGAACTTGGGCTGCTAATAAATGACCCAACAACTGAATTCCTCCAGCAAGACTGCACCTTCCACCAGGCTCTCTGTTCACTTAAAAAAACTCCATTATCCAGGAAACTGTGTATTCCAAAGGGGGAGTTCATTATCAACTCCAATGGCAGTGAGTGGCAGAGCCCATTACCATTACAATAAATGGATTTTTGGTAAGATGGCTCTATAATTCACTTGGTATTTAACACTGGCCAGGGGGGCTCATCTCTTTCCACCAAATACATTAAGCAAAGCACCTTTGAGAACATCCCCCTGAGCTAGAGAGCTGTTATAATGAGGGTGATTGGGAATAAACATAACAGGAGAAGCTGCGGTCTCAAAATAGTTTGGGTCAGTGGCTGCATGGCAGAGAGGACTACGGTGTGCACAGAGGACACGGGGAGGGAACAGCTGCCTCGCTGCAGTTCATCCCCAGATGCCAGGCCTTCTCCAGTGCCAGGGCTCTGCAGCTGCTGGGGGGTCACCTCCATCCCTGGAGCGCTCGGTGGCTGCCCCCCAGCCCCTCCACTCTGGTGGCTGTAGGGGACCTGTCTTGCTATGGGCACAGCCTAAAACTAACAGCAGGGCTGTGCAGAACAACACGTAACAGACACATGCAAGTGCCCTGGCGAATACTTAATGCATTGTTCCACCAGTTAACTCTCCAAGAAAGGAACTGAGAGCCAGTTCAGTGGCTTCCAAATCACAGCTTGTGTTAAAAAAAATTAGTAACTTAGAGCACAGCTCTTCCTCTTGGCAGCTGTCCAGTTATTAATTTCAGTGTATCAGCAGCATCTGAATGGGCTTGGGCTACTGCCCACTATTTCTATTTATTTGTTTTCCATTCATCTCCACTAAAATTAAAACTGAAAACCTTCTAGAGAGAATAGAAAACAAACATGCTGAACTAGTACTGCTGCCCACATACAACTGACAGAAATCACTGTGCTTTTTCCTCCTCTGCAGTAAGGTAAGATCTGATTCTTAAGACTCTCTGGGCCTGTCACCTGAAAAACAGCATAGGCACCTATGGCACCAGCTGCAGCTTGAGTTCTCCTTGCTTTCTGGGCACATCAGCCAGCAGCCTCTGCTGCCATTGACTGTAGGTTTTTACTGTGTACAGGGTCACAGTGACTGCAGAGGCCCTGTGCTGGAGACCTTTCTGGATTGAACAGCATCTGCATGGTTTAGGAAGATGGAGCCGATGGTCCAGGTGGTCACTGAGGCTACAATCCCATGTAACAGTTTGGATTGCGCCCATGTTACAATGCACTGCACTGTCTGTGGAAAGAACTGCATGCTTTTAAATGAAAACACATGTAATCCAGGAATATTGGCGGTTTTTTCCTCCCCTTGCTTTTTCCTTTGCTGCTATCAAGAAGCTGGTGGAGGTTCCTCAGGCCAAGCCTGCTTGTGCTGAATGGTAGCTGTTCTACCCAGCCATAAGCACCCAGCCTGCCTAGGCCTTGCCCAACTTCTTATTGATGTCTTGGTTTCTTCTGAACCCATCTTTATGTCAAAGCACATCACCTGATAAAAAGTCTTGCTATAAAAGCTTTTACAATGGCATGATTCTTTATGCATCCAAGTGTGAATAAGAACTGAAAAGCCAAAAGTTATGAACTTACTTTTAAAGTGACATAAATTACAAAATATACTCATTTACAACTACAGTATCTAAATCCTATTTGCACCAGACTATCAGTAGGATCTAACTGTTGATGTACAGGAAAAGATTCTTAATAAGTAAAATGCACTGAAATAAGGCTTTGGTCTTTTTCAGTGCTTTGTCTTACAACTCAAGTGTTTTCCTTCCTTAAAAAACACACCCAAGTGAACACATAGTGCAAGGTATGAGTCTGACTGAACAAGAAATTCTTCTGCCTGTTACCTAAAAGGATTTCCTTCCATCAATAAACAGAGTTCCCAGTTCTGCATTTAGGGCATCGTCAGGTATGACATCATCCTCCATAAACTCATCTTCAAGCTTCTTCCACCATGGCCAGCGAGTGTATTTCAGCATAGTGTTGTGGGATTGTCTTGCCCTGGTAGCTACAGGGATTGATCGACTCATAAAGACATCAAGATCTTTTTCTGTGGCCTCTGCTAACCCTGGAGCATCTGTAAGAACAAGGAGAAGAGTATTCTGTATTTTGTTTGCGATTTACAAGTATTTCAAACAAAAAAAGAAGGAGCACTGCCCTCCCACTTTGCACTGTCCTAAGTCACTGCTTTCCCCATGCTGGCATTACAATTTTATGGCTGCATGGTAAATCTGATTGGAGAAGTGATCCAAATTAAGGCTAATGTGAAAAAAATAAATACATAATGGGGGAGGGAGAAGAAGGGGGGAAAAGTAGGACTACTTCATGCAGGTGCAGTGGTGACATCCACCAAAATGACTTCTTGTGAAACTATGACCTAAGAGTAAGAGAAGCTCCTGGTTGCTACTGCTGGATCAGCGCTCTTGGCGCAGGGTGACACCACTATCGTGTTTCCACCGCTCTGACCCAGCAGCACTGCCTATTCCCTGCCTGGGGGACCCAGCACAGTGTAGGAGCGTGTTGCCGATTTCCCTCTTCAGGGAGCGATGAGCTGCAGTGACATAGCACGTGACAGACTAAGTAATGCAGTTCAATAACTTGCTGAAATTCGTCCTGCTTGGGTGCTCTCTGGTGGCTGCAGTTTGCTATTCTCGTTCCTTCATTCCAGGCTACTTGTCTGGAATTAAGATAGCACAATAGTGAATGCCGTTTCAAATAAAGCCAGGTCAGAGAAAATGAAAACATGACTAAAAATTCATAGCTCAAAGACTTCCCTCTTTATCTGGAAGAGGTGAGAGCACTTCAACCAGCAGCTTGCTTACAACACAAGAAACCAGAACAAAGCAAAACAGACGTAGAGCCGAGAGGTTGTGCAAGATCCTCTTCTTACTAATTTTAATGCCTTTCACAGGGCCATTGCTTTTCTTGTGATCAGAGAGAGACTTCTAGCAGCAGAATAAGCTGCTCCTTGACAAGCAGGTGTATATACTTAACCTACAGCCTAATCTAACAAAGCCTGAATCCCAAGACAAGGCATATGGCAAAGGAAGAAAGATGTATCAATTCTGAAATGAGGCTTTACCACTGTTCCTTCTAATTTTGTCTCTAAATTAGTTTCATCCAAACAGTAATCAAAACTATGACCAGAGCAGTCACATACTCATTAGCAGCTCCACATCGGTGTTGACTTGAGCCAGTAACGCCTCTCTCCGCTGCACTGCTCTCTGATCCAGTCTGCTCCTCCACAGAAACTGTGCCAGCTTTTCCTGGGCGTGCATATGTAATTCTTTACTCCTTTCTTCTGACATTTGGGAGGCCTGGAGGAAAATAACAGTTTATTACCATTAGGAGCTGGTTATTTTAAATCTTTTGGGGGCAGAATAATATCTAAACAAGTAATGCAAATGCTGTTCTTAATTGTTATCTTAATAATTTTGCTTCCTCTGCAGATCTCTGCAAAACGATCCACCACCAAGTATATGAATTTTCCAATTACAGTTTGACCCTTTTTATTAGATTAACAGTTAAAATCCCCGATATCCTAGTACCTTGCTCTCAGACAAGCAGGGTTAATATATGCATACTTCACATGGATTATCTTGATCAGAATTTATGAAGCTGAATATATTTCATCCCTAATGTATTTTATGTTGCATCATTAATGCGAATTATGAAATGACTAAGAAACAGACCGGATGCAATTTGATGTAGTCATCCACCTTCTGCTGCAAAGCCAGTCTCTGCTCATCAGTCATTCCCTTGGGATCTTTCCAAGGAGAGAGAAGTCTCCTCCTTCTTCGCTTTTCCAAGAATTTACAAGCCTTTGTAAAGAACATATGAGAATATGACAGTCACAAACAGGAAGTTTGTCTTCTCGCTTTGTTTGTAATCAACCAGTGAAAGAAAAATGCTTCAGTACTGCATCTGTTAAAGCATAAATTTAGCTATGAAGCTGCAAAGACAATGTACAATGGCCAGCATGAATGCTAAATAGCAAGTGAGAACACTCATAATAAATTACTGACTCATCTGTAGTGTGGTGAAATCCCAGCCTTAGGTTTCAAAATGGCAGGTCTTACATTTTAGCTCCAAGACTGTATCAGACTTTGTAACACATGCAAGGTTTAACCTGTCTAAGCAACTTGTGGCTCTAGACTATCATCCTCTGAACAATGTTTTAATAAATTATGGCTACCTCGACAGTAAGAGAATAAACAGAGCTTTTCAAGACATCACAATAATTCACTCAGTCCTATCCAATGTTAGAACACATTATATACACTTACTGCTCTCTGAATGATGACAGCTGCTTTATACTCCTTAAGAGATTGTCTTTGTTGATGAAAATTTCTTCTTGCTCTATACCCTCGCCAGAATCTCTGGATAGTTACTGCTGATTTCCCCTCCATTTCCTCCATGTACTTATTTACCTGACCTACAAATGTAACAAAAATCTAGTTATAAGGCAGTGGGTTGGGATCTTTCAACAATCTGCATTTTTAATCCTCAAATTACATAGTACCAAACAAAGCTTCAGTGCTGTCAGTTAAAAACCCCTCTTCATCCAAGGTCTGCTAGCTGTGGGCTTCAGAGACTTGCAGCTGCAATGGAGCTTTGTAACCCAAGAAAACTGGGCTCCCCTTTCTCCGGCACCATTTTGAAGGCAGCAGATCTTGATCAGTAGTGACTGAGCCCTTGTAGAATTAGCAAGTTCTTTGTCAGATAATTAGGTCAGGAGAAGAGACAGTAAGACTACAGTGCAAAGAGACATGCAAGATTAGGAAATACATTTGGGGAAACTGTTCTTAAGGAGACCCAGACCGTTCAATCTTCTGATATAGTTTAATATAAATCATACTGGCATGGATTATTTCCAGTAAGGCAAGCTGTTGTTCATGGAAGAGTCTCATGGCCCTCTGCCTCTGAAGTTGCATTTGCAGTTTTAGAGCCTCATCTTCCTTCTGTTTTTTTAAATACTGCAGCTCCTTTTCCCGTTTAGCTCTGCAATACACAAATACATCAACAATTAGCTTAAGTTATAAGTTTCTTAAAAGCATCTCTCTTTCTTTTAAATGGCAATAATCTGCCATCCCAGCTGTTGGCTGCAGGACCACACCAAGCAACAAGAAATTACCCACAAGCTAACAAATTACCACACTGTCTATAGCCATGACAAATTCTGAGCCAGTCACTCAATCTGCTATCAAAGGATATATTTTTACTTCGGATAAAGTTCTCGGGACCCTGAAGGGGACAATGCTCCATGTGGGACATTCACAGCCAGCATGAACTAGAACAATAATTTTTATTCCATCATCTAAGGAAAAGGTAAAACAACATGAGCCATCTGCTCCAGTATGCACCTTTTCCAGTGCATCCTTCAGCATGCACGGCATCTGCTTTCCATAATACGTACTATTATTTTTGTACTGACTGCAAGAGCAGATCAGAATGTTGGCTCTTAAGGCTCACATCTTAAATTTGGAGGGATTTTTTTTCTCAGGGAAATACAGACTGACACATTTTCTCCATTGATTTTGTTAGCAGAACAGAAGGAAAGAATTTTCTTGCAAATTCTTTCTGATCTGTACCAGTTGTTGTAATCTGATGTTAGGATGTTGCCCCACTGTGATTGGCATTGGAAAAGCCTCAGCATATCTTTCACAGATGAGACAACTGAAAAGTCTGCAGCTGGCCCTGGTGTCTTCAAGCTAATAATAGTCCGTATATCAATTATACACACACCAACATATCAATATAGAGGCTAATATATTGATACTAAATACACTGACGTATTGATACTAATAATTTCTGAGACCACTTGGACATGGTCTCAGCGAAGCACGAGAAGCTGTGAGCTACGGCCCCCCCTCCTTTCACTACCCCTTCTCGTCCCAGTGGACCTAACCTCATTAGCAGCCTAACACTTGAGACTTTACGAGTCCACCCCATAATGAGGTAATGATGCAACTCCTCCTCTTCCCCCACTGCAGCAAAGTGACTTGCCCGCTCAGGGCCCGGGTACCCCCACTGGGCCCACTGCCCCAAGTTCTGCTCTCCTCTAGCACTTCTCCACAGACAATGAATGGAGCACCTCAGCACTAGGGAAGAGAACAAATGGACAGAGCACAGGCATAAAGGTGCCAGAAAGGGAAAAAAAGGCTGTAGACTAGAACTAATGTCCAGCAGTTTTGGTACTGCTGCATGTCACATACCTTCAGACTCACAGTACTATTAAGGTATTTGTGTGTTTCCCATTGCTACTATAAAATGGCTTGTAATTTTTCAACCAAGCATACTTTCTCCTTAGTCTCCATAACTGGGTGGGGAAAGATGGAATGGAAGCTATTTTATACAAGAGATGCTCTGGATTTAAAGATCTGGCCCTAACTGATAGAACAGCCTCCACCATGGCCTGAGAGACCATAAACATTTTATGACAGTAATGCAGACTTGAAGCGTGCCCACACATCTACCTACAGAGACAGATCATGATACACGTGATTACATCAGAACGGTCGCAACAAACCTAAAGGTTTTCAGCCCACATGTTTCTGTGAATTAGAGCTGTAAATCTTTGCATGTTTAATCCAGGTAGGCACACATTATACTTCTAAGCAGAATGATGTCACAGGATCAAACAGGATCAAATAGGATCAAACAGGACTTCTGATGACATTTTCTTGATAAAACTATTAGTAATTCTCCCTATAAATTTTTATGAGCTCCATTAGATGGTAAACAAGAACGTTTCATGAACTTCTCAGATGTGCATCTGTGAAACTACCAATAGCAGGTCAGGTATTTAAATGTTTCTTTGGTACTGATTCTTTCCCATGCAGTCTGCAAAACACATGTTCTTCTTCATTCTCTGTTCCTCCTAATGATAAGACATATTTGTTTGTACAAGACCACACTGTGACAGGGAAACACCTCTGAAAAGATGTAAAATATACACAGAGTAAGATCCAAGCTTCTTTCAGCAGTTCACGGCGCAGATCAGCCTCCCTCTGATCATCTCTTTATAGATATAAAACGGTTTGATTTTTGACACAATTAATACAAATTATTGCCATTTTAACAGTTCTACAATTAGCTATGTAACAGTGAACAAACTTCAAGGAGAGATTACAGGCTTTAATACCAAACGAGGAGACGTTTCTGAAACCACAGAGTTTCAGAAGTTTATGACTTGCAGAGTTTAAAATCTACTGGAGCTGCAGGTGACCCAAGTTTGGAGTTTCAACCTCAGCAGCATTTAACCACACTTGTTCTAAAATAAATCTGTTAATACAATCAAACCCTGACTGTTAAAAATTCAGAAGTCCTCTTGAAAGTTTTTCTAAGGTCACGCTTACACTATTCCAAACACTATTTTGCAGCACAAGACTTAACTGCAGCTTTGACCTACACAGAAAAAACCCAACACCGGAGCTGTACAGTTTCTATATTGTACTCAGTACATGGGGACTGACTGAGCCATGAACACACAGCTCTAAGTATCAGTACATTCCCATTCCTCTCAGTATTAAATAAACACATTCAAAAGTCTATTTAAATTACTCAAGGACTACTTAACAAGCATGCGCTAATGCTTACAATACTGAAAACATGACACAAGACAGTCAAGGCTGATAGCCTTGCTGCCCTTTCCCTTCTGCTTTGCCTTGTTGTCTTAACTTGTTATCCAAGCCTGCTGGGCTATGATTACGGCCTGCGGGCTTGCAAAGTACCTGATGAGGGAAGGAATATTGGCTCAAAGTGTATGGTGGAGTAAAAAGGAGTGACAAGGATGTCTGTCACTATTGGTGTTTCAGCACACAAGCTGGAGTGGCTAGTGGCCCTCAACGGACACACTGCTTGTCCCTGCAAATCTTCCAGCATTTAAAGATTACACCCTAGCTAGTCCAGTATCTTCTTGATGCCAGTCAAGACGACAAATCGTAACTGTCTGATCTCTTAACACCTTGATCATAATGCAATGTGATTTGACTAATTGATTTCTAAGATTTAGTTTTGACAAGTGCTCAATGTGCAAAAAAAAGCTGAAAATACATGCTGTGGAGTCTGAACTTCATGTACATGATTAACCTATGTTAAATTCACACCAAATGTCTCAAAAGAGTTAGCCTAACAAGTGCTAACATTACTGCTGACATCCTACTTGAAATAAAACAAGCATTACTGATGTAGCTTCATTCTTCTGTGGTGCTCCAAGTCACAGGATACTACTTCTAGGTCACCGAAGTGACTCTACTTCTGAGAGTCAAAGATTTCAAATATTAATGAAGAACAAAGTCTTGCAAGCACTATACTGAGCAAGCGCTATGGTTCTTGGTTTCTGCAGCACTCTGGCATGGCAGACTGGAAACTCCAAGACAGCTCCACATTCAATTTATGGTGGAATTTTTTGTCAAGTTAACTGTGAACCGGTTAACTATTCAACCACCATTACATCATCTTCTAGTGCTATTTAGTGCAATCCCATGCTACAGTGTGCCACACTTTCAGTTCTCCGTATGCCATAATTTTTTACACTGAAAACATAAAAGCATCATAGAAGTAAGTTTTTTCATTGAGAAGTTTGGCAGCTGGGAAAGGGACAGTTGGAGCACTTTTGGCACCAGAAGTGGCAGTTTGGTACTGCTGGAAAAGCACAGTGTTTGGACATTTCTGCTTAAAGAATCTGTAGTGAAACAGCTCATATTGGCATTACATTACGTTTATGTTTCAGAAATAACAGCTGACTGGAAAAAGGCATCTTCAAGATGAAGGAACTCTTGGTCAGCCCAAACTCATGCCCTGGGACATAAGGGAAATGGGAATAACGAAGAGCATAGTCAGGACCCTAAATTTTAGGAGGGCAAACTTCCAGCTCTTCAAGGAGATAGTCAGAAGGACTCCCTGGGAAACGGTCCTCA
>Ga0065711_1048067_pt1 | contig 12007 bp, 3 predicted proteins | sample Hoacrofraction12_FD_59098 | JGI IMG/M metagenome (GOLD analysis project Ga0065711, IMG submission 59098) | Hoatzin crop microbial communities from Cojedes, Venezuela - Epithelial fraction 12 v2 (version 2) | ecosystem: Host-associated > Birds > Digestive system > Esophagus > Crop | place... | reverse complement strand
GTCTGGGGTAGAATTATTTAGGAGCCTCTCTATCTTAGAGCTTTCCTGCCTTCTCAAAACAGCAAGTCGAGTTTGTCTAAGTAGTGTTATTGAGGAGCCTCTTTATCTTAAAGCTTTCCTGTCTTCTCAGAACATCAAGGATCTAGTTTAGTTTAATTACAATCACTCAGGTAAGTGGAAATTTTACATTTACAGGTATCAAGGAATTTGCCGACTACATAAACCAGCCTGCAACTGACCCCAAAACCAAACCAAGACATTCCTCAGCCCTAGTCTGACATTTAGCTTCCAGGTTGCCCTTTGCTTATCTTTCCTTCACCTTAGAAATCTACTCAGGAAACCCAGTCTTGGTGAATCAGAAGCTAGATATAATAAAGATGTCCTCCTCTCCTGCTTACTAGAATTCCTCCCCATATCTATAAGACAAAGAGATGTATTTTAATAGGCCTTGTTGCACCAGTCAGGCTTGCTTAACTAGCAGCTCTGCGGACAAGGAATTAAGTTTCCTATAATGCTCCTGCTCTCCACTGCCACCAGCTCACGACTGCTGCAATGGGATAGCTGGTGCAGCTGCACAGCGACATTTACCTGAATGCCTAACAGAGGCACGTGACAATGTGTGCCACAGCGCTCAGCTTTGTGCTATTTATCTAAGCACTGAGGGAGTCCACATCTTTGAGTGCTTTTGGTGCTCTCCAAGGGACCAAATTTGTTCCTGGTAGCTCACTCCAACTTACCTTTTAGGAAACGCTTCCTTTTCGCCCACTCCTTTTACAAGGGTCCTTATAAGTGATGACATTTCAGCACTGAGTGTGCTGCCATCAGTCTCCCTCAGGCAGCACCTCAGCTGGTATAAGCCATTGAGACACCCCTCATTTCACAGGACTTCTGCTGGCTACAGAGCTCTTGCAAAACTGGCCCTCTATACTTGCCACTTGTATTGCCACCATTTGTCACGAGAACTGCCTTCATTTTGTATTTCCATCTATTGGGAAGCTGGTTTCAATTATTGATAAAATGTGTGCATGTAAACACCACAACCTAGAGGAGTGTAGGTGATTCAGATCTCAGCCTGCCTACTGGAGGAAGAGATTTGTTTCACTCAGCCATCTGCCTGAAACACATATTGTCATTCAGCGTCCAGATTGATTAAGTAAGTGGGGGCTGAAGGAACAGCATGTAGTACTTAGCTAATTACACTGGCCAAGATCTTTTGTTCTGCTACCACTGGATCACCTCAGCCGATTCTTTCAGTCCCTAAACAGCTTTGTGCGCTGTAAGTCTGGGCAGAATAAGGTCTTTTGTCATACTTTAATGAACAAAAATGTTTTAAATCCTCTCCTCTCTCCACTCCAAGTAGCAGCACGAGTAACCTTGGTACAAGGACAGCTGTATATGGCTGATCAGTATCTGTCAACTGCTTTCTTGGATGTGACTGCAAATGCACTTCTCTCCCCACACGGACATACTGCTCCTACTAGGCTGTGGGAGTTTACAAGCATCACAGCATCGGCTCTCCAGTCCATCAGTCTACTGAAGATATGTATTGCCACCTCTATCTCCATGAGTTATAGGGGATTTAAGTCTTGAAGACTCCTTCTAGAACTCAGGCTCTGACAGCTAAAAACATGTTAAAAGCAATGACAACTATTTCTATCAGCCCCTAAACAAATAAGTTAAGACTCATACTGGCAAACCAAGAGTACAGTCCGGCTGTTAAAACCTTCAGCAACTTTGTCTAGCCCAGATCCCTGAACACACATACCTTTTGTAAGAAACTGAATCACTTAGAGGCTAACACGATGGAGCAGGTATCAAAAGAGCTCTGTTACAAACCAAACAAACAACATTACTTCCGGTGTCTGCTTTTCTCTTCCGTCCCTTTGGTTACATGATACATTCTTTGTGACCAGGATTGTCTCTTGCTGTGTGCTTCGGTCATCCCTAGAGCAAGATGCTCCTGAGAGCAAATCATGCTCCCTTCTGTTCTCCTGAGAGCAAATGCTCTCCTCACATTAACACAGTCATAGCACTAAATACAGCCACCTTAACATTGCATTGATAGTTTTATAAGTTAAATGTGAGTGTGCAATAAGACATTTTTTTTAAACGTTTCATATTTCACCTCTCAAACAGATTAACAGTTTGATTCCTGATCTTACACTCCCTTCTCTGCAAGATACTGAGAGCACACATTATCAACCCCAAGATAGTTAAAGGGGTGGTAGGAAGCCAGAAAAGAATCTTATTCAGTTTATATGAACAAGTACTTTACAACAGGTTTTCTCGGAAGTCCAACCATAGCTGGCCATGCACAACACTGAATCCTAGTGCTGAATTCTCACAATTAATCACCTTCCCACCCAGAAATACTAGTAAGGTGGGTGCTGAGAAACTCTTTGAAAATCTTGCAAGCACAAATCGCTTGTGAGTGCAAATCACTTCAAAATTTGTCCACAGAAAGTCTTTGAAGTATCACCTTTCTAAGATTTTAAGATTTGTGACCCTAAGAAAGCAGTTATAGGCTTATCCCATCTGCTTCGTGAGCTTGTATCAACTTCTGCAAGGATAGAAGTGACTCCCATAATTTTCCTGCCAGTTTGTTAGTCAAGTTTATGAACACTATAAACCCCATGAGATAAATTTCTAGATTATGCTGCCAGAAAAAGCAGTTACAAACATTCAGCATAATAACACAAGTTTATGATTAATTAATTCCTGCATAAACCAATCTGAATAATTTTTTTAAAAAATAAAAATATAATCCCACCTTTAGTTTAAAATTTCCAAGGATTAAGAGCTGCTCTGGTAGACATTTGGTAAATTTTTCTACCGATAAACAACCCTTCACAAATAGAAAGCTACCACTTGTTTCTAATCACCTCTTTCAGCTTCATCATCCATGTATTTTTTGTAGTTAAACTGAAAACATTTAATACGCAATTTAAAATGTGAAGTATCAGGATTGGCAGCGTCTCACTGAAGTTATCCACAAAAGTCTCCCAGCCAGTTAATCTAATAACTTCCGTATATAATGAACATTTTTTCAGCATTGTCTGGAGTCATTAAACCTGGCATATCCTCCTAAAGTACAATTAGTAAAATGCAGATGTCAAGACCAAGCTATGACCGTATTCTGCTCTACAGGCCCATTCTCCAGAGCTGATTATTTTTCAGCTGGCTGAGTTTCAGAGGTGAACTAAAGTGAATAATAAATGATAAAGTAATTAATAAATGATAAAACTAAAGTGAATAATAAAAATAATAAAATAATAAACCTAAAGTGAATAATAAATGCTAAAGTAATTAATAAATGCAAAGACTCTTATCATCCATTCCTGTGTTCACAGTCCCTAAACAGTTTTGCCCTGCCACTTACTTGTTGTAATAGCTCATAATACATGCTTCACCACTTACTGAGATACATGGTCAAAACTCCTAATTTCAGTAATAACAGCAAGACCAATTTCTTTTCCACAGTAATGAACTTGGGGAAGAAGAGAACATCTTGGGACTAACAAGCAGTTGTTCACCTACCGTGATTGGAAAACAAAGGCATTCTGCTCTTTTGTAGCTGCTATTTACACTAAATGGTTTCCACGTCAGATTTGTCCCCTTTGAGTTAGAGTAAGTTGGTTTGAGTGCCAGCTTGGCGTGTCTGAAACACTAATTGTCTTGTTTCCATTTCACACATCATCATCACAATAACATTTCTGGAACTGGAAGACAAATGCCAGTTTGATTGATAAGGCAGACTGAAACACAGCCAGATAACCTGCAGGTTTATTACTACTTCAAATATGTTTTTTCCCTGGCCCAACAAAAAATTCAGACTCTGGCAAAACTGCAGCCCTAGTGCTCTGCTTTAAAAACTCTTGTTTAAAACAATGGCTTTTGCCCAAATACTCACAGTCTGTTTAGGTGTCTGCCACCTTCTGAGATACTCTAGTATCCCATATTCTCATAGTCTCATAAATGCTTCTTTCATTCAGGAAGTACAGAGAATAAATCAATGCAGAGCAGTATAAAGGCCCAGGTCCCCAAATGTACACAGGTGAAATCGGTTTGGAGTTAGGCACCAAAATACTATATATATATTTTTTTTTTATTACAGATCTTAAACTATTATGAGAACACAACACATTTCTAAAATCAGAATTTGGCTATCTGATTGACAAGGGAAAAATAAATGCATCCAGATCACCTAATGCGATAGGAAAATGCACTAAAACCAAACACAACATTTTCCTTATCAGTCCAAAAACACAGGCCACATTTTAAAATCTAGTGGTTTTTGCATTGCCTAGCTGCATTACCTCAGTAGAAGTTTCAAAAATTGGCCATAGGATTCACTGTATTCAAATGGTTCATTGGGTTCTGAGAACTAAAGCTATACCAGGTCACATTAACTGGACTTGAAAGGCATTGGAGTTATTCTGGTTCCCTTAGGCTGGAAATGTATCTGTACATGACCATCCAGCTTCTTTTCTTGGCATGTTTGAACCTCACACATAAAAAAAACCTGCAAGTACTTTCAGCAGATTAGGTTTTCCCATGCCCACAGAGACTTGAAGACCATGCCAGAACAACAATCATCATAGCAGCTTTTTACCTCCTTGGTAGCTTGCAATCAGCAAAGAAGAAATCCAATACCAGCCAAGTTGGTACAAAGCTAAGAAAAAGAACCAAAAGAGAACTTGCCAGTTCCAGCAATCTTAGTCACCCAGCAAACCACTTCCTTCTCTGATCAGAAAGCACGAACTCCTGCTGGCTTCATTCTCCCACTGTTAATTCTCTGAGCACCATGAGATCACGACTTACAAACACCTTTTGTAGAACTCAGTTTCTGCTTCTCCCAGATGATATTTACTCAGTAGCTTTCACAAACGCTGAAGGACAAAGACGAAGTGCTAAGGAACATCCTGCAGCTGCCATTTTACCCCCACACTCACCCTCATCCCTGACTACGCACTCTCTGCACGTCTCCACCAACTGCCCTTCCAGCACTTAAAGGCCTCGGGAGAAGGCTGACGCATTTGGCAGTTCCATCTTTTTGTCTGAAGTGTCAGGCTAAGATGTATGGTAGATACAATAAATGATAGTGCTGGTACTTGACACTGCTTGTTCACCTTCTTGCAAGGAGCAGAAAGAACCGTAGAGGAATACTGCCTGTTAATAAACCAGACCACGAGCAGTTATTATAATCCGGTTTCAAATACTCTGTTAAGTATCCTCCAAGTTTACGTATACACAAACCCTGAGAGGAATGACACAGAAGCATACACAAATGTGAGATATATATGGTCAAATTGTCCTTTGTTACGAATAAATCAGATGCAAGCAGAAGCGAGGGGCTGAGAGTCCCTATAAATTACCTAGGCATTCAGAAACAATACAGCAGAAAAGAGGACAGAGTTGAAATATATAACCTATTGTTTTCTACCCTCAAAGTTAAGAATAAAACCCACATGAAACAGCAAGAGCTGAAAAGCAGAAACATTGACTTTAGTTTAATTACCTCATTTCATTATACACACCAGAATCTCAGCTCATCCGATAGCACTGGATCTTACAAAATATTCTTGTCTAATACCATTCATTACAGCAGCTTTTTGTATCGTATAGATATCTCATCCACAGTACAGTCCAAGAAACTTTCAGTTTTGGAACCATTTTTCCAACAATGTAAGTATCCATGCTGTTGCTTAATCAAATTCTTTTGTGATCCCTTCCAATCTCACAAGCACACACGGAAGTGGCTGATCTTTAAGCAAATGTCAGCCAACAGATAATTCTTCTTTCTCACTTGGAACGATGATGAGAAATGCTCCTTGCCAAACCTGCCTTTCCGAAGGAAAGACTTCTCTCTGAAGAAAACCTGTGTGGCTCTTTATTTGGGTAGCAAAAGAACTCACTCAACCAAATGACTTGATGCATTTATTAGTTTCTCTGCATTTTTTCCCTGTCTCCTCTGCCATTTCAGAGGTTGAATGTACTGCTGAAGCAGTACATTAAATGCAGTTACAAGATGGTGTCACTTCTACTCTTGCTTTTCTTCTGCTGAATTTCCATCCCAAAAGCCAGCTAAGAACAAATATGATTGGGCACCCTACTCTGGTCTTGCTGGCATCCTTCCTCAAAGAGCAGGGCAAGGTAGGTAAATCCCCCTGCAATTATTGTTAGTGAATTTTCCAAAAGACCTAGTCTGAAAGACAGCTGGAAAATTATTTTCTCCCAAAATTTTGCTGAACATTGTGCCTGAGCTTTATGCCTAACACTGCCTACCTGAATTCTTGAGTCTTTCCTTTGTGAGAAAGCAATACGCCTACAGTAATTAGTTCTGTATCTTAGGGACACATTATTCACTCCAGAGAAAGAAAGGGTGAAAGAAAAACACAGGCCAATTTCTCAGCTGAGATGCTGGTGTTGTTCCAGTAGGATCAATGTGTTGTTTACGTCAGCTAAAGCACTGGCTTCTGCAAATCATTCTTACATGCATTATATTATTTGATAAATTTGATGGTATCAGGCAGCTTTCGTGGGAGTGATGGAGAAGGAGAAATTGACTCAGGATCTAAGAAAAAGGTCACATAGCCATTCAGCATCATATACATCTTGCTTCAGCACTCAAAGGAAAAGGCCATCATATTTTATTTCCTTAGCAGTAATGAATTCTACTTTATTCACACAAATCCTCCTTCTTTTCTTTCCCAGAAAGCATGATCTTGTGAGCATGCCCTTTCATTGGCTGTGAACCAGTCCAGTCCCGCTGACAGCACCACTCCTTAATTTTCCCTGTTTCCAGCACTGACTGCTTTGCTCCAGTTCCTATCCACCCATTCAGGGCTCAGTCATTGTCTTCACCTGGGGAAGGAGAAGTCTCAGCATGCTGGAATAAGCTCAGACCAGCTCCTTTTAACTCAAAGAGGGAGTAGGGTCATTTAAATCTCATCCCAGAGCAAGACAGACTTTTTCCCAAGGTCTGACCTCTCCATTCTATGAAAGGTCCCCTCTTCACAGCCCAGGCACCATTTCTCTTTCTCCCATCACCAGCTAATTCAAAGTCCAGTTTTGGCATGGAAAAGACAGGGGAGGCATGAAGTAAATGTGTATTAGACAGGAAAGAGGTTAATTCCACTGCTGCTGGGAGAGAAGCAGCTCAGATGAAAAAATGCTGTCTTTTGATGCCATAGTGCAGATTTGGGATATTGGCCAACTTCCAAGGACTGTCCTCAGATGACTTTGCTGTCGTCTCTTGGTTTCTCCAGGCAGATAATAATTCTCATCCATCACACTTAAACAGCTAGAACCAAACTGCTTCAGTTATGTCATTGTGCAGCAGACAAAATACTACTGACATTACACTGACTCTTCCCAGGTTTACAACAGGACAATTTCAAGAGCAGATTTCCAACCTGAGGGTTCATCATGCCCCTCACAGTTGCACTCAGCAGTGCTACTTTTAAGACCCTTGTTGTGCAACAATTCAAAAAGTTCTCTGTGCCCATTTTAGTCTCATGGCCCATTACCTACAATCATTACCTTGTCACCCGCTACCACTGAAAGTGTCTGCTCTTGTCAGGCATCTCCCGTGTGTCAGTGGGCAGAGCTCACAGATGAGTATTTTCCTACAGCATTTTTGTCTTGAACTGGCAATACGTGTGTTGCTGATCCAAATCCTCAGCCTGAAAGCTGTGTGCTGTCCTATAGCAGGTTGCTCTGATGGTGTAATACTTGGGGGCAGGAGTGGGGGGCGTTCAGCAGTGTCTTGCATCACAGACAATGATTCTATACAAACCATGTGTTATTGAAAAACCTGACCTGATAATTTACACACCTTACTGCTGCAGGTATGTGCACAACCATTGTTAAAGACAGAAAGCTTGGCAGAGTTGAAGATTTTATTTCACCCTGCACAGCCTGCTTGAGTCTTTTCCGGACCCAAACCAAAAGTGAGACAAAAGATGGCATGAGTGGGGAACCAGAGGTGGAATGAGATTTTAAGCAGAAGTTCCTTGGTCCTCCTGCAGGGCCCCTTCTCCTGAACCATGCTGCTTTTCTCACTGCCCAGGAATTAAACTGCACAAAACCATGGTGCAGAAAGGATCAGGCCTGTAAAGTGTTTTCACTTCTACTGCTTGCTTCTAATCTCCCTTCAGTTCCCACGCAGTTTTTGAAGTATCGATCACCCCACAGAAAAAGCTTAAAATGAACAATAGATTCATGGTTAATGAGTTTCAGTAACTCCATTCACCTGACTTGAGACCTTGGGGTGAGGAAGTTAAGTGCTACCGTACAAGCTCAAGTGGCTGCTCACCATTTCCTTAATATTTCTTCTCTTTGTATTTTGTAGTTTGCCTTCTTCTGAGCTAATATTTATTTTTCCAGAGAGCGGTTATTGTGGTAAACTGATATCAGTGTGGGAAATGAGATTTTAGTGCATTTGTCTCCTGTACTTCAGCACTTCATTCAGGAAGGTAACGTGGACAAATAAGAATCAAACTCTTTAAGAAGGACGACACCTTGTTGCTAGTGCAACAATGATGACCCCAGAATCAGTGAACTACTTAACCCCAGCAGCATTTCTGCTTAAACTAAGTACTGAGAGGCAATATGAGTTGTAGGATGGTCTTTAAAAATAGGAAGAAGTGAAGTACTTGAGGCTGAGCCTCCTGATGTCAGTGAAATGATCCCGATTTACACCAACTCAAACCTGACACAGCCTGTTCAACCCACCTGCGTGGGAAATTCTTGTGCTTTTGGCATGTCAATTTCAGCCAAAGTAAATGAAAAGTTATCCAAGTAGTTTTGCTTTGTTTTCTCTTCTCCTTCTTTAGCATCAACCTGATCCCTGTTCCCTCTTCATACCCAGGCCCCATTTCTTTCCATTGTCCCTCTTTGATGCTGCTGAGTCTCTGCTGACAGTGATTTTCTATGACACGAATGACCTAGCTTCCAGCATTTTTTTCTAGAGGAGAAGATACTGCATTCCCCTATCATTTCAGTGTGAGCACCACTTGGGCACTCCAGCATCTTCTCATGTTATCTGGGTATTTGGACACCAAGGTCTCTAGGAACATGATTCTCTTGTTTTTGCTCATCTTCTTCATACCCTTAAGCACATTTTACTTTACCCACATAAGTAACTTTAGAGAAAATAATTGGATTTCTGAGCTGAGAACAGACTAGGCCCCATTTCTGTGTTTGTAGAATTCTACTATCCAAAACTGTGGAAGAAAAATCTCCTTCTGCTTTTGCAGTCATGCATAGCAGATGGTTGTTTGTGGTTAATAAAACTCTCTAAGAATGTTTTCTATTCTAATCTTGCTGACTAATCTTCCTTCTTCTAAAGTGTTAATCTTGCTTTAGGAATAAATGTGTGATATTATGTTAGAAAAGCCAATCAGCTGCTCAGGCTTTAGCTGGGAAGCAATGTAAGTTCCCCTTTGTACAAGTTCTGCTCAAATGTGATTGTTTCCCCAGTGTCAAATTCCATGGATTTTAGCAGCTGAATGGGTACAAAATTTGACATGGTCAGAAACCTGTGCTTATAAAAACTTATTATCGTTGAATAGCTGGTGCATTCTTGGTGCACTCATGTGTAAACCACACTTTGAGATAGCTGGCTGGCATCACCTCTGGGCCTCATTAGCACACACATGCACAGATCCCAGAGAGGTCTGGCTTGTTCTCCCATCCTCCTCTCAAATACCGTTCTGACTGTTTGCATGTTTCACGTGGGGAGGAGATACACGAGGCTGCCATGGAGCAAACCAGTGTCCTGAATACAACAGCTGTCCTCAGTTAACCTTAGAGCTGGCCAAGTCAGTTAAACGCCACGATGACTCAGCCAAGGCAAGCCCTGTGGAGTTAGGCAGCCCTTGAGGGCGCTAATTCATGTGCCGGGAATTACAGCCGTCTCAGTATCTAACTGAGAGCAACGCTGGGCAGAAACACCAAGCCTCATGACCTTCCAGCTGACATTGCTGTGGGCTGCTAGGGGGTTGAGCCACAGCACCCAGGTAGCTCCCACTCCAATAGCATGCTCCACCAGGCTGATAAAAACCAGCAACGTGTAGTTAGATACCAAACACAAAGTGCACAGCGCAGCCAGAGACAGAGCTAAGTGGCTGAGGTGCAGGTCATGCAAAACTAAGCAATGACTGGTGAAACATGGGACAAAGCGTCAGTTGTCTAACCTTTGCTCTCAGCCGTGGGAGAGCTACGGGCCTGCCTGGACTAGGGATGTCTGCATCACTCTAGGCATGCATATGGCACCAATGCACATGGAGCCTACATGGGTGAATCTAGCACAAAGCCAACAGCTTACACTGACACAGAAGCACTAGACTGATGTATATACTCCAGCTTTAAGAAAAGCTGCTTCACTCTTACAAGTTGCTCTACTGACAAGGCCTTACGCTACCAAAACCTCTTTCCCTGGATTAGTGCTACCCCTAGATTTAAAGACAAATCTCAATAGTTATTTGGAATAGTTGAAATAACAAGGTTTTGGCAGCTGGAGGTTTGGGGGGAGGTTAAATACTCTGTCTTCAGCAAAGAGTGTCTCCTTCTTGGCCTTATCCAGTTCTTCACAACCTTCTGCTTAGAGCTGAGCTTTTTAGTTCAGGCAGTGGGAACTTCTGTTCTCCCGTGGAGGTCCGCCTGCTAGTCCTGGGGAGGATGATCATCACAGCAAGTAACCTTACAATACTCTCTTTCCCTGCCTCTCTCCACTGCAGTATTCATGATCAAAGGGTCATAGTGGAGAGACACCATGGGTGAGAGATTCTGAGTATTAATAAATAAGTGCAGTAGCCAATAGGAAACTTGAGGGAGAAAGTTAGATTTTTTTAGAGTATTCAGTCCTACAACTAAGGACCAGGGAAACCTCCCTGGACACTAAGTGTTCCTGCAAATCCAGTTCTCATCTACTTTTTGCTTTAAAGACTGCTCGTCAACTTTTCTAATGCCTATGTGACTTAGGTGATTTAAGTCCAACTGGTGACATGTTAGTAGTGGGAACATTTTACAAACACGTACTGATTCTGATAAGATGCTCATTAAAAAGAAAACACCCTGAAGTTCACTATTTTTAAAACAAATAATTTTCAATTCTTCAGTTTAAATTAAAATGTCATTATTTCATTTTATTTTAGTAGTTGAAGTTATTCCTGGGAATTGTCAAAATTAAAATTGTTATTGAAACAAACCATCTGGATCAAATGCAAATATTTTTTTAAGATCCAGTGACCTGAAAATCCATTTTTCACTCAGCTCCAGTAACCAGTAATAATAAAGAAAGAGAAACATCTTTCTCCCCTACCTTCCCTGCAGATTTTTTGGCAGAACTATTTACTGGCAATGCAATACAGGGACAGGATAGGTGTTACATCTGGCCAACGTTTTACAGGCAACCAAGGTGACCCTCGGATGGCTATGTTACAGAAATTATTTCATGGATGTGTATTAGATAGACAAGGGCTGCTAAAAATGCCTTGCATACACAAGGAGTGGAATTAGAGAACACTTGTTTTGCAATCTCGTGTTTGCTTGATCTTTCCCAAGCATGTCTTGTCAATGCCACACTGTTTACAGCCAAAAGATATAGATAGCTGGGTATGACAGTGTATGTTTGTCTTCCTTACTCAGGATACAGAAAGAAAAGAGAACAGGGCACACATACCTCTGCTCCAGTATGTGCCCAGGAAATGCACTCTGGGGAGTCAGAAATACAAAAACCAACCACCTTTAGGTATAATAGCACTAATGTATGAAGACTGTAGGCCTTTGCTAGCATTTACTTCCCCATGCAGCAACAAAATCTCTGTTGACTTCAAATACATGAGGGAACATGGAAAAATTATTTTCATAAGTAATCTCCCTTTTTCTACACCTGTGGTTCATCTAAGACTTCATACAATAGATACTATGCCAGTAAGAATAAGGGTGACATTACAGTGGGTGTGTACTACAGGCCACCTGACCAGGAGGAGGAGGTTGCAGA
>Ga0065711_1048065_pt1 | contig 12007 bp, 7 predicted proteins | sample Hoacrofraction12_FD_59098 | JGI IMG/M metagenome (GOLD analysis project Ga0065711, IMG submission 59098) | Hoatzin crop microbial communities from Cojedes, Venezuela - Epithelial fraction 12 v2 (version 2) | ecosystem: Host-associated > Birds > Digestive system > Esophagus > Crop | place... | reverse complement strand
GTGGGGGACACCAGTCATGACCTGCCACCAGCTGGATTTAACTCCATTCACCATCACTCTCTGGGCTCGGCCATTCAGCCAGTTCTTTATCCAGCGAAGAGTACACCCATCCAAACCATGGGCAGGTAGTTTCCCCAGGAGGATGCTGTGGGGAACAGTGTCAAAGGCCTTACTGAAGTCCAGGTAGACAACATCCACAGCCTTTCCCTCATCCCCTAGGTGGGTCACCTGGTCACAGAAGGAGATCAGGCTGATCAAGCAGGACCTGCCTTTCATGAACCCATGCTGGCTGGTTGTCCTTCACATGCCCAGTCAGCGCACTCTGGATGAATCGCTCCACAATCTTGCCCGGCACCGAGGTCAGGCTGGCAGGCCCGTAGTTCCCAAGGACCCTCCTTCCGGCCCTTCTTGTAGATGGGTGTTACACTGGTGATCCTCCGGTCATCTGGGACCTCTCCTGTTAGCCGGGACTGCTGATAGATAATGGAGAGTGGCTTGGCCAGCTCCTCCGCCAGTTCCCTCAGCACTCACGACCTCCAGATTATGAGACTTTAAAACATGGGGTCAGAAAAAAAAAATGTTATTCGGCAGGCAGAATGTAACCCAATTTCCTTCCTAGCTGCCCAAAGGATGATAAGGCCACAGTGCGAGGGCTGGTGTAAGCTGGGTGCATGCAGCAGGGACTGGACAAAGAAGGTACTCAGTGTCCGGGGCAGCACCGTAGCTGAACCCACCACCACGGCTTTGATTTTCAATGCTCTATCCTCTGTCCAGCTTCCAAGTTCAATCCTGGTGCAGGTCTGTGTGTTGCCAGAATAAACCAGCAGTTTTCTTGTATTACAGCACCACTGTACTCAGAATTAATAGTTGAAGAGTTGATGTAATCACTAAGTTTTTAGCTATTCCTAACATGAGCCCAGCATCTTCAGCACAGCATCAAGATTATTTTGTTGCTGCAGAATCAGTGAAGCATTTTTCTTCCATGTTCACTCAAGCTAGTACAAGACTTTTACTCCAGTCCTCTGAATATCTAGTAGAAAACTGACACAAGTTATGAAAAAAAACCTGCTGATGTCAGTAAGGGATATAATCTAGATTTTATTTGAGTTTTGTTGGTGCCCCAAAGTTATTTGATTCTAGGATGATGATTATTTTGGCTAAGTTTCATGGCAGATTCAGTGAAATACTAAGTTAGATTGGTTTCTCTGCCATTACAGTTGGGTATGGTGTGTCTTCTGTATGCGTATTTGCAATACTTTTAATTACTCTATTAATTTCATTTGGCACATTTGGCACTTGTTCAACAGATTCAGAGTTGTTTTCATGAAATTGCCTTTCTAGACCATTTAAATCTACTAGATCAGGGTGTGTCTTCTACAAGTTAGTTTTAGGGAGACAGTTTTTTTTTGTGATTCACTTTCCCCAGAAGAAGAAATTCCTCTTTATCTTATGGAGAATGTACACTAAACAGCAATGTTCCCCTATTTTTTCCTTCTGTGCAGAACAGAACGTACAGTGAGTGTACAAAGGATCTCTCTTGACTCAGCCAAGACGTTAACACTTGCAGCACCTAGTCAAGTACTATCTTCACTGTCTATCTTAAGTAGCAGTATCATTAACAACAGGCATACAGCCAGCCATTCCCTGTATTACACACATGAGTAAGCACAAAGCAGGCCAGAATACGTAGGTAAACGGGTTGATGCTCCAGCTGCTTAGCAGATTTCAAGCAAATGAGTCGGCAGTCCATTCTGTGCAGAGAACTTCATTATCACTTTTTCAGTCTATTTGAACTAGTAGTTCTGGTCTCATGGAAGCTACTCATGTATCTTGAATTGGTGGAAATTCTTAAAACCCAACAGTTTCTTTTCTGCTAAAAATATAACACAATTTCCTGGAATTTCCCAGTACTGTGTGCAGTGAAGATACACCTTGATGTAGCTTGTGTAAAGGTGGTAAAGCACAACTGTCTATGAGAGCCTTCTTGTAGAAAAGCCAAAGGGTGGGGAAGACAGGGTATTTTCCTCCACTGCATCAGCTCACAGGCTTTAATGACCTGCTTATGCATCATGTGAGAGCCTCTGAAGACTCCCTAAACAGCTTTCAGGTGGTTTTGAAGGCGGTGATTGGCAAGAATAGGCTCGATTTCAGATTAAATTGCTTACCTCCCTAGTTTTTTGCATGATCAACAGTAAGTGTTCGTTATGTTAATATCTAAGTATTGGGTCACACCTCAAGAGAAACTTCATGACAAACTACCTTTGTAAGAAATACATGCTGCCATCACAGCAACAGTTCAAGAAACAAAAACTTCAGATTATTTTGCCAATTGCTAGTGCCTGTCATGAATTCCACTGTCATCTCAGGAGTAAGATGAGACACCTGATAGTAACTATGCATGACAAACTTGAATTGAATTGGAAAGAAACAGTATCTTCCCTCTCAGTCTCCTGTTCTCTCATCACCACGCTTCTGTGCCACATTGCAACAGCTAAATTAAGCAGGGACCTAACCCAGAACAAAACCGATCCAGATTTCTTCCTTTCCCTTCCACCAAAAGAAGCATATAAAGAAGAATTAGCTGCACCAACTAAACCTAAACAAGCATAGACATATCAATGAACGAACATGTGGAGGAACAGTAGGACTTGTCTCATCTGCAGCTTTGGTTGTGTACAGCAACCATTTTAGGTCTTCATCATTGGGATTTTTTTGGTGGTGCTTTTATAAGGACTTTAATTCCAGGAAGAGGCAAGATAATTTAGAAAAATAACTTTATTTTTGCATACCCAGTGTTAAAAGAATGTGGAATGCAAGTTGAGCTTGACAGAAAGCAGAAACCAGCAGTTCCATCGGTGACATTTAGACACTACTCCAGTTCTTCCTTTAAGTTTTTGAGAAACTCGAGTAATTTGAGATCCAAAAGCATGACTCCTGACACAGTAGAGAAGTGTAAAATTGCAACTTTAACTCTCATCAGGCACAAAACTGAAGTTTCCCTGAGAAGATGTCATTACAAACTAGTGTATAAACTTTATATCACATTATCAGGGGGGTTTAAGAGTACAAAAGCAAAATTTGGCTACAAAAAAATAAACACAAGTCCTTAATACTCTATGATGAAGATGAAATTTTCAGGAGGATTAAGAATTACATACTACAGAACTACAGCAATTAGATTTAAGTTAAATGACAACAGCTGGCTTTGGTATATTCCCTTTTGTTTAGTTTTCAGATCAATACTAATGTTATTTTCCTGAGATCTTTTCAGCACTCAGTATGACGTCTGTGCAGTCCAGCTGCTTTTTTGCTTCCTCCCTCCTTCACCTTTCCCTTCCGGCTAGGATTACTTTCAGGGGAAAAAGCTGAGGAAGAACTGTGAACAACATGCATTTTCCAAGCCTGAAAACAAATCGTTTAGCCAAAGGAATTCCATCAATTACATCTTTTAGATAATAAATACTCCAAATAGTTGGCCTTCCAAAAATTGCTGTCTTCAATTTTGTACCGAAAGTTCTAAGCTTCAGTGTGCAACACAAGGCATCCCCATCTCCACTTGAGTTTCTCTCCCCCTTGTCCATGGGCAAGGCAGGGAGGGCATCACCACCACCACACCAGGATGGTGAGAACCATTATACCCACCATCAGTATCACCACGGTCGGTGTTACATGTTCAAGCATGTAGCTGTATACTGTTTGTACCTATGTTTCATACCGGGAGCACGCAGTGTTTCAGTTCTTTTGCAGATACAAAGCTTTGTGTCGCAAATACTCTTCCAAACATTTTACTGCAAAAGGGTCAACGTCAGTGTCAAACTTATTAGCAAAGAAGTGGTGGTTTTTTAGCATCCAGTTCAGGTCTCCTACCCCAAAAACACAGACAGAGCGAACATGAATTCCACTGCATGGTGGGTAGGGTGCACCTTTGGACATATCACCTTCAAAGTACTGCCACTTGACAAACCTGGCCAGTGCATTCATGTCAGAAACATCGTACTTGTCACTAGAAGAAACTGCACCTGGGACTTCAGGGATTCTCTGAATTGTTGCCCACAGGTACTCATCTGGGCTGTAAGTGTCTTTTGCCCACTCAATGAACTTCAGTATTTTGCGGCTTTCTAATACGAATTCTACAAATCTTCTGGTAACTACAAAATAGGCACTACCAGAAAAAATTGGAGTACTGAGAGGTGGCAGTTGTTTGTCTATGCCCGTGTTCTTTATTTTACCATCAATAATCTCGTGGTGTTTCTTCCACCTTGCTTCTTTAAAAACAGGCATTTTTTCTGTTTCCAAGCTGTTTTCACCTTTAAGTGCTTTTAATTTCTCTACTATTTCCTGGTTGGTCTTAATAGGAAAGTCCATGCCACAGAGGTTTATTAGGTATTTCCAGTTGGAACTTCTTCTGTAGAGATCTTTCATGCAGTTAATGTCTGCCTGCACCCTGCTCCATGAAGCATATACAACACTCTCTAACTGGCTGGAAATAAAGACATTGTCAAAACATGAGACTATTCCCTTCACAGCAGCAAAAAAAGATTCTGGAGACTTTTTGTCAACATGAATGCAGTAAAAATTCTGAGGGGCATAGACTGATCTTAGAAGCCTATCAAGCATCTCAATTTTGTGATAAACCACTATTGAGTAAGCAATTGGAAATTCTGCTTCTTCATTGCTGAGAGGTTCCATAATGTATTTCCTGGTCTTGGTGAAGGAGGCACAATCTGCTGTCATGTTAATATAATCACTTGTTGTTAGTCTGGGGCGTTTCTTAAATGACACTGACAATGTCTCAAGCTTTACCTTTTGAATTTCTTCCATATCCCCCTCTATAATCTTGGTGCAGTTAACATTGCCGATAGGATCTTCTTCTGTCAGCTCAAGATGTCTCTGATTTAAGAAGTCTTGTTTCTGGTTCACTTTCAAAACTGAAATGATTACTAAAATAAGAGTTAGACCCAAGAAAAGCCTGAATCGCGAGTTGTGGCAAAACCGTAACTTCCTCTTCAGCATTTCAAATACCAGGTAGGTTTGCAGGGCTGAAAAAAATTGCCCTCCACTCTGCTCATATCAGCTTCAACAACTTCAGGAAAAACAGTTTGTGTTTCTCAGGAATTTGGTGAGTTTGTCACAGAGACAGAAGGAAAAATCCTAAAATAAAGTGAAATATGAATGTCATTCAAAAACAATATAAGGATTCTTCAAAAAATTACTGATTAATAATTACAATGTTATTTAGGGGATAAGGAATAGTGAATAAAAAAGTGAATAGTTCAGCCAGAAGTATTCTGTTCAAAATTAGAAATTAATTAATAAAAATAGGGTGTTTTTTTAGGAAAAGGTTGGAAGAGGCACATATATTTCATGAGAGGCTATTTCCATAGTACTAAGACAACAAACCGAAGTTCAGTAAGAGAACAGAGCTGATTCAGCTGTATCTGACAAAATTAAAGCCAGTAAGTCAGATACGGTACTGAGAAGCAAGTATCTGATGTTAATTCGTGCTTCAGAGTTTGACAAGAATGTTCTATACTCACTTCAGCAGTGACACAGATTTCATTACAATTTTAACTTACCACTCACTTCCTGAATGCCAGTCATGCTTTATCTTCTCACTGGGAAAGCAGTCCCTGAAGCCTTTCAAGATTTTTATGTGAGATACAGTCTCTTCAAAATCCCGCAGATGAGCTTAGAAATACCATCAGGGAAGAGCTGATGAGAAAGGGAGAAAGAAACTGGTATAGAATAGCTCCTCAACTTTCAGATTTGTGAGAACAACTGTGATTAAATTGCTGAAGTGCCTTTTTAAAGTAAAAGGCAATACTTACGGCCTAACTCTAAAGCTGATTTGTGTTAAGTCACTGTAAATGCACAAACCTAAGAGCACAGCAGTGTTGTGCTACCATCGTTCAAACACACTTTTTTATGATTCAGCAATTGCTTTTATGTGGAAATATGCTGCAAGGCTGAGTTGCAACAAGATTCATAATATGCCAATCTTCTTTTAATCTTTATTTCACAGGCACTATGTCATTTTTGTTTGGTAGTCCTGTTTCCCCTTAAGCACCTTTTCTCTGTTTCAGTATTCTGTGAAGGGATCACTGTACATGTATGCAGCTGCTACAGCTGTGGCTGTTGAGAAAACTGCAGTCTAGAACTGGATTACAGAACTGGGTGTCTTTTTTTGTATGCACTACCTCATGCAGGTAAACTGATCAAAACCAGCATACATTTAAACAACTTATACTGCCACTCAAGTGCCATTCATACTCACAAATTAAATGCCTAATATTTCAGTGCAGGTTTGAATTTCAAATGAACCTCTAACTGCAAAAGCCACTACAGTTTATACAGAATGTCTTCCAAAATTTTAACCTGTAAGTTGAAAGGTTAATGAAATGTTTAAGTATTTGAGAAATACATAAGTCCGTTCAAGTAACTTTCTGAACAGGTCTTAGAATAACTGCTACCCCAAAAAAAAGGTAAGAAAATCTGTTCAAGGAAGTGTGCCCTGTGTCCACTTCTGGGTTTTGCTGTAGGCTGTCCAGCATAAGATTTTTCTCCCCGCACCCTCCCCCCCCTTTTCTTTAAGCTACTCCAGTACCATTTTAGCATTTAATTCTCAAACTGTGGCATTTAACCTGCTACTTCCAAATGTCAGAACAGCTGCATGTAAGAAACTGAGGTCTGGCATCACAGAGTTTTTTGGTAGCACATTGGGGCCACCACTATGCCCACAGCATTGCTAACTGACTGGGGGAATTGATGTGTGGTAGGCAGGAGGCAGGCGCGGATCACTGCACAAACGTCTAGCACAGCTGTAAGGATCAGCAGTATTTTAAGGAAGTAATATAACCAAGTATTTTGTAATTCAAGCCACCAGCAGGCAGAGGCCACAAACTATTTGTGCCTAACAGCATTATATAAACATCTTCTTTACTATAAAGTGTACTTTGTTTACAGAGTTACACCCGTAATTATCTTATCCTGCATTTCTAATTTAGGAAGGTGGACATTTGTTCCAAGTCTGTTTTAGGTATATAGTGAATAAACTCGAACAACTAAAATTTTAACCCTTAAGGTAAGTAGCCAGGTGAACTAGTGTGCAATTACAGCTGAAAGAATAGGGAGGTACCTTTTAAGTATCAGGTCTCACACTTTGAATTTAAAAAAAGTTAAGAAAGGGAAATTCCACAATTACCACTTTTAGTTTGCAACGAGGCGTCAAACACAGCAACATAATTTGGAGCAAGTTTTAACGTGCTGTGCAACTTATCACAGGCTTGCTTACTTGACATCCTACTAGTTTTGACTAGTAGATCTGATCCAATAAAAATAGTATCTATCACATACTAAATTAACAAAGGAAGGATAGTAGCTATCTGATAGTCTCCATAACCTCTATCGAGTATTTATTTCCATAGGATGAAGCTTGTGACCTGCTGGTTACCCTCAAATTACTGTTTTCTGCCTACCAACTTAGATATGAAGTCTTTTCTAGAACTTAAAACGTACTTCAAAGACAGTTATATTTGTGAAGCTTTAGCTGACAAAAGCTGGATTCCTTTCTTTAGGATGAGAGTTAGCACTACTATTTTATCCTGTTCTGAGTTTTTATAGAAACACTAGCATTGTGGATTAACACAGCTTTCGAGAGGATTGCCACTCCCTTCCTATTCTTTACAACGAAGACAGAGTCTTAATCAAAAGCTACCATTGCAGTCCTCATCTTCTACAGTTTCCAAAGAATAAAGCTTGCTAAGAAGGCTTTCTTGTTCCTGTTTTAGAGTAAAACTTAGTTGACAGGAGGATGAATAATCTCTTTCAGAAAGGCCTTGCATATCAAGCTGGGTGCAATTCCTCTATTGTTTTGAGCTCAGAATAATCAGACTCCGCATTTCCATTACACCAAAACGAAAGATCTGCAAACATTTACACGTTAACACGGCTCTTATCTGTAGGTGGAGGTTCTTCCCCACAGTCAAATTTCTCTCACTGACATGTTGCTTCCTCTGAACAGCCTAAACAATAAGTTACTATTTGTTTATGCTCGTAATTCATTTTCTAAAAAGTTCTAAAACTTGATCATATCCCATTCTTCACCAAAGCTGACCTTTACAGGATAAGGCAAGATTTAGTACCTTTCATCTAATAATATACTAGGTTTTGTTTTATCAATTTTTATGAGTCCTGAATACTCATTAACTTAGCTTCAGACTGCACCCAGTAAAGCTTTTAAGATCTTTTTCTCAAGCTCTGCGTAGCTTTAGTGTGCGCACGAGAGAATGCAGTGTTGGAGGCAGCACTTTGCACTGTGTCAGAGCAGGAGGGAGGTTTGCACAGCCACACGTGAAAGAATTCATGCTGCAGCCTTGGTCTTGTTCTTAGCCGAAGTCCAGTGGTAGAGGTAATGTACTTGACCCACCTCCTTCTTCTACTGCCTCCTCCTCAAATCAGAGCCTGTATTTCTGATGCAGTAGTCATTAAAAGGGGAAACTTACAGCAGTCACTGGTACTTGGAGGAGTTAGTACAAAGGCTGAGTTGCCCACTTCCCTCTTCCCTGCCAAAATTATTCTTCGCTGCTGTATTAAACAAAATGTACGGAATGACTAAAAACAAACCCAAGATAATTTCAACTTGATTTCTACTAGAAACTAGTGATCTCCATTTAAATAGACCTTATGGAAAGAAGGATTACTATACCTAGTTTGAATCTCCATTTCTGGCACCTCTTCTGCATCAGAGGGCAAATCACTTGGATCACCTTCCTCTTAGTTTATTCATCTGTGAAACAAGTACTCATTACCTGGCAGTCTGGGAGATGTCAGATTCTGATTTAACTTTTATATTACTATAAAGGTGATACTGTAAACCAGCTGATTTAATTAACAATGTTTTTACCTGATTGTTGTATAATCTTGTGTACCCATGGTACTGACTGCAATGAGTCGCAATAGACTACGTGGGTACTTATGCCACAGGAGCTGAAGGGGAATTACCTTCACCAAAGAAAGGCTGCGGCCATGGACAGGAGTGCCCTCCAAGCCCGGCTCAGCTTGTGATTTTTAGATAAGTTTGCCTTCACCCATCCTTAAAAACAAACAGAAAATCCCACAAGAAACCCAAGTCTTCAGAGAAAAAAACAAACGAAACAATTCTGCAAGATTATAACACAGCTCGAAGGGAGACCAAAGTTCACGTGGAGGTTTTACACAGACCGGCTGGACTGGAGCTGCAGCATGTAATGGCGGCGCTATTAGCCAACCACACCACAGGGCTGGTCCCAAGAATGAGGATGTCTGCGAGGGCACAGAGCTGGCAGAGACAGCCCTGACGACGGCTGCATGCCTCAGCCCAGCAGCATGGACACCAACCCTTGGCCGCCGGCACAGCAAGATCTCTTCAGCTGCGGTTTCACGGCATGGCTGGTCCAATACCGCAGCGTGCTGCTGGCAGAAAGAGCAGCCCCGCTCCTGTGTCTGCTGGTTGCATGTTGGGCTGGGAGGGGTACGACAGCAGGTCCAGCCGGCCAGCCTCCGAGGAGCTCTCTGCGGCCAGCTCTCATGGCCCCAAGGGCACTAATGGTCCCTCCAAGCTCCCCCATGGCCCCAATTCAGCCTCCCGGCGCGATCAGCGTCTGCCACAGTGATGCCATTAGCTGCACTAATATCCTACATCCATTCATGACAACCTGAGATTTTTGTTCTTACAGAAATGCATTGAAGAAAAGCCAAGTGGAAAATGTAATGCGGAGCACACCCACCTCTGAAGTGGTAGTTGGGATGGGCCAGGAGACAAGTAATCATTGTGATGGGTGGGGAGTGAGAGTCAGAACTGACTTATTTTTTCCTTTTCTTGCCTTGGAGGGAGGGAAGATATAAGGAAAATTCAGCTACGCACTGAGAATAGTTAGTAAGCAGGTGTTGACCAAATCCTTGCTGTCCTCTTTCCCCATTCACAAATTCCACCCAAGATGCAAAACTTTTCCCCAACACTTCAGAATAAGGCCCTGCACTGAGGGTGGATTTGCTGTGAAGTCCTTGAGTTTTACCAGGGTGTGGCGTATCCACCATGCTTCAAAGCATACATGTCCTGCAACCAGTTATTACAATTAACATGCTTCCATTCAGGTTCAGTTATGCAGAACATTTGTTCTGATGAGGCAGTGATTTTTAAAGCTGTAAGCAGCTTGCATAAACACAAACATCCATAAGCATGAAGCCGACTGCACAGACAGCAGGGTTATCTGCAGAGATCTGCCAGACGCAGAGCGGGAGCCACATTCACTCAGCATTTCCATGATATCAAGCAGCACAGACTTGAAAGCAGATATACCTGTCACTGAATGAAAGTACTCATGTTTGTTCCGTCAGATAGTCTTCAGTTTTACTGAAAATAAGAATTGGTCATAGGCTGAGTATTTTGGTTGCCATTAGACTTTATGGGACTAAGACTTTAATTCTGAAAGTCATGCAGAGACAGCAGCAGGGTTCCACATGGGTGCCGTTGTCTGCTCATTGACAACACTCTGCAAGAGCAGGGCTTTTCTTTCAGAGCTGCTTAAAAAAAAATAGTAAAACAGAAAAATACACTTCCTTTTTATAGAAAAAAGTAACACATTGCTAGTCCCTTGTCAGCTTAGAAGGCAACTTTAAACAAAACTCCACAAACAACTAGTACTGCTACACCTACCACCACATGGAGATTAAATAGTGAGGGTAGCTAAAAGTAGATTGCTGTTTTTCTGGGGAGAAAAAAACCCCCAAAAAGTATGAAAACAAATTCAAATCCCTGGGTTATTTGGAGATCTTATGTTCAAATGTCAGGAATCCAACACACTAAAATCTTTCTATCTTAAAAAATGAGCAAAACCCACATAAACATGCACTCAGTGTGTAAAATGGCATTGAAAATAATGTAAATTTTGGTAGCCTTTCTAGTACTCTCTCATACTACCTTGTCAAGCAAATCTGCCTCAGAACAGTTCAAAGCCTGATTTACATTTGTGTTCCAGTCTGTCCTTACAGGTCTCAAATGAAGAGCTATAACAATAAGAAATTTCAACTGAGGAACATAAAGCTGTTACAGCAAAGTCATTCAGTGATGACTTCCTACCTCGGAAAGTCCATGACTCTTAGTACTGATGAAAAGACATGTTTTACCTCAAGGCAACTAACACTCACAAATCCCAAAACAAGAACCTACAAAATCTGTGGAATAATGTTATCCAGTTTAACACCCAGTACAACTGCCTGGTGTTCATCAAGATAAGTTGTACACATTGGTTACTTCAAAGTAAAATGCATACCTATTTTTTACACATTATTCTAAAGTAGGAACTATAATTTTGCCAGGAACGGAGCAGTGGCTGCACTCCTCACGCCCACCTACATAATTTTGTTAATTGCTGCCTCGTGACAATGCTGTATTTCAGAATGGGACACACTGGCAGACTCTGTTACAGGAAAGGTAGTAGCTATTAAACCCTAACTAAATCTCATGGGGGAAGGAAGAAGCTGTCAAATTTTTGACTGCTTAGATCCCTCTTCAAGTACAACATTTAAAACATTACTCTGAGGAGCCTTTCTTTAGCCCTAAGCAGAAGTCACTGCTTTAAAGCCATGCCTACAGTCACAGTTCATCAGTGAGCTAAAGGACAAATAGTACCAGTATCAATAATCTCCTCTGAGAGGAACAGATGCCTTTTGTAGTCACAGGACCAACAAGGATCAGCACCATGCTTGGATGCACAGGTTTAACTATTGTGCAAGTCAATAAAATAATACTTCCTACTTCCAATCTACAGCTTAAGAGGTACTATGATTTTTTTTTGTTTGTTTTTTCACTGTTCCCTTCAGGTGAGTTTAATCTGACCTGCAAGACAACTGCACATAAAAATACAGTTCAAAAATACAACGCCTAAGGAGCAGATACTACCTGGAAAGTAGGTTCTGTTGCAAAATACACAAAAAGACAGACCAGCGCCGCCCGCCTGCCCCCCCCCCC
>Ga0065711_1048064_pt1 | contig 12008 bp, 8 predicted proteins | sample Hoacrofraction12_FD_59098 | JGI IMG/M metagenome (GOLD analysis project Ga0065711, IMG submission 59098) | Hoatzin crop microbial communities from Cojedes, Venezuela - Epithelial fraction 12 v2 (version 2) | ecosystem: Host-associated > Birds > Digestive system > Esophagus > Crop | place... | reverse complement strand
CTTGTCCAGGAGGGTCTTGAATATCTCCAGAGAAGGAGACTCCACAACCTCCCTGGGCAGCCTGTTCCAGTGCTCCGTCACCCTCAGAGTGAAGAAGTTCTTCCTCATGTTCAGACGGAACTTCCTGTGCCTCTTTTTGTGCCCATTGCCCCTTGTCCTGTCACTGGGCACCACTGAAAAGAGCTTGGCCCCATCCTCTTGACACCCACCCTTCAGATATTTGTAAGCATTTTTTTTTCTGAATTTTCTTTGGAGTACCTATAAAAAAGAAGACAGCACAGATTTTGTCTTAATTTCAAGAGCAGATGATTCTGAAGCATTCAGGGTTAATTATTCTCCAGTATTTTTCAGTTAACCAAGATACTAAAAAAACAGAGCTGCGGAGGCTTATTACATGACAGACAGAAAAAATACTTCACTTCAAATGAAAAAAGTTAAAGGTACTTTTCCGGACATACACAAAAAGAAGCTGGAGAGACATAAACTTTGATGACAAATTTCAGGTGTGTCTCAGATTGGGAGGTTAGAGGAGGAAGAAAATGTTAAATTTCAAAATAGTAAACCAAAGAGCCTATTCTTCTGGTATGTAAGAGCAGGGAGATACAGGGACTTCTGGAGACCCAAAGTCTATTTACTCAAATTAATCACTGATAAGACAACTATTTTTTTCCCCAAGTCCAGGCTGAAGCTCATAGAAGGCTTGCGCTTGTCTGTCCTTCTAGGTACACTAGAGAATCCAAACCATTATAAGCAAATTGCTATGAGCAGTGTATCACTACAGATTAGTCCCGGATCCTGTCAACCAGGACAATAAAGGACACAGCAGCACCAGGGGAAGAATTTCCTGATCCATGCCAGCCTTCCAATATCACAAAACAATAAAACAACATCAGTCAAGCAGAAAATGACATGGCTTTCCCTGCTGAAAGGCACTACAGACATGCAGAATAAGCTGGGGGGTGGGGGGGAGGAGACAGACTTGCAGTCAAAGGAAACCTTTCTAGTTCCAAATTAGGGAAAGATGAAATGCCATATGGCAACTGTTCTACAGGAAATCAAAGGATCAATTCAAGGCTTACTATGGCTTTGACTAGAAAAAGTTTTCTAGGTACATCTGTAACCTTGAGTATCGAAATCAGGTATCTTACAGCGGGTGTAATGTTTGCTGAAAATTGGCAGTCAACTAAATTATATATGTCTGCTAGACAGTTTGCTATTCACTACATGCTCTGAAAGAGTAATTCAATGGTGTTTGCCACCCACCCAGCCCCCACAAAGTCTAAGGCTTCAAGAATGGAGAAGAATCATCTCCAGCTGACCATGTAACTCTTATTTACATCAAATGATATGATGTATGCTTCTAAGTAGCTTAGACCTTATGGTGTACATAACACAGCATGCAAATCTTACTAGATGCATTAATGTGTAGCTTTAGAAGTACCAGATGACTAAGGTGAAAAATTGACCAAAGACGCAATATCACTTTGAATGTAGTATCAGCAGGTAAACAGCGATTTCCATCAGTATGTTGATCAGAGTGTAGTTGAATTGCAAAATAAATATTTCGATGAACCCCTTAGTGCAGCTTCAGATAACATTATACAATAAATTCACCTATTAATTTGCCACAGTAAATCAAATTTAGAAATCAAGAAGTTGCCTCTATTAAGGAATTGAGAAATATGGCTTCAAAAAATTGATCTTCTAAAAACATGTGACAAAAATAAATTAAAAAAAAAACCCTCATCTTCTTTTTCTGACTTATTTTAGAACAAAACTTCTTCAGAAGCTCCTTGATATGATTAACTGAAGAGCAATTTCTGTGGAACTCTGCAATATCAAGTAACCCCCAAAAAGCTGCAGTGTATTATTACCCCTTGATAAATTGTTTCGTATTTATGGTGTAACTGCCAATGAGAAGAATTGTTTCTTTTTTTTTTTCTTTAAGTCTTTCTTGGGAATAATAGGAAACAGTGAGGTGAAACCGAACATACAGAATTTTAGCACAGGTATCGAGAAACACTACTAACAGGAAGCTTTGTTAGGATAGACATTAATTATTCTTGTGAATGACAAAAGGACAGAAATCTCGGTTATATGAAATCAGAAGTAGGTGTATAGAATAACCTTCATTTTGGTGAAAGAGGGAAAGAGATGAACTCTGCCAATAAACCTTTGCTATCACTTCACACAGTCAAATTGTTGCAAATGCAACTTTGGTAAAAATGATGAAGAAGAAAAAAATAAAGTAAAAATAGTTTGACTTTCTTTTCCCTACCTTATTTAGTTATCTGTAGATACATCTAAAACAACAACAGCCTTGTTAGGTAAGCATTGACTTTTACAGGTATTTCTCTTTGTTTTTTTTTTGGCACGAATTTCTACAGGTGGTCTCTTTGTAATTTGTTAAATATTTGCCAAAAAGCTTTGTGTAGGAAGATGACCTTATAGTTCTCAAGTAAATTTTGATTCACTGAATTTCCCCTAATAGTCTTCTAGATGAGTTGTGTGGCTTATCTGAGTTACTAATGTTAGAATGACAGCTTTCAACAAAATGTACAACATGAAACATAATGTAAGGAAATACTGGAGGTAAACCTTTATGCTTAAGGATTTTCAGATGAGCAGGAGATAAAGTACTTCAATATTTATAGAAAAATAACAAATTGCAAATTAATATTTGCTTCTGAATGTAAATAAATACATTTTTTTTTTTAATTTTGATGATTCACATAATTCTGCTCTAATTTTACAGGATGGATTTGTATCAATTTACAGACTAAACTATAAAATTTTAATCGGGTTGTACATAAATTAATGGAAAATAAATATTTGGAGAAATAACAATGAACACACCTGGTTTCATTGTAAAAGGATTAAAATCTCTTTGAACATACAAGTCTGAGGGAGCTAGTTTTTTACATGTCCCATTGTATAGTGGAAACAGGGCTATACTTAAAAATACCACAGTTTTTACAAAAATCAAAGGATTTTGCAGTTGTCATTTCAAAATATAGAATTTAAAACTATTTGCTGTTATCCCCTATGTTGCATTCCAACTTGAACATACATCGTACCAGTGCTTACAGAAATCAGTAAGGTCTTTTCCAATATTTATAACAAACATTTTTCCTCTATGTTTTGCCCTAAGGGTTTTAACCTGGAAATTATGAAAAGGCTGGCATTCTGAGCCAAGCACCCAGTTTCCGCTGGGTGGGTACAATCCAAACCTTTGTGGTGATTGCCCTAAATGGTTATTACAACAGATGAGTATCACAGATGTAAAAGACTTTACATAGTCATAATCTGTACTGAAGAACAGGTCGTACAGAAACCATTAGATGTGTTCTATGTTATCTTCAGAGCTTCCTAAAGTGTTAGTAAGCGAGTCTCTCAAACTGAGTCTGGTTAGATCAAAACTGCTGGAGACATAATACAATGAAACTTCTACAGCTTTGAATACAGGTTCATGAACAGTTTTCTCTTTCAGGCTGAGAAACTGAATTGAGGTGGGTCATAATTCTGTATCTGAGGCAAAGACAGGGCCGGATTTCAGTTAGGACATAGCAGCAGAATTTTTACAAAGGTTTTTCACAGTAGTGAGAGGAGTTACATGGGCATGTGGAATTGATCTTTCTCTACTCATGAATCCTAGGAGTTACTGGGGGGAAAAACCCTAGTAAGTAGCAACTAACGTGTTCAGGTAGCATTTTGGACAAAGTTATCCTGGAATTAAGAGAGATCAAATCAGCAAGTTTGCATTCAGCCTAGGCATGGTACCCAGTCCTGCAGTTTTACAGTTTGAGGGGTTCGTATCAGAAATAACAGGCTGGATTAAGTGTATTATGCCACACTACTGAGTCGGACTAAACAGGATTTAAAAATTCCAGTGAGTCTGAAAGGACTAAAGCAGGCCTAAAACAAAGGAGCTGTGAATTTCCATTTAGACTAATTAATGCATTTGTATTTTAGGCCAAGAAAAATGTAAGCAGAGGACTGAGCATGTTTGTGAGTGGAGTGTATTTGACATACAACAGGAATCATGTCTGACTAGTGGAAAGTTCATTTGCTAAAGTCGTTATCACCTCTTTCTCTTATTCTTGTATCTAAACATTCTGCCATTCTTCCTCTTAAACCTGGAACACATGCCTTAACCTATCATTTTCAGAAAACTTCGATTGAAGTCCCACCTAGTAGGTTGCCAAATGGCAAGTACCTGATTGGGAGTAGTAATACCAGGCTTCATAACAAGCCATTTGTTCCTATGAGCCATTTCTGTTGTAGAACTAAGTTAACAGACAATTAATTTTGTTGAAAAAAGGTCTAGTCAGCTTTCATATTGAAGGATATGCAAACAGACTTCTCCATAAAACTTGGTTGCAAATGGCTTCTGCCTTATTAGTTACAAGAATGTGATTTTATCTTCTGTGTGGAATTGCCATTATACCTAAAGCACGGTGTTTTCAGAAGATTAATATCCTCTATAAAAAAGAACCAAGTCCCTCATTAATTGTGGTGCTTGAAGAAAAAGTGGGGGAAAATGCACAACCTAATCTACAAGTAGTAACATAAAACTGACATGTTCAGGAGTATTTAGAGACATTGCTGATTGAACAATGCAGTGTAAGATGTTACTTACTTACTTAGTGTTACTTACCTCCTTTCTACAATGAAATAATTGTTACACAGATGACCCATTGTCCTCTGAAATTCCCTATGCAAATGGCTTTTGTGCAATGATCCCAGTAAGCCCTAAGAGAAAGAAAAAAATCTAATCAATTTAATACCTTGTCTTGATCTGTCAATCAAAGTTATCAATGGCAGGAAGCTGAACAAACACCTTGCAGTCAAACGAATAAGATAGGACCAACGCAACTGACATTTTTTGAAAAATACTGATGGTGACTCTCTCAGGCCCTTATTTTGTCCTGTTGAGAGTGTAAGTTGCTGAATCTTAAATTGAAGCCTGGGATTATTACAGGTAAAAGAAAATACTGACATTTAGATCCATGAAGATATAAAGGTTTCAAACATCAGCTGAAATCAACGAGACTGAGGTGTTAAATATTTCTGGTCTGGAGTCTAGATTTCTGTGACTTTTTTCTCTAAATTATCGCTAAACATTTAAACATATTTATAAGTACTAACATTGTTATAATGAGACTAAAGAAACATTTTTTAATAAAAAAATAAAAATTGTTTTTGTAGAAGAAAAATTAAGTTTTTAGAATGGTCTTTCATATATTGTGAAGCAACATTAGAAGTTAGGCAGTGAGATAGATACTGTTTAATGTGTAAACTTCAACACAGTATCTTGTCCAAGAAGGTAAATCCAGAATGATACAAGCTGTCATTGAGAAAAAGAATCACAGCAGCAATGTCTCTTCCTAAAAGTCTTTAAACAGAATCAAACCCCCATTTCTGACAGTCTCTTAGCTAAATCTCAAGTTTGTTGTCAAGGTTTATATCCATATTGTATTGCTTTGTGCATAGTTTTCCTTTGATCAAGAAAGGTCTGTAATGATGTTTTTTATTTAACTGTCAATGAATAAAAGTTCTGATTATGGATTTATTTTGCAAGTATTTAAAATACTTTCTTCTTTGGTTAAAATGTTGATTCTGTGCCTTTCCTTTCAATTTAAAAGGTAGCTTGCCTGTGAGTAAAGTATATGTGAATATGTCACAGATATCTCTGCTTTGAGTCAGCTATGGTTTCAGGACCATTAAAAGAAGCAGTCATATGCACTTAAAAATAAATCTCATAACGTTGACAAATGACTGTCTAGAGCTTCAGTTATGTGAGTCAGAGAGCGCTATTTTGTAAATGGGAAAACATAATGGTAACAGTTTTGAATTATGAAACATTCTGGCCTTAAGTAAATGACCTAATGAATAGAAATCAAATGCATTCAGATTTTACATGACTCCAAACTGGATAAGTAAAAAAAAAAAAAAAATCAAATCACTATAGGCTCAGTTTAGGTGTATTGGTTGAGATCAACAATTAAATATTTGTGAAGCAGTGTTCTAGCAGATTATTTTCTTCTTCTGACAGTAGCTGCATAGCTTTTGGTAGTAGATTCATACTTCTGGCTAGGAAGGCAGGAGGAATCTGGACAAAACATGGGAAAAGAGGAAGAGGGAAACAAAATGCAACCTGAAAGGGTAATCAGCACACAGCCAAGAAAAAACATTCATCTATGGCTGATTCTAGGGAATAAAGTGTCCTCCTAAACTTTTCAATGCATGTTTCCATAACAAGGACATTGATAAAACCAGCACTGACCAGCAAATATTTTGACCGAAAATAGTTCCATTCCTGTCACCATGACATCAAGATGTCAGAACAACTAAAGAGATAATGTATTAGTGGCAAAGCTCAAAACAGTCTGTTATCCTGCTAACGTTCTTTTAATTGTAATCTGGTAATCTTTAATTAGGAATTGTACTTAACCTGTGTCTTTGCCGTTATATTTAAATCACTGCCTCCAAAATATACTATACCCGTCCTTTATATGGATTTGAAGAGTTTCAAAGAAGCATTTAATGGCAGTTGAAAGCGTGGAAAGAAAACCACACATAGACTCTAACCACCAGAGTGTTTACAGTGGCTTTTCGGTTGCAAATGGGATTTCTTTTTCCCCCATTTCAGCCAGGCTACACTTAGCAGCAAAACCACTTAAGCCTTAGTGGAGGTATTGAGTGCCACAGAATACACTTTCTATGCCTGATTATGGCATGTTTGAGAAGTTACTCTAATGGATAGTGAGGTTACTCTGGGCATTGCTGTCAACTTACATCGCAGAGTGCATCTACCGCAAGCAGCATAGGAAAAACTGGGTAAAGGAGAACAGGGCAGGCACTGTGTCAGTAATACATTGCCATGATCACTTCTGGGCAAGGGATGATGGAGGAATATTAAAGACAGCATTTTGTCTTTTGGAGCAATGAGAGGAAGATTGGAAATTTACAATGTAGCAAATTCTGCTTGGATTGAAATATGGAACGAACTGTGCCACAGTGCATACACTTACGCAGTCTGTTTTAATGATGTGTCATTAGAAGGGAAAAATAAATTTATTAAACCCTGACCTTTAACAGTATTCTGATAAAGCAGAAAGAGAAGATCATAGCAAAAATATGCTTATATTTCTGTTGTTGAAATTTTTATTGGAGGTAGATTGAGTAGGGGATCTTGATCCAGCTCAGGAGCTAAAGATCTAGAGACAGATACCACTGATTTTCATCATTTTTAGATTAGGTGGTAAACAGGATTGTATATTAGGAAAGACATAAAAGCAGAAATAGACTTAGAGTTTAAGTTCGGCCTGACATTTCTAAAGCTATTCTTTTGAGATTTCAATAAAAAACAATTTAGGAGCATATCTTCTTCATCTTCCCTCTATCCTGGACATTTTATTCTTTTTTTAATCCAAAATAAATAAGCACTTTTCATACCGCTCGTGTGTTCCTGATCAAAAATGGTTTCCAGGCTGTTTCTTAGGAAATGTGGCCCAAGTGAGTCTAATGAAGACCAAATCCAGAAAGAGCAACAGAACCTTGAGCATTTAGTCATGTTACTGGTTTTAAGCCAACTGGTCTTGGATTAAGTTTTCTTTGTTGGATGGAGGAGATGTTCCACCAATGCTAAGGAAAAACTATGACTTAGAGCTATTATGAAAGCATTTTCATGTACAAAACAAGTTATTCTACCTGTATCCAGTGTATGGTCATCCAGAGGCATACAAAATAAGGAATAAATGGCTAATCTACCTCTTGATGCATTTTGACAAAGATGACTAAGGCTGCGTGTGTCGTTTGGAGAGTCTGTGCTGTGACACCTAGTGCCAAGGCATTTGTTACCAGCATACCACTCTGCTCTGCAGTCCTGTGTTCAGCCAACGATCCATCCCTTCTCTGTGGCTGCCTCACCATTGTTTCTCCAGCTCAGCACAGGGGTGGGGACTTCTCCGTGCAAGACTCAGGACAAAGGGCAGCAGTGGGAAGCAGCCATCTCAGAACTTCCTCCTGGTTCCTCAGCTGTGCAAATGGTTCCTCCACCACCTTCTGCTGCCTGCTTAGACTTAACCCCAGGAGTTCCCAGGTGGAGAGACTGTGTATGGGACCGTGAGAGGAACTAAGGCCTGCTCCGTGATTCCTGGTCCCAGACTGATTGTCACACAAGCAGCATAACCCTGCCTGTAGGGTACATGTGTGGTGTCCCGATCCGATATCGGGGAGGTTTCAATGCAATCCCAGGAGGTGAGATTAAGACGCAAACACAGTCATATGCTGTGCAACCTTGTAAACTTTATTTTCTGTGAACCGGGAATTGGAGGTCTGGCGGGGATGGCAGAGGGGGGAGGGGGGAGAAGACGAGACAGAAAAAAAAAAAAAGAGTGAAGTCGGAAAAACCCCAACGGGCGAGGAAAAGAAGTGCGGGGGGAGGGGATCAGTTACCATCACCAGGGATTCGACAATGTCCAGCGATGTCCGATCGACTCAGTCTCTGTGAAGGCGTGGAGGCCCCGGCGAGGGCGGAGCCCAGCAGCGAGGCGGCGAGGAGGAGAGCAAGAGGGTGGCAAGGACCACGTGCTGCCCTTTTATAGGGGCATTTGCGCATGCGCAGAGCATGTCCGCATACGTGCAGTTCCTGCCATGCGTGCTGCCTGCTTAGACAAGTCCGTTCTTGCCCATCCACGGGCTACTCTGTGCACAAGTGCTCTCCTGCAGGTCGTTGTGGCAGTTTCTTTCCAGAGGCCAGCAAGAGATGACAATGGCAATGTTGAGACAAAACCAGTTTGTAGCGGTGTTCTACATGTGGGCAACATCACTGCAGTAAATTCTCACAAATTTATCCATTGTGTGATCTCTTTGAAGAAACAGTCAGAATATTTACAGCCAGTCTTGGTATTTCTATCAAGAACTGAAAAAAAAGTCAGTATTAATAACAATAGCTTGTGACTTGATTTTCTAACACATTATATTTTATTTATTTATTTATTGTTTGCTTTGTTTTAATTTTAGAAGTGGAAAGAAGCAAGTTCGTGGAATTCAAGGCGAGAGTTAACTTCAGCTAAACTCAGTCATGTCTTCTCCTGAAAACAGAAACACTGCTGGTACTCCCTTATATATGTCATATTATAAACGAAGATACAAGTGTTCCTGGTCAGATTGTTTGTGGCTGTGTGAAGGATTTATACTCATTCGTTACTTATTTAGAATCACAAAATCACATTATTTTTTCAAATTATTCTGAAAATCCTCATGTAACAAACATGTTTTGTATATATACAATAAATTCTTATTAATTAACTGTATCTGAATTTTAAATAACAATGGAGAAAGAATATAATGATCAGAAGTACTTGTAATACAGACAGAGAATTTCCATCCATGAAAAATTACTGATTCATTCATATTCAACTTGTCCATTCGTCTAATTTTGACAGGGAGATCTCTTAGTGGCATTGAGCAGAGCACCCTGCGCTTTGCAGTGAAATGAAGTATCCACTCAGTACTAAATTGCTTGTCTGTTATTCGACCGTGTTCTCTCTTAATGCATTTAAAATCCATTAGCTTTCATGCCTCTTATCTCAAATTGACAATGTTGTTGTACAGAATGAATAGTTACTATTAAGTCAACTAGAAAACAAAACAAAATAAAACAAAAAAGTTAGCTATGAAAACCTGAGAGTTTATACATACTGATCAGGAAATTCCTGCTACAAATGTTAAGTGTAAAACCACATAAAAATGTAGGAACATCAATACATTTCTTGTGCTTAAATAATGAACGTTTGTATCTGGGTGCTCTGGTTTCCCCAGATTTACTTTCTGTGTTTTCACAGAGAACTGAGGAACAGACTGATGTCTGGTATAATGGATTAGTTATTAACATTAGCTGAAGATGACATGAGGGGATAATGATAATATGTAAGATTTATTATAGCTATATACACTGCATAATGATACATCAACTAAACAATTTTTATTACTGGCTGCATTAGCTTTCTGCATTGAAGCTGATCTCATGCTTGATATACGGGAATTTAGTCATCTTGCAAAATCTGAATCGAACAGACTAATCTATTCCATACAATTTATACAAGATGCGCATGCTTTATTAGAAACTACATCATAGTAGAAAAGCAGCTTGTGAATCACCCCTACAATATTAGTCTCTTTGGTTTGGGAGATGGGCAGAGAATTTTGTCATATATTAGTGTAAAGTAAGTATAAATGTGATTTGACTTCAAAAAAACAAATATTCCTTCTCAGAAGCCTTTTCTATTCTATAGAATTCTAAAGATGCTACAATAACAACAACAGAGACCCCCAAATCCTTAAGTATAGCTTAAAGGTATGCTTTTAAGTTATTTGGATTTTGAAGAGACCTAGCTTCAAAATAAAGCCCCAGTGTTGTACAGGCTGACCTCATGGACACTCAAACCCAGGCCAGGCTCCTTGGCTTACCGGAGACTATGTAACAAGTTCAACCAAAGGCATAATCTTAACTCTTCCCAATTTTGGAACCTTTGAGGAAGTTCATATTTGAATTGTAGCTTCATTATCTTGGACTGATCTTTAATTTTTAAAGTCTATCCTAGGAAAAAATTATCAGAACCATGTATTCTAAGAAAAACTTCTTTTAAGATACTGTCTCAATGAGATGATGTAACAAAAGCTATTACATTTTCCGCACTGAAGGACCTAAGCTCATGGTCTATGGTTGCTGTGACACACCTCATGGCTGCCATATTGCAACCTTGTTTCTTGACAACAATTATTAAGAAATCAGAATCTCCATCAGTATAAATTGGCTGAAATTGGTTTATCCTGATCCAAAATTCTATCTCTTTCAAAGACAGATGATTCATAGAGGATTGTATAAGAATTTCTGTGTGCTAGGTAGGTTTTAAGGTTTGTTACCTTCTTTACAGACACACACACGTACACACACACACACACACACTCTTTATTAAACAGACTCCTATAGGGAAAAATATACAAGTACAAGCTCACACACTACATGCAAAATCCCCACAAGTCCTGAAAAATCCTATCTGAAATTATTTCAGTGTTTCTATTTATGAAATAATACTAATACTTGTGGAACCAAAAATAATCAAATTAATAATAATTTTAAACAACTTATCCATAGAATCAATCAATTTTTTCACTCTCGTTCATCACCTCTGCTCCTTACAATCCCTGTTGTAGTTTTCCATGTGGAAGTGAGGAATTACTGCTTGACTGAGCAATTCATTTACATAAAAAGACTGAGCAGTAGTAAGACAACATGTTGATAAAACTTAATAGGAAAAGATGGTTAAGCTCCCAGAGATCAAATTCCAATTAATGCAATGGGTAGTTAGCAGAAACTAGCACTTTGATAATTTGCTTTCTAGTGTGGATATTCTTTATTTGTTTTTTAAAATATGAACATAAAGATTGCTATAGTTTGGTTGCGACCGGCAACAAAAGCGCCACACGGCCGCCCCTCCCCCTGCTGAGAATAGGAGAAAACAGGCAGAAAACTGGTGGGTCGGGATAAGGGCAGTTTAACAGCACAGCAAACAAAGGGAACAGTAACAACAACGATACAGATAAGGGGAATACAGAAAACAAAACAGCAGAATGCAGAGAGCCGCTGTCACCAACCGCTGCTGCCACGCGCTCCCGAGCCGCAAGTGAGTTCCCGCCGCCTACATCCCCCCAACCAGAACCCAGCATGATGGCACATGGTATGGAATATCCTGCTCTGTTTGGCCAGGTTGGGTCAGCCCGCCCGGCTGTGCCCCTTCCTGGATTCCAGTGAAAATTAACCCTGTCCTGGCCGAACACAGGACATTTTCCACCCCTTATTCCATACCATGTACGTCATGCCCAGGTCCCCCATTGTCCAGTTGATCACCACCACTTCTCCTGTCTCCAGATATCATTCCCTTAGTCTATGGATCATCACTCTAAAGTGTCTGTTGAGTTCATTTAATCCATGACTTCGG
>Ga0065711_1048063_pt1 | contig 12008 bp, 4 predicted proteins | sample Hoacrofraction12_FD_59098 | JGI IMG/M metagenome (GOLD analysis project Ga0065711, IMG submission 59098) | Hoatzin crop microbial communities from Cojedes, Venezuela - Epithelial fraction 12 v2 (version 2) | ecosystem: Host-associated > Birds > Digestive system > Esophagus > Crop | place... | reverse complement strand
CGGGAACGCACTCGCGGCTTGGGGGGGCGCGGCGCTGGTCCTGTTTCGGGAGAGCGGCTGTCTGGGTCGTGCGGTTCGTGGTTGTGTTTTTCTCCTTATTTGTATCGTCGTTGTTCCTGTTTCCCTCTGTTTGCTGTTCTGTTAAACTGCCCTTATCCCGACGCTTTTGTTGCTGGCGGCAGCCGAAACCAAAACACCAATCTTGTCTAGATTTTTTAAATTTATTTTGTAAATACCTAGTTCAGTGCTTTCCAATTCCTTCTTCCTTTAAAAGCAGATAATAGACAGCCACCCAGACCAGGGACGTTAACTTGATGTTGAAGTATACAAAATACCCATGGATGTAAAATACTGCATGGCTCTTCCATGCGAAGGGGAGGAAAAGGAACGGACGAGTTTTCTAGAAAGCTGAGGCACAAGAGGCAGATAAGTGTATTACCACATGCTGCTTATCAGTTATATACTGCTGGAATTCCATCTCATGTAGTCTTCTCTGTCCATATTCACCATATTCCACTGCCTGAGAAAGAATCTATAACATGCATTTCTTTAGTTAAATGGTACTTTCTATCATTTCCAGCTTGAATCCCTGTTTACTTTCAGGAAAATCCCACAGGTTTTTGTTTGTTTGCCATCTAAACTGTCTGAACTTGGCTCTCCATTTTTTCTTTTTTTCTGTCTTTTTTAGAAATCTTTGAGGAAGCAGCAAGAAGCAACATCTGATGTCACATGTTTAGGTTTTTCTCACTTGAATGAAAAGCTTCTTTACTTGGACTGTAGAATTGTTCATTATCAGCACTCACTGAAGTACAAATTTTAATGCACACTTTTCATCAAACTTTTACGTATATTTCTCCCACAGAAAAATAAGTCTGAACCAGGCCAACAGCACCACCTCCAATGCTCTGCAATCAAAGCCAACAACGTAAGAGATTTGTTTCAGCAAACCCACAAAACACCATCTTCACACTCTACATTAAACATAAGACCTATAGTAAAAGACCAAAATCCACAAACTCTCATGTGCCGCCATGTGAGAGATCAAAAAATGTTAATGCATCCCTGCTCTCTAGTTGTGGCTAATCTCTCATGCTGTAGAGAGAAAACACACTGAACGTAAAGCATGCATATAACTGGGGAGGGGGTACAAAACCAGAGAATCCTTCAGAATAGCTGGACTGAATTGTAACACACTGCATTTCTAACACACAGCTCACTTCTGTTTTGTAAAGTAATTCCTTTCATAACCTTCTGCAGGTCGATCTCCAACCATTACTTACTCCCCTCCCCTTGGAGTTCTATCTGGAGGCTCCTTCTACAACTTCTTTCCCCTGAGAAGAAAGTTTCTCATTTCCTCTCCCAGGGTATTTACAACCAACTTCTAGTCCTTTGATCTTGACCTTGTTTTGGTATTAATTATTTTGTATCTTTGATATTTATCCATTACTCCCTCCCTCCGAGGTATTCATACCAACAAAAATCATAGCTTCTTTCAACTTTCCTTCTGCTTAGTTAATGAAGCTACAATCTTCAGTTCCTTTTCCTCATTCCCCTAGCCATTGTATCCATTTTCGAACACTCAGAATCACGGAATCATTCGGGCAGGAAGGGACCTGGTCAGAGCAGAGTCAGCTACGAGATCAGAGTAGGTTACTCAGCAATTTGTTTAGTCAGATCTTGAAAATTCCCCTGGATGGAGACTGTACCACCTCTTCAGGAACCTGTACTACCTCCCAACTATCTACACAGTGAAGAACTTTCTCCTTTAATCCATTCAGAACCTCTTTTGCTTCGACTGATATCTAATAGCTGTTACTCTCCCACCGTGCACCGCTGGCAGAACAACAAAGACACAACAGACAAATTGAAGTGCCTGTTGTAATTTGAGATCACAAACATCCACGGAAATATAACAAAATTGCTTCCCTGTGTCTACTGAAAATACCTTCCCAATAGATTTCACAATCACATTAGCTCTCCTCACACTGACAGGTTACAGTCAATCCCACAATCCACCAACTAGCCTTCTTTTCACTCATAGAACCACCAGCCCCTCCGCCCTAATGAGCACCCTGCTAAGAATATTGCTGTATCTGCATGACTTTGCACACCGTGTTAACAAGTTTCACCATTTCTCAGTTCACAGCATCATTTCATTCTTCCTACAAGACCAACAAGGCCACAGCAAGAGTAACAAGGTCTCCCAGATTTGCCACACTTGCTAATTTTGTAGGTATATGCCTTGTTCTTACAGCAACATGACTGATGATGTTAGACACGATTTCTCTGAAGTCTAGTCTCTGACGCATCTTTCCATTCTGTAGATTTTCCTCTCAATATAACCCATTAAATGTTCATAATCACCTCAGATTCTTATCAATCTCATTTAAATTTCTATCGTGTTGACCTTTAACAATTTCTAACAGGACAGTGTATCAAAAGGCTGAGCTGTGGTGTGCCCATTGTATTATAGTGCTCTAAGACATCAAATGCTTCATCAAGAAACCCAGATGCAAACCGCGGTCAAAGTTACAGTTTAACCTTCTTTCCACTTTCCTCTGTCTTAACTACCCTCACCTTCAAAATCCCTTTAAAAAGGGCAGTGTTGAGATCAGACTAAGTGGTCTGTAGTCACCCCTTGCCTTTCTGGACACACCTTCTACACTGGTTATTCTTCAGGAAGAATTTACTAGTCCCTGAGCTCACAATTCATCAGAAATCTTTATGAGAAGACCTGCATGCGAAGGGAATTGTTCCGCCAGCCTGGCAGGGAGGCCTGGACCTCCCCGTTCCGTCAGACATGCACGCTGACTCCAGTTTTCACCTCAGCTGTTGCAATGCCTTTACCCTGTACAACCATCACTCCTACAATCACTGGATCAGCAACTTCGAGCACGAGTGAGAATGTTACCGGAGGACTAAAGCCCTGTAATTTCTAACATAAAGCTCAACTATGCTTTAATTTAAACCCCTTACGAGTACTACTCAATTTTTGGACAAGACAGGCATTGTATGTTCTGTGGTGTGCAGGTGCTCCATTAAGGTTAAATAAGCTTTATTTAAGATGGTTTCATTACTCACTAGCAATGAAATTACAGTTCATTTTTCAGGTCATCTTAAATACCACTAAAACCTTTATTTGATCATTGTTCTGTGTGTTTTTAAAACATGTATTTTAACCTAGGCTATAATTTTGTCCTAAAGAGTAATTTCTCTTACTCTGCGATTATTAGCAATTTGCACTGCTTAACAGACTCCCTCGTGGAGGAGGACCCTTTTGCTTTAGCCAACAGACAACCACAAAACAACAATGATGTATCACAAAAGGCGCTCTAAATACAAGCTTTAATTACTATTAATTCTGAGACCTGTTTATAAACACAGTAGCAGGTCCCAGAGTGCTGGCATACCTCCTGCAGCAGTACGCTCCTAGAAAAGAGCCTTTCATCTACCAGTCCAGAATCTTTCCGTTACAGAGCTGCTCTTTTCCTCTTCAAATTATCAACTGACTTGTAAACCTGCATTTCCTTAACTTTCTACAATTGTTTGCAAATACATTACCATCTAAGTGAATTCAGTTTTTCTATTTAAACGAAAAATACATTCTAAACTATTTTTTAAAGTTAAATTTTCTAAAAACATGAGATCTTACTCTCAGTGGTTTTTATTCCCCAATCACTTCAATCACCAAGACTAAGTAAGAAGATCTAATGAAAATTAGTGACATTTCTAATGAGCAAGCAGCATCCACTTTTCACCCACATGTTGCAAGACATTCCGTTGGAGATATTACACCATTTTCGCTAAATCAACGCAATGACAAATGATACTTCAGGGTTCTGATAATAATTTTTTCATGTTTGTATGTACATCAATCATTCTGTGGCAGCACAAATACATTACGTATTGATTCTACGATACTGAAGGAAAAATCCTACTGACCTAGCAGCAACACAGCTTCATAAACTCAATTTAGGAAGGATGATTTTCCACCTGGAATGTTCTCTAAATAGTGGCAGGAGAACACATAAGCAATACTCTGATTCTCACACGCACACAACAGGAATTAGGTGCACCACAAAGTTCAAATTTTCTGCTAGGAGAAGGCAAATGGGGGGGAGCCAACTCTGTCCCTATTTTCTCCTTCCCCTTTGTCTCTCCCCTCCCCTCAAAGGACTGGAGCAATGCCAGGAGTGTGAATGAACAATCTACTCAATGCACATTTGTTCCATTCCGCCGGCATTCCCAGTCTAAGCATTACTGAGATTTGTGGCCCATTGTCTCCTTTTCTGAAAAAGCAAAGATGTGCCTAGAAGAGCAGTAATTCCCCTGCTCCTGGAAAACACAGATGGTAAAAATTCTGGCTGTAGTCCGCTGCTTTCAATGGAGCCAGTATTTCATCTCCTGTACTTTCCAGGAGAGGAGGAATTCACTGCACTGAGTCAGATGCTAATCTGCTTCAGCAGTCTCTCTGTGACCATGGCCAGTGCCAATCATTTTCAAAGAGGCTGAAAGAAAAAAAACTTCCATAATTAAAAATTCCTAAGCTGCCCATATGACAATGTTTTAACTAACTTCAGAGTAAATGCCTGCTTTCTGCTCTAAATACTGTCAGTAGTCACTGTAAATGCTCAATTTCATTTAACACGGAGGCTGTTACCATACACACATTTAATATTCTTCAGAAACCTCCTAAGCTTTTGCATCAATCTTGCCAAATCAAGACCGCAAAATAAGAAGAGAGTAACTTCCTCGTCTCAAGGGCAACCAAAAGCTGCACAGGAATTCACTTTTTCCCTGCCTATGGCAGGGTTGCATACCCTTACTCCATGGTCACAAGCCTGTGAGATCACGTCTTTGTGAGCATTTCTGTCATGTGCCTGACTACTCTATTGCTACTCCACAGACTGGAATTTAATGTAATACTTTGGGTTAGTATTAAATAGCTCTAAACACAGACACATATTACATGTTTATGCAATGAACTGCCTCCCAAAGCTGGTTTCAGGCGCTTTTTTTTTGTGGCATCTCCATGTGCTCAGCAAATGTTTTTTCCCTGCTTACTCCTGTTGCAGTAGGGAAAAATAAAATACTTGAGTAGCTGACAGTTTTTCCAAACCTATTACCTCCGGTATACCAGCTATGAAAATCCTCTGTTGCCCAATGGTACACAAGTTTCTCATAACTTACCCAAGTCTAAACTAGCTTTCGTAGTATCATCTACAAATGCTGCCACCCTACAGCTTTCATCTTACAATCCCTCTGCATTACCTGCTCTGTCCAAACACAGACTGTCAATGATTGCGCCAACTGCTGATAATTTCAAGACACTTAATTTTTTTCCCCATTTTTCTTTGCCTAATCGAATTTAAAGTGATAACAAATCCATAACTGTATTTCTACTTTGTTAAAATAGCCTCTTGGGAAAGGTGAAGACTTTAGCAAAGCAAGTAGGTATGGGAGTACAGCAACGTGATACCCCATTGTTAAAATAGCTACAACGTCTGTTATCCTTCAGTGAAGCAGTGGATCTTAAAGATGCCGTGTATTTTGTCAGCGCACCAGTTTCTCTCCCGAACCCTGTTAAAAAATTAATAACTCCAGCCATCTGTGGACACTTCATTAAATTATCGCAGCTCCATTTCTTCTGCTTTGCTTGAACATTATTCAGCATCATTTGTCTGAGTGGCAGAGGTGTGAAACATGTTTTAAGATACAATTTTGTTAGTAAGACATATTTCATGAATCTCACTAGCGAATAGATTAGACTTCATAATTACGAAACATTCATGAAGAACAGAACTCCAGCATTACCTGAATTAAGATAAGGCCAGATGCTTCCAGTCCTTTCCACACAGAAGAAACGCCTAGTACCACATAATTTTTTCCCCCTTGCTTAGGCAAAGCAGACAGGAGAGAATGCAACCTGGCCTAAAATCTAGGCAGGAGACAACTAGTCAGCAGAGACAGAATATTCTCAGAAGAATTATAACAAAGAGAGGAAAAGCTACCAAATGTCTTTGTTGGCTAAACTAAAGCGAGAAATATGTGGCATACAGAACAGGAATGAGAAATTTCAGTACATAATCAGAATTCTGACTTAGTTAAATACAGACTTAGCAGCATAATTAACATGGCATATACTGATTTAAAAAGGTGTCCCTTGAGCAGAATTAAGAACCAGAGGAAAAGGGAGGGGATCTCATTGTACACTGTACACACCAGTAACACACACATTGACTTATCTTCCTATACACATACAATTAACACACACAGAGAAACCTGGTATCACCTCCTGGTAGAAGCTGTTTTGAACAGGGGATTGAACTACAGATCTTGACGCCCCTTCCAAGCTCTATCATCCTATGACACTATGACATGGGGAAGCTATACAGAAAAATATGCAGATGTGTAGCAAGATATTGCACAAAACTTTGTGCAAAGAGGAACAGAATTACATCTGTCAAAACTAACTTCTCACAGAGAAAGGTAGAGCAAAAATGATCACGCCCTGATGCGGTTGCCATCAACCCCTCTCAGATCCCAGCTTTGCCACAGAACCACAGACTGAAAACAAAACTAAGAAACCACACATACAAAAATGTAAGAGGGTGTCTGGACTAGTAAAATACATCAGAGTGTTCTAAAGTTTTACCTGGCAAAAAAGTTTCTCACAGAACTCATTTTAAACAAAAAGTGTTTATCCAGTTGTCCTTTACATACCAGTGGTAGACTTTGCAAAGCCTAGTATCCTGGAAGCCCAAACCGAAATACAACAGCATAAGAGCACAGCCACGCAAATGTCAGAAAAAACTCACAAACTGATGTGATCAAATCTGATAGACTATTACAAATCAATTCTGATTTTGAACCAGGACACACAAAGCTCAGAGTACCCGCTGAACTCAGTCCATCAACAGAAACAAACACACGGAGAGATCCTGACTTCTTAAGAAACTTTCCTTAGCCTGGAACAACTCTTTACACCCAAGCCAGAACACGGTAACCCCACAGCAACTTCTCTCGCAAAAGCTTGATGAAAAAAAGCGAGACAAAAACCAGTAAGATAATTCTGGTGAAGTCAGTAGACTCGTGACTGACAGCACAATATGGAGTAAGAGACAAGCCAAACATCTAGAAATAACATTATAATACCACTTTGCCAAACACTACCTTTGACAGAAGTCCCAGGAATAGCACAGTACTGAAAGAGATGAGGTACATCCTGATACTGTATCAACTGGGGTATGGGTTCCTAACCAAAGAAAACCTGAAACAGCTGAGTGTATGCTTGCTTCGCTCTGCAACATCCCAAGTCCGTAGGGATGATCCAGGCTTACGGCCTGACCACCTGCAGCTCCGGAAGCAGCGGCAGAGGAAAATTCCTCTACTAAACACCTTTGTTTATGAACAAGATTGGATCTGAGAAGGGATGAATGGCTGGTGCCTGGTAACTTCAAAATGAAATATAAGGAGAACAAAGAAATTGGAAGATCAAATACTTTGACGAAAAATGTTTAAGCTATCCGCATGAAGAATTTCATATTGAAAACTAACTTACAATTGCTCAAATGTACTTCTTCTTTCTGAGCTACGGAAGCACATTTTAACAGCTGGTCACCAAGAAGAGCAAAAATCTGACAACCTCACAGTCTTAGTAAGATGGCTCTGCAACTGCAGAACACGTCCTGGAAGAATTTCCGACAAAGATAACTGACTGCATAGAGCTGCTCAAGCTAGGAGTGAAGCAGTTATGGAAAATCCTAGCATAATAAAGTTCAGCTGTACCTAAAAAAAAACTAGTAATATAGAAAGAAGAAATACCAAGCAAGAAATTAATCCAGCCTTCCTTGATGGAAGTAGCTCAGAAACCCTTTGGAGGAAACAAGAGATGAGAAAAGAAGAACTAATCTTTGGTATGGTATTCAAAGTGCTGAAAAACAACAACGAGACTAGACCAAGGCCAAACAAACAAATCCAAATTCTAGTCAGGTGATATCAGGAAGACGCCAATAAATTATTCCAGGAATGAAAAGGGGAACAAGAAAGGTGATTCAAGTAAGATCTTAAAAAATACAGAGGTTGATGACAACAGTAAAGGGGAGGGGAGTGTGGGGGGGCATCTGTGGTACTGCGGAAGGTCAGGCTCAGAAAGTGCCGCAAGAACTGGCATTGGAATACAGAAAAACACTAGTTCTGCTAATCAAGTAGGTGAAAGAATAGCGCCATTAAAATCAGAGACAGAGCTTCCAATTAAAAGGCCAAAGAACAGAAAAACTCCAGCATCAATAGCTGCAGCTTAAGGTGGCAGGAAAAGCTGCAGTAGCCACGACAAATTTGATCCATAGAGACACTGAGAAACATGGTAAGCAGACATTTCTAAGACCACGGATAAACCAACTGAGGGGGTGCAAACTTTGGTACTGCTGAAGATCCTGCTAATAGTGAGGGCAATGAGAAAGCACTGAGAGATTTTAAGAGGAGACCTTAAAGGATTCTGATTGCCTCATCATTTAAGAAACCTCAGGTCATGATCAATAGACTGCCTTTAAAAAAAAAAAAAAAAAAGGCTCACAATTACTCTTTCTAAAACAAAATCAATAGCCATAACAAAAGAAGAATAAGACCCAAGTATTCTGGTGAAAGAAAAGAGCTTGACAGGTTAAATAATTTTAGATCCAGGCGAGGCTATGAATTACGAAAGCTCATGTGAACCAGCTATTCACAGAAGATTAATGCACCGAGAAGACTGTCATGATAAATTTATCAAGCAACTGGAAGAAAGGAAAGATCTGAAAAACTTTTGCAGGCAACTCTATAGACAGTGACAACGACAGCTGGTACCTGACGACAGACATTTAGAGATACGAAATAGCCTAAACAATTTCAGAGAGAAATACACAGAATCCATGCATGGCAAAGAAACCCCTCAAAAATAACGTACTTGGAGACTGACGTAGCAGGAGACACAGATACAACAGCAGACAGAAGTTCCACAGAGACAAGCATTTAGCTGAAAAAGATGTCTAGAGACAACACGGATGCATAGCAGAGAGGAGGCGAAACACTAAGAGGAGTATAACCAACTAATTACTCAACAAAACTGCAGCTCACTCAAAGGGATCTGGAGGAAAACAGCTGAGGTGTGGATTATCACACCACCAACCCTTGAATCTTGGACAGTTGCTAGCAATTAAGGTCATGATCTCAGAGTTTTTACAGGTGTCTCCATAATGAAACATTCTTTGCTTTATTTTTAATGTGTTCAATTTAAGAACAGTCACAAAAGGGCAGGCCGACAGTGCATCTCATCCAGGAATGTGACTTCAGAAGCTATTAGAGAAGGAAGAGCAACACCTTTACAGAAAACTATAAATTATTTAGAGACCTTTCCCCTTGCTCCCCCCAAAAATAGGGGTTAACATATGCAAGTAAGTAGGAGTTGCAGGGTTTTTTAATAATTAACATTTTCATGTCTAGTGTACTTCTGTGAATAGTAAGACACATCCTGTGCTTTTAAGAATGTTACCAAGAACTAGCCTCACTGAAATGAACCATAGCCAAGTTTCATAGCTTAGTTTTTCCTTATTTAAAATAATTTTCCTCCATTTTGTTTCCTTTTCAGTATCATTACACCACTTCTTGAATTCCTGTTACGAAAAAATAAACAATTTCTCACAGACATGCTTCTGACATATTTCTTACCCTTACTGCTTTTGTGCCACCTTTCATTTGGGCAGATGTGATAGTACAAGTTCTTACCATTTTTAAAACGCAATATTCAGTTGAGTTCAATCTGAACAATGCCAGTGTGGAGACCCTTCACTTCTACACTGTCTAAATAAAGCTGAAACATCTTACCAAACGTCACACTAGAAACTGCAGCGAGTTGAGAATCCAGGCTGTGTATGTAACTATCACTTCCCTGACAGTTTGGGATTTAGCAAGCAATCTCTGCGAAAACTTGTCAAACAAAATTACAAAGGGATTGCTGGTGCTGACATGCTGAACATAAACATGGAAAAATACATATTTGAGTGAAAATATTAACAAATGAGAAAGCTAATCTAAACAAAGTTCATCCAGCTTTCTCGTTTTGGGGTGTTGATACATCATCAATATGCTCTCACTTTCTACTTTTGTATCACCACCTAGAATCACCCATCAACAGATCATCTACTACAAACCCCAGTGATTTTAGAAATTTGCCATTAAAGCTGCCTTTCACAGAACTCACGCTCCTCGAGAGATTTACTATATTGCCTTCCATATTTTCAAAACCAAAGGTCAAGATTTGAACATATCCTGCAAAGAGTTTTAATTTTTTTATGATTTACAACAAGTGTGTATTTAAGTACATTAACACAAAGACAACTCTGACCATTAACCAAATGCACAAAAGTCATTTTGCTCATTAAAAGACTAACCATTTCAATTCCAAACTGGTAAACTAATAAAACCTCATCTTTTTTGTTTATAATGACATGGAATGTTGCACTTAAGACAACGCCTAATTAAGAAAATCTTAATGAATGACCACAGGATTTGAACACTTCTGTGTTTAAGCATCAAGCAGATGAGCTAACACGACCATCTTGAACAAGACAGCGCAGCAAGAAGGGAGATTTCCGTTAGCTGTAAGTTGGATAGCTGGTAATGGACATCCGAAGTTTTCCCAATTTGGCTTTTTTCCTGCATTGACCCAACTGACAAAAGGATCCACAGTCATTCCCCTGCCCTTTTCTGACTAGACTCAGTAAGGGATCTCTCACTGCACTAAACATTAACTCATTTCCAGAAAACACACACTGTTGGGCTTTTTTTCTGAACAGTAATATTAAATCGCTACTAAAGCGGAAATTCACGCACAAGCGTTACAGATCTACTTGTGCCCTCTCTCCTACAGCTGCAGGAGAGGATTCATCACCCTCCAAGGAGCACAACTCCGCTTTAACGAGCTCACTGACCCACGCAGTGAGGGACAGGAACAGTATCAGTCAAAATGGGCTGTTTGATTTTATTCACTATTAGGTGTAATAAATTTTAAACACAAAAGCTTAAGAAAACCTGCAGTTTTAAATTGAAACAGTGCCTTTAATATCATTCAACTAGCAATTAGAATCTCTTCACCTAGGCTATAACTTGATCATTTGGTATGAATGAAGAGTTTAAAAACAAGCATGTCTAAAATTCTCCTGCTGTGGGCTCTCACCCAGGATTACAGCAACCAATTTGGCCACAGACAAACCGTACGGCTACCTGCTTTGGCTGCGGCAAGGAGGTGTCTGATATTAAATCATAACTCGGTATACTTTCATATGAGTTGGTGGAGAGACACAGCACTAAGAAGCAGGATAAGTGAACTGGATAGACAAGGACTCAGAATCGGGCTCTAGCTATTTCAGGAAGCAATTCCTGGCACGAACATCACTAAAATGAGGGGGACAACTGCTGCCCAAGAGGGAACAGACCCTGGATCAGAAGCAACACTTCTTCCCCTCCTAAGTCTAGAGCAGTTACTATGTTGACACCCTGCTGATCTCTCCAGTGCTTTCACTTTACGTATGAAGCACTACAGTTTAAGTTTGATTCCATTTCTACTGATTCATCTAAAAATAATTATTTCAGCCATGAGCAATCCAAGTCCTCTCCTGCCATATCCCCTAAAGAGAACTAAATGCAACCAAATTCTGGAAGAAAAACTATACCATAACTCTCTAATACCACGTGAGAGACATACGAGTCATTCAAGTAAAACATCAACTTCTTTTTGCTTTGGCATTTGTTTGGGTTTTGTTGGAAAGGAGGAAGGCAAGGAAATGGACGGTACGCCAGCAGTCTCTCTAAGCTAAGCCTTTTCAGGTTGCATGCCCAAAAGGGAAGCGCTCAGTATCACACATCACTTCAGTCACTCCGGTTCCCCATCTCCCAAACTTATGCAGTTACTGTTCCAAAAAAAAAAAAAAAAAAATTAAAAAAAAAAGGAAAATAACGACAAAATTAATTTT
>Ga0065711_1048061_pt1 | contig 12008 bp, 7 predicted proteins | sample Hoacrofraction12_FD_59098 | JGI IMG/M metagenome (GOLD analysis project Ga0065711, IMG submission 59098) | Hoatzin crop microbial communities from Cojedes, Venezuela - Epithelial fraction 12 v2 (version 2) | ecosystem: Host-associated > Birds > Digestive system > Esophagus > Crop | place... | reverse complement strand
CCTTCCCTTCCCTTCCCTTCCCTTCCCTTCCCTTCCCTTCCCTTCCCTTCCCTTCCCTTCCCTTCTCCCTCACCACCTTTCTTCCTGCTGTACAGTTTGAAACTAATCAGTTATTAACAGAAGACCTCCATTAACAAAATAAGTATTTGCAGAACATAATAACTCTTAGAGTTGAAGCTAAAGTTACTTTTTGTTAATCAGTTAAGAAAAGAAATGTTAATGTTATTGAATTTTTTTAAAAAATTAGAAATATTGAAATGACCTTTAAAAATAATAAAAACTTATATTTTTTATTATTGTTTCTCTGTCCTCATTTTTATTTAAACACATTATAGTATATATATGCAGCAGAAAACAATGAAAATGTTGCAATAAATATGTAAGGAAATATTTTAAAGTATTTATTAGGTCTGTTATATGCTATTTTTCCTTACTATAAACATACACAAATAATATAAATAATGGCAAGGTTAAATTCTATATGAAATTAATGGACTTAAAGCTATAGAAAGGGACATTACTTAACAAATCAAAATCCAAATTACTTGTTTTGACAGCTATTTTGTTAAAAGTGCTGCAAAAATAAATATTTTGTTACGTATTTTGAAGAAAACTTTTCTGTAATAAATTTTGACGCAGAGTTTTTTCTTCCTGTATCCACTCTTCAGTTCAAAGAAGTGATAATAATGGGTTTTTTCCTGCTGTGTTATAGCTATTCCTATTTATTATTTGTCATTTTTTTCCTGCTTTCGTTTATAGCCACCAGCAAAATTTTATAGAATTGACAAGGCTTTTTGAGGGACTAATGAGCAATATTTTGCATGAAGTTAGGATTTTTACTAACTTTCTAGGAATATTTGTGTGATTTAATTCTGACTTTGACTAGGAGAATTGCAGAATTCCATCTAATAATATTTGTATGCCTTATATCTAATAAAGAAAGATAAACTCCACTTCAGGAGTAACATACTCTGTTTGCTCTGTAGTGACAAGAGTTTATGAATCAGCGCAAATCAGAATACGGTCACAGGCAGCTAAAAGGACATCTCTGCAATTAGGTTATGCTGTAATATAAAAGCTATTAAAGCTTACGGTTGTGATTAACTGCAATTAACTTGTCTTCTGTACAATAGCCTTCAAAATTTCTGAACCTATCTAAGATAAGTTTTCCTTTATACTGCTGTCCTTGTATTACTTTTAACAAGTCTTTTTGAGGTTAATATGTCTCCTTGTTTAAAATTTATCTAAATTATAAGCTTTCAGTTACAGCTATTACTTTATTTAGACATCAAACTTAGACTTATACACGGAATTTTATAAGAAAGTTGCATTCTTCATCAAGTTGTTCAATGTTTTTACTGCTGTTTTCAGTTGAGATCAGCAGAGCAAAAGCTATTCATTTTCATTGACTTATCTTAGGCAATGTAAATCTTGTCAGTATTCTTCTTGGTCCCTGCTTAATTATGGCAGTAGAAAAGACCATAGAAGAGATAGTTAGAATACATCTTTTCTTTCAGCTTATCTGGTGTCACCTATTTTAAAACAGATTTAATGAGCTGATACAATTAGTAATCTTCTTTCTTGCCATCCTCAGGTTATATGTAACTACATAACTATCTCACAGAGTTAATGGGCCACCTGTAACATCACTGAAAGTAGTTAGGTCTGTTAGGTAAATACAAAGGAGACTGCAGATCAAAAACTTAGGTACTAAAGTCAATGTCCACTTGAATGAGCTGTGCACTTTTGAAGATTATTTGCAATGTCAATAAAATAATTTAAAAAATAAAACAGAAAGCCACTGTGGGGCTTTTCATGAGTAAAAGGCTATCTAGGCTGGCAGGCATGCAACCATGCAGTTAAAACTGAAGTGGTGTTGAGATGGACTTTATAACTTTTGTTTCAGTAGTGTTTTTCTTGAACTGATTCTCTGACAATTATTAGCTACTGAAGATTCTGCGTGATGCTGAAAACCATTAGTCCTTCATGTGAACTCCCCTGAAAAGACATAGTCCAGATGCATGCTCGTGCCTTATCTATTTTATACACATTTTGGTGGGGAATTGTACTGGTTCCAGCTAGAATGGGGTTAGCTTTTTTGTAGCAGCTGCATGGTGCTGTGTTTTGGAAAGACAGTACTGACAACACAGCACTGTTTTGGGTACTGTTGAGCAGTGCTTGCACAGTGTCAAGGCATTCTCTGTTTCTCACTCTGTTCCCTGCCCAGTGAGTAGGCTGGGGGTGACCCAAATAGACCAAAGGTATATTACATACCACGTGATGTCGTGCTCAGCAACAAAACCTCAAGGAAAGCAGAAGAAAGCAGGGTTGTACGTGATTATGCTGTTCATCTTCCCAAGAAACTGTTATATGTGCTGAGATACTGCTTTCCAAGAAGGGGCTAAACATCTGCCTGTTGATGGGAAGCAGTGAACAAACTCCTCTTTTTGCTTTGCTTGCACATTCAGCTTTTTCTTCACCTATTAATCAGTCATTATCTTGATCCGCGGGTTTTCTCGACTTCAGGAGATGTTTCCCCATCCTGCGGGGGAAGGAAATGAGAGCCTGGGTAGGTTCTTGACTACTGGCTGGGGTCAATCCACGACAAAGGTAAAGTGTAACTTGTATTTTCGGTTGTGTAGCACAATCTTTTGGGGAATTTGGTGCTGCTATTGAAGCTTGACTACTATGCAGCTGGGAAGGATGGGGTTTGAAGGCTACCAGCTGGAGACGGTAGACTGGTATTTTACTATTTCATAGAATAGCAACATCTGGTTCACAAAAGAATGGGTAAGGACCTACAGTAAGTGTCATCCAGTCTACCTCAATCCAGTTCAAACCCTCTGAATAAAAAAAAAAAAACAGAATGATGCTCAGCAAGTAATTTTATCCAGAGCACCTTTACCACCGCAGAAATGGTGAGTCTGTTCTCAACTCCAGTACAGTCACATGCAATGCACCATTAAGAAATTCTGGATGTAAGGTGAGCTTAAGCGGCAACAGGAGACTTACCCTAGTGGAGGGAAATTTCATGGTGGAGGGTGTTTACCAGAATAAACCATCCTAATCTCAGATAAAATTTTGGTTTGTATCTGACTGGTATCCTTTTATGACTGGTAGACGATGGTTGGACTAGATGACCCACAGAGGTCCCTTCCAACCCCTACCGTTCTGTGATTCTGTGACTTCAAATGATACTGAAGTTGCTGTTGTTTCTTCTTGAAGACTGAGGCTGTGCAAACCCAGAAGCAAAGGAAAGTATCACCAGTATTATGCCTTATTTGGTAAATACGTACTACATGGTCAATGGCCAGTGCTGGAGAATCCAGCCTACAGATGTCAGTCAAGACATCTGTAAATCAAAGGCAAGAGGAGAGTCAGTTGTCCAAGGCATAACTTCTTTTGTACATATATGATGATTTAAAGTTGAAATGTGAGCTCCCTTCTCTTTGGCTTCTTTCAAAGTTTGGACCCTGGATCTGTCTCTTCTGCATTCTCAGTTCTTATTTACTTACTGCCATGTGCCACCTCTGCCCTGGGAAGATTTGTTCCATACTACTGCCCAGGATGTATTTTTTGTGGCTCATGTAAGTTCCAGGCTGCGTTATGACAACCTGACTGCATGTTTACACTACATTATTCATTTAATTCTTAAATTCTTTCTTGAATACTTCAAAAGTGTTTATCATGGATACATTTTCCTCATAGCAGTACTGACTGACTACTTACACATGTTCTTTATTTCCATAGCATTTATTTCCCGTATCCTCAAGTGCTTTAACTTTGTGCTTGTACTGTACGTTATCCTGACTCACATTCTTGCTTTGTAAGCATAAATAGATTGTAAAATCTCATCTTCCACATGGCAACCAAACTGAATGTCACAAAAATTATAAGAAAGACAAGTCCTACTTCATTCTTAGATCGTCTTTTAAGGAATGGAAATGGATGAAATTAATAAGGGGAAACTGCAAGGTATTTTTCTTAGATGGTAAAGGTTAATTGCATGAATACATGCTGGGGAACAACTGGTTAGGCAGTTGTTCTGATACGGATCTGTAGGGAATAGATCACAAGCTGAACATGAACTACCAAGGTCACGCCCTGTGCAAAAGGCATATATCATTCTGACATATTCAAATATCAGTATAACTTACATGAAATGTGAATAATCTTTCAAATCATTTCAACGTTATTAAGGTTTGAGCTGGAATACTGTGGTCAGTTTGGGTTATTGCAGTTAAGAAAGCTGTGTAGAAATTGGAGAGGATACTGCAGACAGGTGTGAGGATGATCAGCAGATTAAAGATGTGACCTAGAGAAAAAACTTTTTTTTCAGTAAATTGAACTTAGAACAGTTCTATCTGGAGATGGCATAATAATAGTCTTCATACAATGAATAGAGCTAAAGATTTAAATCACTGTGAGAAAGATTCAGGTAGAATTATTAACCTCTGTAATGATGAGTATTCAGAAACAGTGAATTACCTGGGAAGGCTGGAATCTGAAGGTCTTTAAGGCAGATTGGACAGCTGCTGCTTTGGACTGATCCTGCCTTGCGATGGAATGACAGAACAGACAACTTTTAAGGGTCATGTTTTTCTTCCATGACTTTGGTTTTATTAGTATAAATAACTTCTCAAGATTTAACTTCTAATATGTGAATTGCTGGGATATTTTCTATCACATTCTAATGGCAGAGCGTAGACCTTTACCACGAAAAAGGGAAAAACAGCTCTTCTGTTAAACAGTTGAGACATTAGAATTTTCTGATTAGCTCATACTCAGATGAGTGTGTATGTGTTTATATTATCATACAGATGACTTCTTTTAATGGGACTTTGTTAAATATCCCTCATTCTCAGGTAATGAATAACGATTGTTACATAAAAAGTGGGTGCTATCAGTATAATCAGCTGCACACTTTGCAAGGTCCTGATCAATCAGGGTTTGTAAATGTAATCAGCATAAAAAATGCAATTCCTAATTAGATAATTTTCTGTCCTTCCTAACATAACCATTATATTTGGAAGATATTAAACAGAATGTTGGATGATAAAACAAATCAAACTATAAAACACAGTGTGTGTATACTCTTAAAACAGGTATAACTTCTAGAAAAACATAACTAGTTTTCATCTGTTCCCCAGCAGACCTTTAGTTACCTGAGGGATATTTTCTGTCATATTTCCTGTCTTGATCACTTTCTGCTCAGTCTCTAGTGCTGTTCAGAAAAGTTATAAACATTTTTGTATGGAAGGAAGATGCATTTTGCTCTTGAAAACTGAGTAGATTATTCTGCTGAACCCTTGCAAAATGTTCTTTCCTGGCCTGAGAATCAATCTAACAAACTGCGTCCTAAAAGCTAAAACACTGACAGCCACAAAAATGAAATGGAAGGCTTTATAAATTTTAAAATAAGAATGCTATTGTCACACACGCACTTACAAGTCTGCACACATACAAAGAGTTTTATTTTATCAAAACTTGTGTATATGCATATGTATATGTATATGTATATATACATCTGAAGTTCAGTTATTGTATCTCAGGATACATAACTTCCTAAAACTTTCATTAATGAGAAGCAATCAAGCTGTTTGGTACTTTCCCTTCTATTTCAATTTTTTTTTCTGTAGCTGCTCCACTGAAAGAATTTCTTTCATGTGTTTTAATACAAGCATCCATTTTCAGGCAGCTGTTAAAATCTGAATCATTATTGCTCTTGGTTATTGAGAAGGCAATATCCCCTTGCATACAAATTCTTTCTCTTCCAGATACTTTACTTAAATGAATCACTATAAACTCATTTAAATGAAATATATGTATGTAAGAACTTAATTGTATTATTCTATCAATTATTTTTTTTTAAAATTGAACTCTCAGAACCTGTTTATGCCAGTGGATGCTGTATTAAAGATAAACATTTCACAGTAGTGGCATTTTACTGATGTATTAGAGTATTTCATCACTAGAAAAATAATTTTGGTGATATACTATTAAGGCAACATCGCAATGATGATACACTGCTTGCTAATAATGCTGGCTACTGTACATAGGTTGCAGTTCTTCCAGGATTATAATTAAACACTCTTTTCTAAGTGTGTGGCTTAAAAAGAGCTATTCATTTAATAAAAAAAAAAAAAAGTGTTGTGTGAAAATTATATGTTCTAATGCTTCAGACGTCCCTTCACAATTCATGGTCTGAGTTAATATCTGGACTCTTTGTTGCATGTACAGACTGTTCTGTTTAAACAACATTACTTTGGAATTTTGAGGTGTTCCTATCCCAACAGCAGTGAATTGCAATCTATGAGGACTGAAAAAGTCTAACACCTCTGATAACTCCAATCAATATTTCTGCACATAGTGAATAAATCGGGAGTAGTTGTGGTGCAAGGTCTTCCCACAGCATAACCCCGTCATGCATCAGCTGTGACCTGCAGGAGAGCTTTTAAAAGGCATCTCAGTCCTAAGCATTTTGTCTGAAACCAAGAACAAATAAAACAAAAAAAGGAAGGTGGAGTGAGGTTGGCTTTATTTTTTGTTATTTTTAATTTAGAAGCCCCCCAAAAGGAAATGGACTATAATTATCAAATACGTTGGGTCTGTGTGTCAAGGTGTTGTCAGAATGGGGGCTGCAGGGTGGCCCTGTGAGGGGAGGAGAGGCCGGGGCTGCCCCGGGCTGGACACAGCCAGTTCCACCGGCCCCGACTGACCCCGCACAGGGCACAGCTGAGCCCCACAGCCATGGTAAGGAGACCTCGGAGAAAGAGGGTTGAAGACAGGGCCAAAAATGCTGCATGGCAGAGAACAGTGAGGAAAAGAAAGTGTAGAAACAGCCCTGCAGACACCAAGATGAGAGAAGCAGGGGCAGGAGGTGCTCCAGGTGCCAGAGCAGAGATTCCCCTGCAGCTTCTGGAGGAATCCGTGCAGGAGCGGGGTTATCCAGAAGGACTGCAGCCTTTATATAAAATAATGTTCATGTTTGCAGCCTTACGAAATTGATGAAGAAAAGTGAATTTTATTATTAGTGGTAATAGCTGTTGGTAGATTTCTTGAAAGATGTCATTATAAAATTCTGTGTGAGTGCAGCATGGTGCACTAACCAACCGGGCAGCATTTTCCTTGATAGTAGTAAGAAGCCATCATGGGAAGGATAATGCGGAGAATAATATGGAGGGAATACCTGTATGAAGCAAAAAGGAAAGAGTATGTAAATACTCAACTACTGGGAGCTGAGAAAGCTGCAGAATGGGTGGGAGCTCGATGCATTGTAGAATAGTCTAAATTACAAGATCAACAGCTTTCACTGACTTTGTAGGGAATTCCTACTCTAGTTTTGTTGGCTGTAGGAAATTTCATAACAAAGGAGTATAACTTTTATTATCAGGGACTTCTCCTGAGTGATTCAGTAAACCATCTGTGGTCCATCTTTTCAACATTTTTACACAGTGCCATATACGGGCATGGTCATATCTTAAAAATTATTTATCCTTAAAAAAAGATTTCTGTAAACCAAACTAACTGAAAACTGAGATGGGACTGCACTTTAGAGAAAACTTGATTTTATATAAGGGTATAAGGAAGCAGGCCTTGTTTTCACCCTACTTCCTGAGTCTGGCTCTTTTCACTTTGCAACCTAAGTCTGATTCCTGCAGGTATTGTGGAGGTAATCTACACTGTAAGAGCTTCCTTCCTTACGTGCACATCTTCATTCAGATATCGTGGAACCTGTAAATATTGATAAACTCTTAACTTGTTCTAGGGGAGAGCAAGTCTAAGTCAGAATTTATTCAAATGTCTGAAAGGAAATTTCAGAAGAAATGGAATAGCTTCCTATGACTATTAGTGATAGAATGAAGATTTTATTGTGAGATTTATATTTAGTTCATTTTGCTTTTATTTGACAGTGATTGCTGCAAGATTTTTCATTCTTTGGTTGTTTTTTTTTATGTGACATTACTTTTGGCTTTGGACTGCTAATAAAATATCACTTTCTCTAAACTGTGGCGTTTGCCAACACATGCCCATGTCAGCTTTCATTGTCCCTCATTGCATCTGTTCTAATTTGCATCTGTTCTATTATGTCCATAATTTGTCTTTCACAAAGTCCTTGCTCATAGTTTTATTAATCAAGCCAAAAATTCTAACTTTCAGATTTTCTGTGGATAGCTTGGGTGCTGATAGGGTGGATTTTAGTGTTGAGATTCATCACTAGTGTTATAGTGGTTTTGGAATTCTGCAGAGGTGTGGTTGCTTTTTATCATGCAGAGATTCACGCATTCATTGACCTACTTGAAGAGGAGTCATAAGAATGTCATGCATATTTACAGAAAGTAATTTCTCATCTAAAGCTTGATTATATTATTTATATTGAGAATTACTTGTATTATTAATTATGTTAATGTTAATGTTATGTTGTTGTGGCTATCAATATTGTTATTGTCATTTTTCCCAAAACTTGAAATAAAGATCTAGGAATCAGAATTGCTATCTTCTACACTTCCAGTTGGTGACCATGGGCACATTGCTTAGAACTTGTTGTGTGTCAGTTTTTTTTTTAATTTAGACAGCAGTGTCATCTGCACTAAGACTCAAGACCATGCCAGTAAATACAGAACAGGTATACATCTACCATAGTATACATGGTTAAGAAAAATACCTGGTTTAAGTATGCAGAGCATAATAATGCTGTTTCCTAATTTCCTTGTACTTGACTTTGCATGCTTGTAGCACTCTTTATGCTTGTCATAGGACGTAACTAAATTTTAAAATTGAATTTATGTTATGTACATCATACTTAAATACATGCAAAACCACAGATAGGAGTTTTTTTCTTTCAAATTGTGTATTTCATTGGGAAAAGGCAGGGATAAAAAGATAAAAACTGCTTAGGTCTTTATTCTATAACTTTAATTAAAGTCTACTGTAGAGTAACCTGCCTTCTCGATAAGCATTTGCACATATTTCATGGAAAGGAATACTTCTTTTTTAAAAATCTCTTATTTCATTACATGTTCAAATGAAACCTTTCCTCAGGACTTTTATTCACTCAACTGAAGGTAGAGGAAAATATTCTATACAATGGCACCTTGTCTTTACTTTACATATGCAGATGTACAAACAGCCACTGAAAGAGTGAAAGTTTATTAATATGATTATAGAGCACAAATTCTGAAATAGACTTATAAGGTCAAATCAAACCTGATTATAAGCACATCAGTGAGAAACACAGTTAGAACCTAAGGAAGACAGGCAAAAATTGTAGAGGTATCATTAAGGTTCTATTCTCTTTTAAGAACTGTTTAATGTTTAATTTGTTATTTAAATTCTAAATTTAAGTTTCTATGTCAGTTGCAGGATCTGAAATGAACCCTGTGTTGACTAAATGTGTTTTTCTGAAAATGTGTAGTATTGTTCGTACTAGAAATGGGAAAAGACTACTTGAACTGGGAAAGCTGTAAGCAAGCTCCCAAAAACTTATTCTATAATTGTCTTATTTGTAAATGCAGACTAACACCAATATTAATCTCATAAGATATTAAAATGAATATTATTTAATTTTTGAAATGTGAATTATGTCACAAAACCCACTTTTTGTTCTCTTTACCTCGCTCATATTGCATTAAATATTTCTTTATTATGTCTGAATTCCGTTACCACGTTACTCACAGGGGATATTCATCAATTATACTTTTAATTTTCTTTCCTTTTAAGATATTGGCTGTATATGAGAACTCATCACAAATTTTAGATGGCATTTCAGCATTTTTCACGTTTAGAAATTTAGGTTTTCAAGGTACATACTGTATTTGCTATGAAGACACAGTTTACACTAACTTTCTCAATAAATTATAACAATTTTTGTTCTGTATTTTTCGGGAGTCTAATATAACAGAAAATAGAGAAGCAGACTAGTCCTTAAGGCTGATTTTAATGTAATGTAAAACACAGTGTGGATATGTACAATTATGATTTTTTTCACTGAGATATGTTCAGTGGAAGCGATGGTTCTGAACTACAGTAGTACATTGAAAATTTAGAAGAGAATGGTTTTAATTTTCCTGAAGTTATAATTTAAAGACTCTCTGACTTTAGATTATACTAATTTGTCTCACCTATGTAGAGACAGACAAGGAGAGATATTGAGCAGCGAGGCTTACTAGACAGAATTTCAACACGACCTATGGAAAATAATCATAGATAAATAATACATTTTACACAGATTGCCAATACTAATTCAGAGAATGTGAGTATTACCTATTATGATGACACAGACAATTTCTTTAGCACAATTACTTTGTGATATCTCTGACTTTTTTTTAGAGAAAATGCATCTAAACCTTCTGGGCTGACAAAAGGACTGAATTTAAGACAGGATTTCTTCATCAATGATATAATGAGCAAGAAAGAACAGTGGATGTGTCAGTAAAATTAACAGCTGCTATTACACTGAGAGAAGTATAAACAGTAATCAACACAGAGAAATCAGTTAAAAAAATAGGGACAGATTGGTGTATGGATAATAACATTTGATTCAGCTGAGTACTACATAACTAGAAATCTTTACTGTGTTTCTGAAAAAGAGTAGAGTATGATAAAGACTGCAGGATTTGCAGAAGTTTAAAACTCTTGCAGCAGATTTTTTGAGGGGCTGATTAAAATTCCTAATCAAGAGATTTCAAAGAGCAGACTTAAAGGACAGCCTTAGCCACAATTGAAAATAAACTGAGGATTTACTGAGTTTAAACAGAATCTTCTTACATCTTAATTTGGTTTTAATCAAAATAGTTTTATTTTGTTGTATTATTAGAGACAGAAACAGCGGGTCATACATTACTCTCAGTTTCCACCGTCGTACACATTAGCATCTCTGCAGAAGCTGTTGATATGTCACTGGCTTTATACCTAGGTAACAAAGTGGATTTGGTTAATGCTGAAGTATGGCCATGAAATGTGGAAAGACGGAGAGGACACTTGGGAAGAATACAGGAATGTGGTCAGAGCGTGCAGGGATGCAAAGAGGAAGGCAAGGGCCCACCTGGAATTGAAGATGGCAAGGGATGTCAAAAACAACAAGAAGGGCTTCTTCAACTACATCAGTAGCAAAAGGAAGGCTAGGGACAATGTGGGGCCGCTGCTGAATGAGGCTGGTGTCCTGGTGACGGAGGATGCGGAGAAGACAGAGCTACTGAATGCCTTCTTTGCTTCAGTCTTCATTGCCAAGGAAGGCCCTCAGGAATCCCAGGCCCCAGAGGTAGAGAAGAAGCCTACAAAGAGGACGACTTTCCCTTGGTCGAGGAGGACTGTGTGAGGGATCGTCCACAAATCCATGGGCCCCGATGGAATGCACCCACGAGTGCTGAGGGAGCTGGAGGATGTCATTGGTGAGCCACTCTCCGTCATCTTTGAGAGGTCCTGGAGGACAGGAGAGGTGCCTGAGGACTGGAGAAAGGCCACTGTCACTGCAATCTTCAAAAAGGGAAAGAAGGAGGACCCAGGGAACTACAGGCTGGCCAGCCTCACCTCCATCCCGGGAAAGGTGATGGAGCAGCTTATCCTGGAGGTCATGATCAAGCAAGTGGAAGAAAAGAAGGTTCACAGGAGTAGTCAGCATGCATTCACCAAGGGGAAATCATGCCTGACCAGTCTGATAGCTTTCTATGATGGCATGACTGGCTGGGTACACGAAGGGAGAGCCGTGGATGTTGTTTACCTCGACTTCAGCAAGGCTTTCGACACTGTCTCCCATAGCATCCTCCTAGGGAAGCTGAGGAAGTGTGGGCTGGATGAGTGATTGGTGAGGTGGATTGAGAACTGGCTGAATGGCAGAACTCACAGGGTTGTCGTTAGCAGCACTGAGTCTAGTTGGAGGGTGGTAACAAGTGGTGTCCCTCAGGGGTCAGTACTGGGCCCAGTCTTGTTCAACTTCTTCATCAACGACCGGGATGAAGAGTCAGAATGTACCCTCAGCAAGTTTGCTGACGACACCAAACTGGGAGGTG
>Ga0065711_1013199_pt1 | contig 12008 bp, 6 predicted proteins | sample Hoacrofraction12_FD_59098 | JGI IMG/M metagenome (GOLD analysis project Ga0065711, IMG submission 59098) | Hoatzin crop microbial communities from Cojedes, Venezuela - Epithelial fraction 12 v2 (version 2) | ecosystem: Host-associated > Birds > Digestive system > Esophagus > Crop | place... | reverse complement strand
TAGCAACAGCATGTGCAGCCACAGAAGGAGACCAGGATGTGCTACGTGGAACCGGAACTACTGAACTATAAAAAGGGACTCTGGGGGAGGTGGGGTGCGGACTGTTGGCGGAGCAAGAGACTCCCCGGCCGCCCAGCGCTGTTTTGCCTGCTTCATCACTTGCTTAAATAAATTCTACTGCTAATAAATTTACACTTGATTAATTAACAATTTGCTCCTCAATTTGGATTCGTCACAGGAGGCGAGCATCTATAACAATAGGGCGGTCTTTTTAAACTTCAAATTTGAGAGATCACCATCCATACACAAACGAATTTCTTTTCTAAATAAACATTAAACCTCAAGTAATTCAACAGTTATTGCAATATGCAGCCCAAGAGAATAATTTAATTTTTCTTACCTCTGTTCTCCGATATAACTCAGCATATACGATAAATTCCATGGTAGGTTCTCTTTTGGTGTCAGTATTTTTGGCCACAGTATATCTGCCCAGATTCTTAGAATTATACTGAAATGCAATAGTTTGTTAAAAGTTTTTTTTCTGCATGGGAAATTTTGAGCTTTCCATTTCAAAAATGGGGAAAATAAAAAAAAAATGAAAAAGAAAAAAAGGCTGCTTCATGCTTCGTGTTACTTTGTTTGGTGCTTTTTTTGGCGCACTTGTGTATATGTGTGTATAGGCCAGTTGCAAGATGGAAAGTATGCCTTCTACAGCACCCCCACCTTCAAAAATTATGATGTGAACCAGTTCAAACTGTCTTGGGAAATACAGTGCCACAGAAGACTCTGGTGAGTGTGAGAACAAATGAACACAAAAGCCTTTGAAACATAATTTCCAGGAGGTACTGATGGAGCTCTTACGAACAATCCTTTGTAGTTTTAGTTTTGAGACAAGCACAAAACAGTTTCATAAAACATATTACAGACCTGGAGGGGGAGGGAGGGTCATAAATTACCTCCCCAAAATCCTACTGTCTTCTCTTGAAGACCTTTTCATTTGAGGGAATTCCAAAGTCTAGTTGTACCAAAAGTCAGATTTTGATGTATTACTTAGACAAACACCCATCATAAATATATATCAAGGAATGTGAAATAGAGCTAAACTATAGATAAAGAGTTCCCAAGCATCCCTGCTTTGTGTCCCCCCCCATGCACTTCTCTCCTTTATCTCTCAGGTGAGTTTTCCAAGTCAGGTGCATCTGGTGCACTCAGATCTCTTGTGCCAGTGAATCTTTTTGCTGAACATCTACAAGAGGGAAAAGCTGCCTTTGAGCAGGGTGGACTGAAAGATTTTTTGCTGACAAAACCAACAAAAGGCTCTAACGAGAGCAGGAATGCAGCAGAGATATTAGACAAAGTAGCTGAATAGTCCATTGCTGCAAGCAACTTAGTTGTGTAGTGGCCCTGGACACAAAGTGTTCAGCTTCTGTTTTCAACTGTTGTCCTCTGATCGTGTTGCTGAAACTTGTTCCACTGTATCTTCTTTCTGCGATGCCCTCCGTGTCCTCCGTTCTCCATGTTCATCCTTATTTCAGCCACCTCAGACCTACTTGCTTTATGAAGGTAGGTCCTAGTGATACATATGTTTTGAGGCCTGTCATCCTCTTATTGTCCTCTGAAGGATGGTAGCAGATGTAACGAAGAAAACACACACTTTATATGAAGATGCAAACCTGTATATGCATGTACTAGGATTTCAAGAGTGGGTCACAGTTCGAAATGTAGGTCCTTGAACTTGCTTCTGAATCCCAGCCCAGCCAGGATCAAGCAATATCCTCCCCTCTGCCACCCATCACAAATGCTAAATTATTTTCTTCCTTTTAGGAATCACCCTTAGGATCCTTTAGGATCCCCCTTAGAGGGATCCCTGCTAATATCCAGGCTTGTGAGACCCTTACTTTGGAGCACTGCAGTACAACAATGATGGACCATTCTTTTTATCACACTGTACTCTGGAACAAGGCACTACAAGGGCCTAGGTTCTCACTGTCTGTCAAGCCCGAGTCAATACTCTGCCTCTTTTCTTCTGTCAGCTCCTTCCATGGCTAACATAGCAAGGAAACCTATGTAAGCAGGCCAGAGAGGGACTGCAGTTCCCTGCAGCTCAGTTATATTACTGCCATGGCTTTTGTCGACAGCACAGCTATGTACAGTCACAAAGTCATCTGCAATGCATCTGCACTCTGGAGACATTTTCTCTAAAACTATTGATGCATAGGAAAAACTCGTTTCACTGCAGCAATGGATACAATACACTAGGAGGAATCATGGTGAGAAGAGAACTTTGCTGTCGGTAACTGCTTGTGGGATACCTTTTGTATGGAAACAAGAATAAAAAACACAGTGGGGGCAAAAAAGGGCATGCTTTGCGTTTCAGTGTTGAAATGCAATACAATTTCTGAAAATTGCCACACTAATGGGAAGATGCTTGTTATCTGCACATACACAAGGAGAATGGGGAGGAAAAACCAGGAGGCTTTTTATAGTAGGATGACTGCTCATTTAGCTGGAATCAGGTAACTGGAACTCATAAAGCAAAACACATTAAAAGCGAATGCTTAGAAAGACTCCGCTGCATAAGTAGTTGTAAACTGGTATTTTATAGGTTTTATGCATGTTTTTTTACACAGACTTTTGCTTGATCTATGGGCCAAATTTATGGCTGTGCTTAATTCCCAAAATATATCACAGGTGTTGTAAGCACAGATCTTAACATAGTAATAAGTGCATTATCATACACTGGTTTTAAATGTTCTACCAGAAATTTTAAGTTTTGGATGCTACTTTTGGAAATTATATTTCCCTATTGTAGTGTCTAGGAGGGTTAAATTTTGGCTGGATTATGCTACAATGCAGATCACTGTTTAGATCTTGCATTTATGTTTTTGCTTTATTGATTTTTCATGTTGTTACCACTAGAGCTTGCTACAATGCAATCAAATAGACTATAATATATTCATTTCAAATCACTAGGCAATATAGATATCAAATTTCCAACCCTTTGCCTTGTAATCCCCAAATTAAAAGAAGGATTTTGACCTGTATGGAAGGTAAATTTCAAACTGGCCATCAGATAATTATATAGGGTTGCTGTTAGGGGTTTCTCAGTGTTTGCTTTGAGAATCCTATTAGTCTGGATTTAAGAGACAAGCAGAGAGAGACTTAGGCAAAACCATATTCCATCGTATTATGTCATTCTGTTGAAACCCAATTATTTAATGAAATAAGCTATTTTTGGCTGGACTTTGATTTTAAATATCATAGACAAAGTTTCAACAATGTCAAAATAACTCTTTTCTACTTTTACGACAAAATCTTTCCAGGTTTTTCTTGGCAAAACTGTTTTCATTCTAAAATCCCGTTTTGTTTTATAACAAGTCTACATTTGGAAGTTTAACACTGAAATAAAATTATATGAATTATTAGAAAAACATATCTTTTTCTGTTCTGCCTCTCCCTGACTATTTTTTTTCTGATGTAAATTTAAAATGTTTGGCTCCTTTCCAACTGGATCTAAGCCATATTAAAAAATCTATAAATTATTGGCAAACTAAAGTCCTCTATCATTCACACAGCTCCTCCTGTGATAAAATTTGTGAAGTCATTAAATGTCAGTTGGCAAAAAAAGAGATTATTTTCCCATCAACACTGAAGGTTTGCTTTCTGAATCTGAATGCAATGGCTTCTGAAGTTACACACCAAATAGGTCATCACCTCCACCACTTCAGTCTGGAAGGAAAAATACCAGAGAAATCGAAGATAGAAAGAAATGATTTTAACAGTCTCTCTCTGTGAAGGCAGTATTTTTTGAAAACTCCACCTTCCATGGATATGTTGGCTCTTGTTTTTGGTGGTGAAAACTGTGGATCATTCAGTCAGATGGTTATTTCAGATCCTAGTAGAGCTTAATGACAAAACCCAACATAGTTCTATCTTGCTTTCAGCCCTGGTAGCAGTGAAAGCACACACTCGGCACACATCCTTTCGAGCAGCTTTTGAAAAAGTATTATGTGTAAAGGAAAAGTTTAAATGGAAGCCTGTTCCAAGTAAGAACATGGTAGAATCATTCACTTTTGCTCCTGTTTTGAAGACAGCAGTGTGAAAAGGGGAAAAAAGGTGAAAGATATGAAAATGACAGCGGAACAGAGGGATATTTTTGCTTCGTTGAGTGAACCACCATGCTGTTAGCGAAACTCACTGTAAGAGTCAAAACCAGGAGAAAATAAAATTGCAAAAGCTCCACAAAAAAAGGAGGACCCTGTCCAGGTATGTTAGGAAGTAGCTGGAGGACAGGGGACTACTTTTGTCTGCTTTCTCCTACACGTGATCTTCCCAGCCTCCATTGCACTAATCAATTCAGCATGATACATGGACTGAAGATTTCCTTTTATTGTAACTCACAGCGCCATTGTGCCTCCTGTCCTTTCTGGTTTTGTTTGTGAGTGCTTTTTCGGTGCTCTGCAGTCATCATGAGCTCCCATAGCACTTCAAGCTAGGATCATGGCAGCAGGGTTTTCCCCAAGCAGCTCAGAATTACATTGGTCTTCATTGCACTTTCCCTCAAAAGTTCTTCCATGCATTGCTGTCCACAAGGTCTTTTTTCCAGTCTTAATATTTTCTAAATATCTCCTTAGCACTGAAATGTTACACCAAAAGCAATTAGATCTTTTTCCTTAGATTCCAGCAGGTCTGGGATGACTTTCCTTTCAATTAAGAGCTTCTACTCTAGGAAAAATACCTGTTTTACTCTTTTAGTACTGTTAGTTCAGTCCTGCTATGGTCTTTTTTTACTGCTTCTCTTTCCTCTCTGATCATTTACCTTTATACAGTATTGACTTGAGGTTCTAGTTACGTTGGGCTTTTTTTTCCTTCTGATCCTTAGTTGAGAAGACAATGTAAAATAGACCGTCTGGCCCACAGAGTACTCCATGGAGAACAGTTAAGTATACTGTAGTCTTCTATTTTTTTTATGAATTTGCTCAGAATACTTACACAATTATTTCAAATAGAAACATAATTGACCTCAGAATGTTAGTTGGAAGGATGCATTTTTTCACAGGAACAGGGAGGAAAACGTTTACATCGAAAATCCAGAATCCTGTTGGATTTCCTAATATTTATGCTTGGATGTCCTTTCCTACTCATTAGAGTCAAAATGACACAATTTTACTTTTCAGTTTTTCTTTTTTTCAGGCATCTTCCACATCACTTGCTCTGTGTGCTATTTGTGATCTACCAAGGATGTACAGAAAAAGAGACACCAATGAAAGTTGCCAAAGTATGTATTTAGAATTCCTTAAAAATAACTGTTTCTGTTGCGTGCTCTTATTTATATAATTTACAGGCGTATAAAAAGAAATGGGGCTAGAAAAACAGGATATATGGGTGAAAGAATCACTTTCTTGAATCAGACATTGTAGGATGATGAAAATACCGCACTATATCTAGAAGACTTCTTCACTTAGAGCATATAAATTAGTCCACAGTCCTCATGAATATCTCATCCTAACTCAGTGATTTTTTTTTAACCACACTTTCTGCATAGGATAGCATAGGATAGCATATGACAGCATGCTAGCAAGCGGTTGGAGAAATTCAGATGGATGCTCTTTACAATGCACAAACCCAATTTTAATTATTCCTACAAAAAGAAAAGACCATTTAGAAAGGTAGCCATTGGATTTTAGAGCACTTTATATTAAATAAAAGACTCACAAAATGTTTTTTCTGAGACTGGAATGCAGTAATCCATAAATTTTTCCTTTGATCACTAAAAATCAATGGCACCAGTGCTCTGTGTTTTCTGTATACATGTTCTGGCCACATCTAATTTTATCCATTTTGTTAATGCAGATGGTTCTTTTATGTGATGCTTAAGTATTTGTGAGATTCAGCTTGTATTTTTTGGTGGGCTTATAATGAATTTTACACTATAGACTTTTGTCAATGGAAATGGACTGTAGCACAATTATGTCACATGTCAGAATCTTTTCTGCTCCCTATGATATGGTTTCCATTCTCTGTTGAAAGAAGTCATCTTCAGAGAAGAGTTAACACTGTGCTCTCTGGCCTTCACAGAGCATCATTCTCTCTTTCTATTTTAGTGTGCCATCTATGGAAGTAAGTTTGGTTATGCAAGGATGTTCCACCAGGAGTGTTCTGGACCTCTACTTTGTGGTATAGGATGCAACCATATCTGTAAAAACCGGGCCATGGCTGATTCATATAATTTCATTTCTATGTGAAACCACACTGCTAGGCAGCACAAGAGCTATATTTAAATTGTGGTATTTCAATGTCTTCTTATGAATTATTTTTTTAAAGTGTAGGGTCATTTTTTTCTCAATTATTCTTGTTTAGAACTACAAAGATACTGAGAAATTAATTTTTATTATTATTATAGCTCAGCTGATCCAGCATATTTTTTTCCAGAGTTTTTTTTCATTAAAATTTTCAAACCTTTGATTTTGTGTTCCTACTCAGTAAAAATTCTCTTTGAAATTTCTAAATTATTTGTCCGACTAGAAATTATTTTCATACCAGTTACAGCATCACACTTATGCTGTGGACATCAGCTGTTATTCATATTTATTTTCTGGTATTTCATAATGCTTTTGTTTCTTGAAAATGTGATAATAAACATACAAGTACAACATTTTTCCTCCATTATTTTCTCTAGTATTTCAGAAAACCAAAAGGATTTTTTTTTTTGCCTTTTTTTTTTTTCCTAAAGATCTATCAGGTTAATAGCTTTTTTAGTCTAACCAATGGCTATTTTTATCTATGGGCTCCGTCACCTTCCTACTCACACTACTGGGCCAGCTAACGAACTGCCAAATTTACTCTCCACCCCTAAGAAGGTAGAGTAAATGCAGAGAGAATTCTGATGTTTTGGGGCAAATTTCAGTTCATCTGGTGTTCCCAGATTGCTTCTTTTATTTCTACATGGTGCAATTTTTCTTAAAATTATAAAGGAAGACAACAACAGTAGGCTAAATTTTCAGCTTGGTATTCAGTATGAACGACGTGAAATTGCTGTGTCCTGGAAGCCACTACAACAAGGGAGTGTCTGAATTCATCCCACTTATTTGTTTTCTGGAAGAGATTAAGTCATTGCAGCCTTTTAACCACCCAGCTCAGTACGCCTTATTAAAGGACTTAGACAACAGACTGTCTGTTTCTTGTCCATGGTCTTTTTTTTTTCCCCTGGGGAAACAGGGTGTTCCTGAAAGGGAAGGACTAACGGCTTTAATTCACATGGAATAAATACAAGGATATCTGCAAACTTTCACAATGCTGCTTCACTGTACTATCTTCTCTCCTTACAGAATTTCTGTTCTAATTGCATCTAATTCTGGCATAATATTTTGTGTTATTAGGACATAGCGTGACATGCATGAATGCTCTGTTGGCTTATTTATGTCCATCTTCAACATTTCCTAACATAATGTCTCTTGGATGCAGAACAGCCTAGCAGATTCTGAATAAAAATTATCATCCCAATTCCTGAGAAGCATGAGTGCAGCAGCATGATTTCCTATGACATTTTTTTGATTTTTATAAAATTCTATAATCTTTCCTGATAAATATTATAAAAGTCCAGTATCTTGCCATGTAAAATGGACTGAACAAATGATGAAGGATAAAAAACATAAGAAGGAGAGCCTCCCATGTGAATGCAGGCCATCCCAATACCTTCTTGCACAGTTTTTGCTCTTTCCATTTTTGCTGGGTATAAAGTCTGGAATGAATTCTGGATTCAAAAAGCTGGATGTACTCTCACAAATTGTTTTAGGAAAAAAAATATTGGAAGTAAAAACACTATTTAGAGTCTGAAGGTAGACAAATAGAATAAGGGGGGTAGGGAAAGGGGAGGAGCAATGGACTTAAGTACTTCCCTACAACACTTTTTCAGACCCTTATATTCTGATGAATGTTAGGATGTTTGCGGTATTGTTGCTGAAAAATATCTTCAAATATAGATACGGTATTGTTGATTTCTACACAAAACCCCCAAACTTTGACCGTATATTTTGCTATTCTGTCCCAATTTACATCTCAAAAGGGCTGCTGTTGGACAGAATGCAGAGTATAAAGCTCCCTAAAAAATCCCCAGTTGTCTACTTTTGGATGGGTTTTCTTAAGTATTCAAAACTTGGCATCTTCAGAAGAATGATGCAACATTTTACTAAGCGATTTGATACAGTGATGCTGGGGTAACTTCATCTGTTGCAATCTCTTTACTGCTTTCCCAGGGCACCGGCCCTGGAGCCAGAGAGGCATCCTTGGTGATGGAGATGCTGTGGTTTGAAGGAGCCGCCCTTCCTCTGCTGCCTTCTCGCTATCCTTTCCCTCCTTCTGTAGCCTGGAGCCTGGCCAATGGTTTTATACTGGATGTCAATTAGACTTGGCTATATTGAAGTTAATTTCCTTTAGCTTCTCTGACTTTTTTTGTGCCTTTATTTAGCTTCTCTAACCTCTGCACCCCTTCACCATGTATGCAACAAGCAACCATTCACTTCCAAACTGCCCACAGAATAACTTATTTTACTTAAAGTTACAAAGCTGATCTCTTTGGCTACACCATCTGCTCTTAGGTTTTCATGTGCTTCCCAGTGATTTGCATTGAATCTGCTGATATTAAACAGTATGTTTGCTAAAGCAGGGCTTTGGTTTCCCTGACAGTTTTTAATTTGAAATTGAGTATGATGGTTGGAAATAACATATAGTTTAACTTGGGGACATATTGATCCTTTGGCTGAAGTTTCAGGTTGTTTCTTTTCTCCTAGAAGTTTTTGAAAAAGTTTGGGAACAGAATCTCAAGACTGCTCTAGCAGACACACTCAGGATACGGTAATGAGAAATGCACTGCAAGCCCAGAATCCTAAATCAGGTACTGGGTGCGACATTCTGACCCTGAACAATTTAGATAGCTTGATATGACATATGAGTTACATTTTAAATCATTTTTTGGTGATAATCTGGTCCCATAAAAGATAGTATTTTTTTTATTCCTGCTGGAAACGAGGAAAATGACAGCATTAGTCAGATTCTACAGTCTATTATATCCAAAGCTCCTTTTTATTTAGGGAAGGCAAAGACTTGTGAATGATTTTTGATTAGCTTCATTTATAATTTCTGTATTTCATGTCATTGTTGCAAAAACAGCGGCTTTGAATCCTTAGCATGACACACGCATCTTGCAAATAAGAAAATAAAATAAAACCAGACAAATAGAATGTACCAGAGAAAGGGGGAAAAGTACTACTGCTAATATTGCATAGAGAAAGAGGATAAACTGACAGAGACCCCACACTGTTTTCCATAGCAGACCAAGTCATGCAGCTTCTGCTCAAGAGACGTTATGTCCCTATGTAGAAAGGCAAATAATCTTAAAAGTCTTCTCTGCCATGTCTGCCGGAGATCAGGAAGTGGGATTGATTCCTATCTCATTTCTAACTCTAAATCTTCTTTTAATGAGCATTTTAACTGAATGTTAGCTACAGGTATTCAGGTATATATTGAGGCACGAATATCTGGGTTCTGTTTTTATTCTCACTAGTATTTTCCTCATATTTAGCATCCAGTAGATCTTGAAGGACTGGGAGGTTATGAGTTAAGAAGAAGTCTCTGTTATGTGGGACCAGAAGGGTATCTGCAGTGTCATATTAAACCAAAGTCTTAGAAACAACAGTCCTGCCACCTGACACATTAAAAAAGTTCTCAGAAGAAAAATTCTAACAAATTACATGAAATTTGACTTTGTGCTGTAGATTTTTAGACTGTTAAAAGAGATAAGTTTCTGAAACTTCCCCTGTAACGCACAAGAAGGGGATAACTAAGACAACTTTGATTACTTGGGGGGCTTTCTAAACCAAATGGCATTTTATCAGCACATAACTGCATCACAGACAGGGCAATAACTCGCAAGCGTGTATTTTACATGAAAATAATAAAGATCTGTGATTAAGATGGACTTGTATTATAAACTCTGTTATGGACTGGGCTGCTCAGATTAATCTGCAGTCCGTGACATCTCTCAGTCCCTTTAAATGAACTTTGTGGAGGTTAAGAGATCAACCAAACTTTTTCCTTGAAAGTATCCTGGATAACAGATACTGATCCTAGATATGAAGTCTGAGCCTAGTCCAAACCCACTCTGGTCAGTACATTGGGTCTCTGAGACATTAAACCTTCAAAGACATGGGTTGTGGTTCCTCAATAATTCCAATAAAGGGAAGAAACCATCAAAGGAAGTGCTGGACTCCAGAAATAAGGACTTCTAAGCTGTCCTTGGCTGAAAACACAGCTCAAGGGTTTCATGTGAGGTTGTCATACATCATTTTACCCTGTGGATTATGCAGTGCTGTGAGGCTATTTCAGCAACAATATGGAGACTGCCTAGCAGCAGTGGAAAGTACAGTGGAAACCTTTTTTTCCTGATGCAGTTCAGGCCATGTCATATGAATTGACCTCAAGCTCTTTAGAGCAAAGCTCTTAGCACTGCACTGTCCTTCCAGCAAGGCAGGGAGCACTGTAGCCCACTGATACATTCACTTGAAATGCAGCTATCTCTTTCCTACTGTAGGCGATTAGCTGGGAAAGGTGACATGGAAGGACAAGATGCAATAATTTTAATGAATACTTTCTCAGACAGAAAAGTTCTCAAGCCAGAAGTGATCATTATGATAATCTGTTCTGAACTTCTGTAAAGAACAAGACACTATATTTCATTCACATATTCTTACAATAAGACCAATACTTAACACCAACTTCAACAAAATTTCAAAACTTAGAATTTCTTAAGGATATTCAACTGTCTAAATTCAGAATAAGTACATGTAAGATCCTCAAAGTGTGCCTTTATATTTTAGCAACAGATTTTCCTTTTATGTTCTAGTTGAAGCTGGCATATGCTGCTGGTACTTTGAATAGCATTGCCTTCCGTATCATTCAAGCCTGGCATAGAAAAATGCCATTTTCTTCCCACTCATTTCAGTGAGTTTTTAGAAATTTATTTCTTCAATGGATAAAAAATAATTTACATGCATTTCATAAGAATTATGTCACAAACAGGTGCAAATAATAGCTAATTGAAACAATCCTTTTGCTGTTCTCAGCAGTCAAGTCAGTACTCAGTCACGTAAGTTCCAGAAGTAAGTAAAGGTGGACATTCATATTTCTGACAGGGATAGCATACTTTGTTAACCTGAAGTCTGGACAAGATAAAAAGATAATACATGTTATTTTCATGCTTTTTATGATGCTGACTTTTAAAAAGGCAAGTTTCACTGATAATTCATTTGTTTCAGTTCCACAGACTTGTATCACATCTCTCATTTGAGAAGTAAGGTTCTTTGTCATGGTTTGGATCTTTCCATTACCTGAGTCATTACTGCCTTCAAACTCTGGAAGAATAGTTTCGAATTAAAGTTGACACTGAAGTCATCTGTCTTTATATCTAAAAGTCCTTTCCTTCCTCTTACATCAAGTATCTGCCCAGCGAGCATTTGCCATTTGGGTTTGTGGGTAGGATACAACATATGTGCAATTAATTGGCTGCTTTTGTCAAAAGAAGACTATTTAATCATAAAGGCAAAAGGCTTTTGTTCTCTGTAGAGAACAAGTTGTGCTAAATGAAGCTACCCCTTCACTTACCACATCATATACCAGCTTAAGATATGTCTTTCCTTATTAATAGAACAGTAATTAGGGTGAGAAACTTTGAGTTTTAGTTATCCAAGAAAGGATAACGACCTCCATAGTACTGTACTGCATTACAATATATTTCCTTTACATTACATATGCCTTTCTCATTCTCACCTGGACTTTTTTATGACTTGCCCTTTCCCAGATCTCTCAAATTACATACTTCGTGGGTTACGTTCTGTAACATCTCTGCTCACCCTGCAAGTCTAATCCTAAATCTATCCACATAAACAGATAGATTTTGTTGACTTTAAGCACTCTGTATTGCTCTTTCAACCCTTACTCTTCTCTTTTTTGCT
>Ga0065711_1008883_pt1 | contig 12008 bp, 5 predicted proteins | sample Hoacrofraction12_FD_59098 | JGI IMG/M metagenome (GOLD analysis project Ga0065711, IMG submission 59098) | Hoatzin crop microbial communities from Cojedes, Venezuela - Epithelial fraction 12 v2 (version 2) | ecosystem: Host-associated > Birds > Digestive system > Esophagus > Crop | place... | reverse complement strand
TCTTGTTGTTTTTGACATCCCTTGCCAGCTTCAATTCCAGGTGAGCCTTGGCCTTCCTCGTCGCATCCCTGCATGCTCTCACCATGTTTCTGTACTCTTCCCAAGTGGCCTGTCCCTCCTTCCACATTCCATGGACCTTTCTCTTCTGCCTGATCTCCGCTAGAAGCTCTATATGTAACCATGCAGGTCTCCTGCCTCCTTTGCTCGATTTCTTTCTCAGGGGGATGCATTGCTCCTGTGTATGGAAGAAGTGTTGTTTAAAGAGCGACCAGCACTCATGGACCCCCCTTCCTTCGAGAGCCCTGGCCCACGGGATTATTGGTCATTGTTTTCTTCTCCCTTTGCCATTCTGTTAAATTGTTCTCATTGCAACCCGTAAGTTTTTGCCTTTTTTCCTTCTGATTCTCCTCCCCCTCCCACTGGGTAGGGGGAAGGTGTGACAGGGTAACTATGTGGTTCTTTATGGCAAATTGAGGCAAAACCACAACAGAGGGTGCTTGTTGGAAGTTGCAGCAGGGAATAGTTACATACATGTTAGTCATTAGTTCTATTTCACTCTCTTCAGAAAAATATGGCTTTTTCCATGAGTAGCCTGCAGGTTAGGGAAAAAAGAAAAGGTGGAGATCAGAGAGATTTACATTAGGGGAATGGTAAGAGTAGTTTCTCTCTTGCAACAAGGCAGAATGAGGTTTTCTGTGCTTCTTCGAGCTTTCTCCCAAGCATAGGCTCAACTCTGCTAAACAATGATGTTACGTCAGGAGATAATTTATTTGGTAGACCTAGTTTCTGTGCTCTTGGCCCTTCCAGTAATATTTAGTGGATTTTTTTTCCTAACTTATTTCTACCCTTGGGAGAGAAATTATCTAAACAGATAAGATGTACGGAAACTTTCAGTGGTACAAAAACCAGAGACTCTGTAGACTTCATTCTTGTGGTGATGCTAAGCTCTATACCTTTCACAATGTCAGCTTTTCTATACAGAACAGTATTGTGAGCTACTACTGTGAACCTTTCTGAAAACCTTTGTCCTCTTCAAATCACAAATAACAGAAAAGATACACATGGGTATTCTGTCATCTGTTTCAGATACTTTCTTGAGTCTAATTCAAAGAGATGAACCTCTTTTTATCTGTTGATCCTAGTGGACGGAACTAGGAGTTTATATTTGACTACCCAAGCTGGGGGATAAAATGTAAATGCTATAAGACTTTGAAAGCTCAAAAACTGAATCTGCATGGCAGAACTTGAGCTGTGCAAACGTCTGTTATATGTTATTGCTATCAAGAGCTTCTGCTGGTTTAGGGCATCATTTATGCAGTCTCTCTTGTACTTGATTTTCTGTATCGGATATTGAATTCTTATCGTATGTTTCTTCACTTGTTTATTTATTGTTTTCCATTAAATAGGTTAATGTAAGCATCAGATTTTAAGATTAATCTCCTCAGTCATGCAACATCAGAATTTAGTTTCTCCAGCAGTACCAACTCATGCAGCTGTTATGACAGACCGTAAATTTAGATTCCAAAGGCCAATTATTGTCCAAGAGTATTGTTCATTTTTCCTTTGACCTAACTTTTCCCTACTTTGTCTGTTCTTACGCAAGATCTGATTTATTTCTGCTCTCTCTGAGATGTTTTAACTCTTTTGTTGTTTAGTGAAGTATCTTTTTCTAATGTGTGCTGGAAATAGCCGTTCAGGTAACAGCTGTGAGGTAACCTTAGCTATCTCTCTTTAATGGAGATACTTTAGACATGGCAGTTAGCTGTCATAAATGCCTGCTGGACTGAGTCTTAACTACCCTAGATCTAACTGCACTAATCTTGTAACTACTTAGTGTCACCAGGTACAATATTTTGCTAATCTTGCACATTTTTTGCAATTTTAGGCTTAGACATTTTCCTACTAAAAGCACTAAGTGGTACTATTTAAACAATCTGTTTTATCTGGGTTTTTTTTCTGGTTTTCTTTCCTTTTTGAAAGCAGGAATTAGAATATTACTAACTCTAGCAGCAGGCAGATCCTTTAATATATGTGTCTGAGAATATTGACTTCTATGTACTTCAGAGTTACATTTGTCAATGACAGTGATTAGAGAGAGGTGGGGAGTCCACGCTGGAGCATGGGAAGAGTCTCCAACTGTCACCTCTGTGAATCACATACTTAAGAATTATCATTAAAATCCACATTCATCACACAATCTTCACAAACTTCAGACACATTAACAAAAATTATTCCCTACATCAAAATAAAAATAACATCATCACAACACCAAACAGAAGTGAACAATTTACACACAATCCACCCCTTGTCCCTTCACCACAATTACAACAACAACAAAATAATTCTCCACAATTATTCCACTCTTCACATTGTTCAGTCCATGTTTTGCCTGTTACCTCACTATTACTATTGAAAATGTTTTGGATTGGCCTGGATAAATGCCAGGTGCCCACCAAAACTGCTCTATCACTACCCCTCCTCAGCTGACAGGGAAGAGGAAATATGATGAAAGGCTCGAGGGTTGAGACAAGGACAGGGAGAGGTCACTTACCAATTATTGTCACGGGCAAAACAGACTGAACTTGGGGAGAAAAGGGAGTTTAATTCATCACCAATCAAATCAGAGTAGGATAGTTAGAAAATAGAACCAGATCTTAAAACACCTTCCCCCCACCCGTCCCTGCTTCCCAAGCTCAACTTCACTCCTGTTTCTCTACCTCCTCCTCTCTGCCAAGTGGCACAGGGGGATGGGGAATGGGGGTTGTGGTCAGTTCATCACACGTTGTCTCTGCTGCTCCTTCCTCCTCAGGGGGAGGACTCCTCACACTCTTCCCCTGCTCCACCGTGGGGTCCCTCTCACGGGAGGCAGTTCTCCACAAACTTCTCCAGCGTGAGTTCTTCCCATGGGCTGCAGCTCTTCATGAACTGCCCCAGTGTGGGTCCTTCCCACGGGGTGCAGTCCTTCAGGAACAGGCTGCTCCAGTGTGGGTCCCCCATGGGGTCACAAGCCCTGCCAGCAAACTTGCTCCAGCCTGGGCTCCTCTCTCCATGGGTCCACAGCTCCTGGCAGGACCCTGCTTGAGTGTGGGGCTCCCATGGGGTCACAGTTTCCTTCAGGCATACACCTGCTTCGCGGTAGGGTCCCTTCCATGGGCTGCAGTTGGAGATCTGTTCCACTGTGGACTTCCATGGGCTGCAGGGGGACAACCTGCCTCACCATGGTCTTCATCATGAGCTGCAAGGGAAGACTCTCTGCTCCAGCGTCTTGAGTACCTCCTCCCCCCTCCTTCTTCACTGACCTTGGTGTCTGCAGAGTTGTTTCTTTCACATCGTCTCACTCCTCTCTCTCAACTGCCCCTTTTAGCACAGTTTTTTTTCCCCTTCTTAAATATGTTATGACAGAGGCGCTACCACACTTGCTGATTGGCTTGGCCTTGGCCAGCGGCACTGACTTTATCAGACATGGGGGAAGTTTCTCGCAGCTTCTCACAGAAGCCAACCCTGTGCCCCCCCCCACTACCAAAACCTTGCCATGCAAACCCGTAACAGGAATAGTCCACTGTTAGAAAAATCCCCAGGGGAGCTCTGGCTATCTGTGCAGTATTTTACTTTCAAGAACAGCACCGCATTTTATTTGACAATGCCCTGAAAAATTAAGCTTCCAACCATATCTAACAGGATGATAAACACTCAGAGAGAAGATGATTTCAACATTAATCATTCACTGAGAGCAATGCAACTGAGAGAGAAAGAACTGATGCTGATGAAAAGCACAAATTGTGCTAATGAAACTTTTTAATATCTTTTACTGACAAGGCAAGCATTGGAAAGCTGCTGCTTCTTTGAAATGGATAGAGCACAGTAATTCAATAAATGCTTGTTATTTCTAATGTAATCTGCCCAAGCAATTTCTGAGCTTAGCTCTCATAAACCAGTAACACCATAGTATGCAATTTCACTGTAGCAGGCAATTGTTTAAGGACTTGCATAATAGAGAACCAGATGCAAGTAACTGTCCTGCACGTAAGAGTTGTGTCAGTCCCCCCAGGCAGTGCAGAAATGAGCCACCTTCCCCTCTTCGTTCAATTTCACGTGCTGGTACCGAACACGACTGCAGGAGCCAATAACATAAAGCAGGTACAGTTTCTCCTGCTTTTCATAATGCCTGTTTTACTTATGAGAAACAGATCAAAGGGCAAGAAGGCAAGAAGAGAAAATGCCAAGGAGAGTATGATCCAAGGGAGCTATGATCTGAGGGAAACTAGTCCATAAATGAATTTTTTCTGGAATTGTCTTGAAGTCTGAAGAGGTTTCCACATTTTTTGCTCTTCTCTCTGATGCAATGACTTTTCCAGCCCTGACTGTGAGAAACGAAGAGAGAAGAAAATTGCTGGTTTACCTCTCCTGCTGGCTATCCTAGAAGAAGGGGGGGCATCAGGAGTTCTGTACCTATTGGATGTGAACAAAGAGTTGAACTTCCCTTTCTCTGTGTGTTATTTTTAGTATGCTTAGGCATATTTTTGGACAGGGGAAGTCTTTTCTAAGAACTTGTATAACGTAACTATGCCAGTTGGTTTATAAGCTTTATTACTCTGTACTTCTTTAAAACACCCACACTAATCATATTTTTCTTGAAAACTGAAATAAAAAGATTGTACAGAAGTACCTATTCATTACATAAAACTAGTAAGATACAACTACTGGTGCAGGACTGAATTGCTGTGTATCAACAGCAATGAAAATTTCTCCTTCAGAGATATTTTTCTATCTTTGGGGAAGATTATATGACAAAAGCTACTCTGCATCCCTATTTTCATTACCCTTGTTTCTAGAGTTGCTAGTTGCAATATTATTGTAAAACAGTTGAGATATTAAGTAGAAAGTTCATGATTAAAACTGGTGTGGATGATATGCATTTTTTAGAGTCATACATAATACAGCATACATTGTTTTTCTAAACTTACTATTGACTTTGGCTGTGTAATTAATGCCAAGGTCAGTTGGGACAAATCTGATAATGTTTCTATTTCTGTTGGATGACTCTTTTTTTTTTTGGTAACTGAAATTTTAAATATTCCTAATGAATTAAACACTGGACACTAGGATGCATAATAAGCTAAATAATTTGCTTAAATCCAATTTGGATACTGTCCTAGTTACTGTAGAAGCAGTATTCAGCATGTTGGATATTGGCATTGCTCTATGAAGAAAAGGTTAATGCCATAATATTTATGCGTCCTAGGATGGTTGTATCTTTTTAGCAACAGCCCACTCCATTTGCCAAAGGTTAATTTTTGTGCTGGCTTAGTGAGAATCTGATTCTGCAGCCCTTGTGTTCTGGACTCAGATTTCCTACTCAATTTAATTTCTGTAAATTAACAGTTCTTACTGGGGGGAGAGGGGAGAAAGACCAAATACTAATAACATTTTAATGTCTCTATTTCTGAGGTAGCTGTACTTCATATTTACAGCTTTCTCACACAGCAGTCAGTTCAAAGTAAATGAGCCTTATCTGCTTCTAAGAATGATAGTTTCTGGCAATGTGAAGAGTGTAAAAGCTGCATGATGCTTTAAGGCCGTGAGTAAAATCACTAGACGGCCATAAGAGAAAAGACATACTGGTCTTAGTTCTGGTAGGTATCAATCCTCTCCCAAAATGAATCCTGAAGATATTTTATATTCTTTGCTTCTGTCCCAGTGATATGGCCTTCTTACCCCTCTGCCACCTGCCAGGCCTACGAAGAGCCAGGCTGCCTATGCACAATCAAGCTCTCTTCTTGTTGTCCTGCTGTCATGCCAGTGTACCAGTTGCCTGTGTGAGCTGTTGAGCTGCTGCTGCCTTTTAATCATTTTGCTCTGGCAGGTGCCTTCATAATCCCCCACTTGTTGCATTTTCCCACAAGAAATTTGTAATTTCAACTTCTAATATTCTTGCCAGCTTTGTAAAAGTACTCTTGCACAAATCTCTCCTCACTTTCCTTCTTTAATCATTTTTTCACACATGATCTTCTTGTTACTTCTTGTTACTTCTTTCTTTTAGCACAGTCAGTTGTCTGGAGTTAAGATGGCTAGCTGGATGAATAAGGCATTGAACGAGTAAGGGTTTTTAAAAGTAGTGATCAAAGTAGAGAGTCACGTGTTAACCAACAAGCCTATATTTTGTTACATAACACATTTGACAATGTCCCCTATTATGTCAGTGACACTCATATTCTAATCTAATAAATTTCTTACCCTCTTGCCTAACAACTTGTTAAACACAGAATATTTTTAAATGAGAAACAATCTCAAGTAAGTTAATTTAGCAAAGAGCTTGAAAGCTTTGGTTATTCATGGTACCAATGATAGCAAGTTACCACAAAGGATCTTCAAAAGCTGGTTTGCTTATTATTTTTTTATTACTCTGGCTCTTTACCTTGCCAGCTGCTCCTTGCAGTTCAGGATTTACTTCTCAAAGCAGCAAAGGCTGTTGCTATGTCTCTCAGAAGTGACTTTTCAATTGCTTAAATTATTTCCTTCTTTGCTGCCTTCCTGAGTCTCCTGCTAATGCCTGACAGAAGACTTTTTGTCTGGAAGGTAATTATCATTAAAAATGATGACCAAGTCAAAGGTGTAGCGTCTCAGATTACTTCTTTTTAAGGACCAATCCTGTAACAGGTTTTATGTAGCATCTTACTGGAGCAGATACATATATATATAGAGTACTGTCCATTTAGAAGGGGGAAAATTAAGAGATATCTTTGTTGCTACCAGTGTGCGTAAGCAGATAGGCAGTTTGACTTTGTACCAATTCACCAATTTAGATGAAATATTATTTTATTTTTAGATATGAATTACAATAATCAAGTGAATTACAATAATTGCAGTGAATCACCATTAGAAGGGATTGTAATCATTAGGACCAAAGACTGCAAATCTATGGGTCTGAGCAAATCAGCAGTAAGTTACAGAATCACAGGAAAAATTAGGTTTGAGGGGACTCCTGGCAGACATGTAATCCACCCATGTGTTCAGAGCAGGGCTGGCTTCAATTTTAAGTCAGGTGCCTCAGAGCCTTGTCAGTGAAGTTTTGTATATCTCTAAGGATGGAGATACCTTGATAGGAGGAAAGTATCTGAATAGCAATGGATGGAAATGGATGCTTCCTGCAATGATTATTTTGTAGGAATGCAGTCATTTGGAGAAATTAACTTGCTAACTTCAGTGTGCGCAGGCCTAATGCCTTAAACAAAGGTTGTCTTTTTAGTCCTGATGTGGGCTTAGCCTTCTAGCCACAAGCAGTACTGTAGAGGTGGTGTTCTGCAGAAGGTGGGGGCTTCTCAAAGTGCATAGGCATCTGTCCTGCACTGAGCATGAAAAATGTGGCTTTGTGAAACAACCCAGTGTAGGAAGTTCCTGTGAGGTGTGTCCTCACTGGCCTGGTGATGGGCTCATTCACAGCAGTATTACAGGGCTGTGCGAATGCTTTGTGTCTTTGTAGCTGACTACTTTTTGTCGCTAGACTTTAAGTTTTCATCTTTCATAGAACCATAGAATCAATAAGGCTGGAGAAGACCACTCATCACCTGCTGGACACTCATGAACAAGCTACAAAAGAAAGGACATCTTTCAGAGACAGGATGTGTGTGAAAACATGACTGTAACATGAATGTCTTGATGTTGAATGGAAATGTGCGGTACCTGTGTTTCTTGTAGCTCTCTGGATTGTGAATGCTGAGGGCTACACCAGGATACAGAAGAGGTGAGTTCTGAATGAAGAGTATTATGAATTGGACTTTAAATATTTGTAATATTTTGAATTTTCAAAGTAATCTAAGAAAATCATCAGCTCTATTTCTAGCCCTCTTGAACAATTACCTGGTAGCAATGAATAGTGTCTGTAATTCTGTTCAGCAAATTCTGTGAGCTTTTTTTTCTCTTTTTCTCCATTGAACCACTGGCTAGAAGTATCCTGAACTTGCTCTTTCTATGCTTTTCATCTTAATTTTATGACGTAATGGATAATATCCAACTTGGGAATGGAATTTCAGGTGTAATGGTAATGAGAAATGTCTGGTATAATTTGTAAGAACATAAATAGTTCTACCGCACAACTGTCTGTGAGCTTATCCAGCAGAAACTGTTACAGAGGATGTATTGGACTTCTGCCAGGATGAGCCACACACATTAAATAACCAGAGTTGGAAGTAGGCAGTGATTATGGTGCATAATTTATGATATTAGCCTATTTGTCTTTCCCTTTTGAGAGAAAGTTAGTAAGTGGATTAACTCAATTTTACCTACAGACTAGTGCTTGAAAGTACCTTCGGAGTCTTGCATACCTTACCTGTTCATGATACAATTGCTAAGGGCCAAGCTTGGTTATGCAAAGAGATAACTCTGCAAGTTTCACCATGCCACTGCCCCTGAGTTGAGGAATCCTCGGTCTTGGAAGGAAGACCTCACAATTCGATGCAGAGTCCCATGCCAAACTGACAGTCTAATTCTTTTTACATGCTTTTGAATGATTTTGCCTTTCCCCTCCTCAGTATCTCAGAATGTTTTATTCCCGAGTCATGGAATTAGCAAAAGACAATGATGGCAAGTGTACAGAGCTAAAAATTAGTCACACTTCTGTTTAAGTGTGGAATTTAAAAATGAGAGGGTGGATTTCTTCAGGTAGAGACCAGGCTATAAAACATCAAACCTGCCAGCAGACAGGGTGTGATTTTTCACACAAGTGTTCCTGCAAATTGAACAAGGTCTCCTTCAGTTAGAAGTTTTTCTCTGCTTCTTTGGTAACTTCAGCTGTTGCTCACAGACCTTTGAGCAACGTGTTTACAGTATGTCTAAAAGCACTGAGGACTGCTATAGTCCAGTTCCTATAGGTGGCTAAGCAGTGGGTGAGAGCATAAGTAACCAGAGCAAAGTGGCGGGATGGGCTGGCCATTTCCTTCCTTCATACTCTGTGTTTTCAGATTGATGAAAGTTTTACAGAGACAATGTAGAATCTTGAGGAGTGGGCAAAAATTTACTTTAAGTGTATCCCCTTAATGGCTGTGCAGAATGTCTAGCCGATAAATTGTATTAATTAGTCTCACTTTTTACAATAAAAAGGTACAAAGGAGAAGGCAAATTACAATGCAGCAAACAGCCATATTCAAATGAGTGAAATTAATTCAGTAATATGTAGAGGGAGCTGTAGGATTGTTCTGTAAAACCTTCAGGCATTGTACAAAATGATTTTGGATTGTGTACAAAATCAGCTATGCAGACACATACAGTGTAATGCACAGGGCAGGTCTGTGTGATTTTTTTTTTTTTCCTCTTGACTGCTGCACCATGAATAGGCTAGAGCTCTGCTTATGTCACCTACTGTTCAGTAACCTGCTGCATCAATCTTGAAGATATTGCTGATTACCTTAGAAAGAGGTTTTCTTTCATCAAAAGAAATGATAAGAATGATCATATTCTGGGTGAATGAGATGAGGAAGTTTATTCCAAAATCCTGAGGTACTCATGATTTTCATCAAATCAATTAAGCCAAAGATTGCCAAGTCTACAGTCAGTTTGTATAACATTGCAGTTACTGAAAATGTGTCTACCAATGAAAATAACTTCACAGCTGTGGTAATAATTTTCTAAGTGGTAGGCTTTTTCCTTAGTTTATCTTAGGTAAGATTAAATAGTCCATATTTGAGCTTTCAAATATCAGTGTTTCATTTCATTTCACATGGGCAAAACTATTTTCTGTACTTTTTTATTTTGACAGTATAGTGGTAGACATGTTAATAATACAGGCAGGCTTTAGTTCTCAAGATGTACACAGTGTCCCTCTGGCATCCCAAATTTCTATTCTAACCTATGAAGAACTTGCATGCAATACTACTCCTTAATTTGAAGACAGCAAGCAGTTTTAAGAAGATTAATTATCTTATTGCTGTAAACACTGACTAGGCAACTAATGTGCTGTGACTGCTACTCATTATATCAAACTCAATAATTTCATTGTTGCCTTGTCCTCCTCCTCATTTGTTTCATCTCCATCTGCTCACTCTCTCATATACTTGCACTGCATTGTATGAGGTGCCCAAGCTTACTGGGGCAAAATGTTCTCTTCTATGGAAATAGGGTCTAGCTCCACATAATACTGCAATACGAATGCAGTACTAATGCTTATGCTGCTACTAATTTGACTTTTTTCTGCCTATGTCACTCTTAAAAAGTATAATTCCTGTTTTGGAGTTTAGGTATGTGCAGGTGAAAGAAAAACTGATCACATCTCACTAAAGCCTGTTAAAAGAAGGGTGCTAGTGTAAGCTAGTCGTCAAAGCTTGTTTCATTATTGTTGCAAGTTGTATCATCAGAGGCTGGTATTTCTTAGGACAGAATGCATGACATTTTCAGAGGATGATTCATCCTGCCCTAATGTAGTAGAGCTTAGTCACATACTGGAGTTGTCTCTCTCTGTGAACTACATACTAAGACCATATGAAAAACTTAGATTTGGTGCCTAACTTGTTTGAATCATACTGGAAGTGTTCTGGGCAAGTCCTCATTTCTGATTATGTCCTGTGCTCCAACTGCTAGAAAATTATTTTTCTCTTTCATTATGATGGTCCTAGAAGCATAAATTTTAGCAGTAAATGCCCCCGGCTTTAGGACTTCAGTCACTGCATATCATTAAACCATTTAATTAAACAATTTAAAAGTCCTTTTAGTTACCTCTTAAAAATGGCTTTTATTAAATACAGAGGAAGAGACCATTGTACAGTGGCAGAGTAAAGCTTGCATCAAATAACTAAGTATTATACAATGTTCTTCTAAGGTTTGTATGCAAGTTTGCATGCAAACTCTCTCCTACTGTTTGCCAAATTAGGGGGCTTTTCCTAATTTTCTTCCTGGATAAAGCCAAGAGGTCTCTAAAGATTTTGGTTCATTCTGTCTCTTCCCTGCTGCTGCGCCATCAACACAGATGCAATATTCCCTTCAGAAAGGGCTGGTTTAGTGTAGCAGTGTGGAGATTGAACAGGGAAACAGCAATGGGGTTTTCATCTGCTGTCACTCTGATAAACCATGAAAGAGGTAAATGGAAAGGTAAAAACATTGGGATGAATCACAGAATAACAAAATGTTCGGGGTTGGAAGGGACCTCTGTGGGTCATCTAGTCCAACCCCCCTGCTGAAGCAGGGTCACCTACAGCAGGCTACGCAGGACCTTGTCCAGTCAGGTCTTGAATATCTTCAGAGAAGGAGACTCCACAACCTCCCTGGGCAGCCTCTTCCAGTGCTCCGTCACCCTCAGAGGGAAGAAGTTCTTCCTCATGTTCAGACGGAAATTCCTATGCCTCAGTTTGTGCCTTTTGCCCCTTGTCCTGTCGCTGGGCACCACTGAAAAGAGTCTGGCTCCTACCTTCTGACACCCACTCTTAAGATATTTGTAAGCATTTATGAGGTCCCCTCTTAGCCTTCTCCAGGCTAAACAATCCCAGCTCCCTCAGCCTTTCCTCATAGGACAGATGCTCCAGTCCCCTCATCATCCTCATAGCCCTCCGCTGGACTCTCACCAGTAGCTCCTTATCTTTCTTGAAGTGGGGAGCCCAGAACTGGACACAGTACTCCAGATGGGGCCTCACTAGGGCAGAGCAGAGGGGAAGGAGAACCTCCCTTGACCTGCTGGCCACACTCCTCTTAATGCATCCCAGGATCCCATTGGCTTTCTTGGCAGCCAGGGCACACTGCTGGCTCATAGTCAACCTGTCGTCCACCAGCACATAGAGGTCCCTCTCCGCAGAGCTGCTCTCCAGCAGGTCTGCCCCAAGCCTGTACTGGTGCTTGGGGTTGTTCCTCCCCACGTGCAGGACCCTGCACTTGCCCTTGTTGAACTTCATCAGGTTCCTCTCTGCCCAACTTTCCAGACTGTCCAGGTCACGCTGAATGGCAGCACAGCCTTCTGGTGTATCTACCACACCTCCCAGTTTGGTGTCATCAGCAAACTTGCTGAGGGTACACTCTAACTCTTCATCCAG
>Ga0065711_1048060_pt1 | contig 12009 bp, 7 predicted proteins | sample Hoacrofraction12_FD_59098 | JGI IMG/M metagenome (GOLD analysis project Ga0065711, IMG submission 59098) | Hoatzin crop microbial communities from Cojedes, Venezuela - Epithelial fraction 12 v2 (version 2) | ecosystem: Host-associated > Birds > Digestive system > Esophagus > Crop | place... | reverse complement strand
GTTCGGCCAGGACAGGGTTAATTTTCACCGGACTCCAGGAAGGGACACAGCCAGGCGGGCTGACCCCACCTGGCCAAACAGAGCCGGGTATTCCATACCATGTGCCACCATGCTGGGTTCCGGTTGGGGGGAGCTGGGCGGCAGGAACTCACTCGCGGCTCGGGAGCATGCGGCTCCGGTCCGGTCCGGGAGAGTCGGCTCTCTGGGTTGTGCGGTTTGTGTTGAGTTTTCCCCTTATCTGTATCATTGTTGTTCCTGTTCCCTTTGTTTGCTGTTCTGTTAAACTGCCCTTATCCCTACCCATCATTTTCTGCCTGTTTCTTTCTATTCTCCTCCACAGCCCAGTGGAGGGAGGGGCGGCCACATGGCGCTTTTGTTGCCGGCCTCAGGCAAACCATAACACATAGAAAACAGAAGAACAGGCTAACAATTTTTATTGCAGAGATGGAGAATTCTTGCTGGCTATTCCTATAAATGTGAAGTTCAGTGATATCAAGACCTCAAGAATTAGATGAAGTTCCTTTAAGTTTTTTAAAAGTCATAAGTAGATACGTACTTTTGACTGAAATAGATCAATGGCCATTTAATGCCTGAATAATAGCCTGTACAGAAAGTTCTAATATACTTCCTTTATGATTAACTGATATTATACCTTTAATTGTTTCACCTTATCTTTCTGAAACATTTTTGAGATGTCTACATTGCCTACTGTTTTAGGTTCTACCTCATACAGTGAAAATGCTAATATAAATTAAGGAGTAGTTCACCTACAAATAGGATGATAATGGACTTTGGGGTTTTTTTGTTTGAGTTTTTTTAACCATTCTGTAACAAAAAAATGCTGTTATAGTGTAGAATCAGCTGCAATGGACAGAAAGCAAACATAAAAATCTGTGTACTATAATTTAATGAAGAAACATGTTTTACATTTGCAAAGGTATTTCAAATATTGTTCTGTATGGTTTTAATGGTCACTTACACATGACCCACTAGTTTCCAATTCTTTGCAAAACAATAATAAAAAAAATCACATGTCAAAATTTTCATTAGAGCATTTTTTTAACATAGAGGAAAAACAGTTTAGCTTTAAAGTAAAGGCAGAACTCAGATACAGCCTGTAAGTACGAGATTCAGCTGTGAGATTCTGGCTTTTGAAAATGTCTCAGATACATCCTCTGAAGAAGTGAGAAGGAAATAGCAAAATAATTGGGGGACTTGCAGGGCAACTTTATATTACTATTTTTTTTCTTGAAGTTTCTGGTTTTTTGTTGTTTGGGTTTTTTTTTCAGTTTCTTTTATGTAACATTTTGAAGGAAAATATACCTGTTTTAAGACAGCTGTTTTTTCTGCTTTCTGTTTCCTGTGTACTTCAGCAATAAAATTGTCAATCTGCACAACGTGGTTTGCATGTGTTGTGATGTAGCCTCAAATGGCAACAAAGAACCATGTGGTCACTCTCTCCCTCTCCCTGGGACTGGCCGCTTCAGGGCACATTTCAGTAGCACCTCACCCAAAATTTGTTTTCTCTTACGCCAGGATGAGACTAGATTCCACAAAACCCATAATACGCCAACAGTACTAATTAGTAGTATTAAACAGCTCACATAAGGGTGAACAAGGACCTTGGGAGCCTGCATAAAAAAACTACCCCCGTAAATCCCAGGTAGAGAGAGGGAGATGTACTCCCTCAGCCTCTTCACAAGATAGCTCCCACAGCACAGCAAGGCTGTCAACACCAGGACTTAGCACACAGCCATTGTTTGTACTAACATGCTCCCGAGTTCCTTCATCCGCCCTGCAAAATAGCTCCCCCAGCAAAGTAAACCTGTCAATGCCAGGGAAAAGCACAAAGCCTTTATTTGTATTAACTTGTTCCCAGGCTCAGCAAAATAAAGAGATAAGAAGTGCAGCCAACCAATTCTGTGACCCACACAGGAGCTTGTCACTTGACAATTACTGTAGCTATAGCACACTTATCACAAAACTGCTGTTGTCTCACACCCCACGTTGGGGGCTGAAGGGCTGTCATAGCTTAGCCCCAGTTGGCAACAAAGAATCATGCAGTTTCTTGCTCACTCCTCCCCACAACCCTGGTGGGAGAGGAGGAGAATCAGAAGGAAAAGGCAAAACTCATGGGTTGGGATGAGAACAGTTTAACAGAACGGTAAAGGGAGACTAAAATAACAACAATAATACAGTTAAAAAGAATATACAGTGTACAATGTGGAATTATTAGTAAAATTAAGGTTTACGTCTGAAAATTATATATTATATGAAAAATGTAGCATTGTTCAGCCATTGAGGAAAAACATAAAATCAAAAGGAGCTCTGAGGATGGGACACAGCTGCAGCAGGCATGCGAGGAATCCGCTAACACAGCAACTCCCTGCAACATACCATAGAGGATGGAGCGGAGTGGAGATTTCGTGGCCATATTCCGTGATGATAAAGTGGGAAGAAATGGTCCTCTAGAACTGATAAGCAGCTCATCTGGCCCCCTGAGCCAACAGGTTTTTGAAACCTTGCCAAAGTGCTATCCTTTTGCGAACTTTGCTAATTTTAATACCATTTTAATACCAAAACACACCTCCATCCCGAAGGCTACCCGCCTCCAAGGTGCGACCAGTCCTCTTTGATTTTTTTGTAAACTATACCTTTAAACATGACGTGAGAGAATTTTACATCAATCATGATAAAAGGTATGTATGACTACAGTCACTCAAAACTCCACCTTAAATGTAGAAAGGATAGAAAAATAACCACAGAAATAGGGGATTTTCGGAGAAGAAGATAACACCGTGAGCAAGTCAAGGGAAACTCCACCTCAGACTGCCTCTGACAACTGGGATCGGCCGACGGGCTGAGCCTTGCTTCTCCCCGCCTTGGGACGCCTTGGGTGAGACTTAGACTAAGCACTTTTCTCGGGAATCTTCGAAATCTCTCTAGAGAGTTACTCCCTAATGTTTATAGCCAGGCTGTATTATTTACAACCTTTTCACGCGTTTTATACTTAATAACATCATATTTTCAAGTGCTTTCTTGCAGACAGTCACTATCACCAGCAATTCAAAATACTTAGATATCAGTTGCACAAATAAAACTGCACTGTTTAAGTAGCCATTTGTCACAGTTTCTCAATGAATGCGCCTAGAATCTAAGCGTGGCCGTGCTAGTTCATGAGCATCACTGGACTGAAGCTGCAGACCACTATTAGTGTATCCAGAATCATGGTAGTTTAATATACATATTAAACGCAACTGGACTGATAGTGGCAAATTGGATATCACTCAGAATTTAAACCTAGCTACACCTAGCCTCTCACTCCGGTGAGGAGAGTTAGAACGCAAGGAGGTTTATTTTCTGCCAAATTAACGCAACACAATGTTCTCACTGCCTGACACTCAGCTTGCTCCAGAGTTGCCAGCTCCCCCACTTAAATACCAAGCGTGACATCACATGCTATCAAATATCCTGTCTGAATGGTTGGTATGGGTCAGCCCAATCAGCTTCTTGTGAAAATTAGCCCTATCCCAGCCGAACCCAGGACTGCGTGTTGTCAGATTCTTACCTGTGAAGGATTACTGCAGTATGGACATGAACATATAGGTGCAATACTGTACTGTTCTCTCATTTGGAACTCAAACATAAAACTTCTCCTCATACTCTCCCTTATATTGACATTACGGGATCTCACCATACAGAGTGCTAGCCTGATAAAAACAAGAAGCTCCTGATTCTGCAGTCAGTATTTCTGACAGTTCAGAGATTTTCATACAGTCTACTATGCCTTTCTTCACAGTTCATAGATGTAATCTGCTTTTAGAGAATAACCCTTAGCAAACACGAAGTTGAACCTTCAGCCATTGTGGCAGTGTTTCTTACAGTGTAACAGAGAGATGTAAGTCAGAATCCTCCATTCATTCTGTCTTGCAGTGAGATTTTGAAAGCTAGTTATGTTTCATTTCACCTCATGGGAACAGTTACAGTTTGAGAGAACATGATAACAATACAAAATAAGTAGTGAAAAAGTGAAATAATATGATAATTATATTGAAGGCTGGAAGCTTGACATAGCTGGTTGTGCCACTTTTTGTCTAACTCTAATCGTACAGTTAATCTCTGACCCTGCAAAGTGGTCCATCTGTCTGGAAGGCACTGTGCCCTTACAGAACCTTGCTGAAGTCAATGGGGTTCACATTCCAGGAGCAGCTTGCAGGGTAGGGCTAATTCTGTAAATTAATAACTGGATTCCATTACACAAGCATCTGTGTCAGGTTTCCCTTAAGTAGACCAACACAGCTCCATTATTGTTTTATCATTAAATGATCTTTTTCCAGCTGTAATAATTTGCACAAATCTCAGAGTAGTACTTTCTGCACAGATCTGTAGCACACAACACTGAGAGCTTCTCCACAATGCTTGCCTTATGTATAAAGCATATGGCACAGTTCTATAACTGTGTTATGTAGCAGAAACCTTGGAAATTTTCAAAGATCAAGAACTAGGGGAGGAAATAACTTAAACATTGAAAACCCTTGAATACATAAGTGCTGTGCTCCCAGAAAACAAACAGTAACATTCAAAGGAATGAATGTCAGTGTAATGTAAGAGGGAAGATGAAGTAACCTTGGGCAATTAATTTTGAGATTACTGTTTATCCTGATTTAAATAAATGTAATCAATAGCATTTTATTTGCATCTCAGTTTCCCAGTGTAGTGCTTTAGTTTACAATTTCTAGCTGAAGAAAATTACAATCTATAGAAAATTTTTATACTTAGGGTTTTGTTAAGAATGAACATTATTTGTGTTACTGAAAATGTTTAACAGGCCCAAAAGAATTTGGAATAACATTTGTTCATATTTAGAAATAATACGTAGGGGGGGTTCAGCTGCAATAATGCTAGTAGATGCTTCCTGTGACCTGGGATTCCAACTGTGTTGCCATCCAACAGCCTCAGGGTGTATCAAACTAGATGGATAGAGTCTAGGTCTGTGGGCCCTCGCCTCAAATGAGTATTTTCCTTCTAATTCACCTGTGTGTTCATGAAATACACACAATTCAATCTCTTCTAACCCCTTTTTCTTTTTTTTCTGTCTTTGGAGGATAGTCACTCCATCGGTCTAACAGAAACTGCTAATTTTTTGCATAAAAACCAAATAGCCACACACTTTTTTATTGCAATGAACCTCTGGGACTGTGATATCAGAGGAAAGGAACAGCTTCATCAATAAGTGCTGGCAGGAGAGGCACAGCTTTGCATCTCATGTGAGTAAAGCTATGGTATTCAGAAAACTGATTAGCAAGTACCTCTGTCCAATGCTAAACACTGTAAGAGTCATGTAGAGCTTCTCTGTGTGCTCCATAAATACATAAAGAGTTCCACACTATTTACTATCACTGACAATAAGGAGGTGAAGAAGAAAGGAGAAAAAATAACACAAGACTAGAGACTTTATTGTCACCAAAATAACAAAGAAAGAGCTCTTTTTTTCACTCAAGTATCAACATTACTAAAAATACAGTATTTTCTGACAGTACTGTGGGATCAAGGTGATAAAAAGAAGACTGTGTGAAAGAGGAACTTACAGTAAATAGTGACTAGTTGATAAAATGATTGATAATATCTAATACAGAGAAATGCAGTGCTGCACACAAATAGGTGGCGGCGGGAGTCCTGGTATTAAATATGTGTGTTCTAATAGCTACTACGATTAAGAAAAGGTATATTACAATTACACTAGAAAATTCTATGAAAATGTTGGGTCTGCAGAAATTAGGAAAGCAAATCAAATGGTAAAGGTGTTACAAATGTGACAGGTAATGTAATTATGCTGCTGAAGAGATCTGGGATATACTTGGATCTTGAATTCCTGTGAATGGTTTTGCTCTTCATGTCCCCAAAAAGTGTGTGGTGGCATCTTGTGTATCTCTGGAATTAACACAGCAGGTCCTACTTAAATGGCAACAGACACCTTAATGGAGGCTACAGCAACCTGCAGTATAGCTGTAATCTGTTCTATGAATTTTTAGACAGTCTTTAGGACTTTAATGAGGGATGAAGCACTTTACTCAGAGCTTTTATGGATATTTTAACCATTATGTTATATTGCCAAAAAAAAATTGTCCAGGCCCTAAATGGAACATAGCGAGTAAGAAAATCCATGGAGAATCTCATCTGCTTTCAGATCCAGCGGCACAATGCTAATCACATACAATTTAACAATGGCAATTGTGATTTCTGTTTATTAATATGAAAGCAGCAGTAGCTGTTTGCATCTAGAAGGAATTTTGAGATGAATATTTCCTAGTACAATTTAAAACAGCTCACATCATGAAATGATTTTCATAAGGTTCTTCTTCAAAATTATCAGGACTGCTAGCTCCATTAGATATTCACTAAAAGCAACCTGATGCTATTTAGGCTTAAGTTGCAAATTATAGCTGTTTGATCAGTCAGAAAACTGCTTTCTTCAGTTACCAAAATCTTACAGGAAAGATATGTAACAAGGTTTTAAAACTCCCCACATTTTCAAACTTAGTTCTAGATGTACATTTTTCAGTATTCTGTCTCTCAATTTCTTGACTCAGAAAAAAGTTATGACCAAAAACTTCAACTTCTCACCATGTTTCTTCTCACTGAAGTTTTTTCAGATGTAGGAGACTGCACTCAAATAAACTTGACTCCACGTGACTGCAACCAGAAGAAGTGGTTTTGACACTGAAACTTTAAATACTGTCTCAAACTTTTTTTCTCAAAACTCCTGCCTTATTACCTCTTGCTCTTGATGTTCCACAACTCTTTTCTCTTCCTTTTGCAAGCTGGTAATTGCATGTTTTTGTAGTTTCCACAAGATTCATTCTTATCCTATCGTGTACTACTCAGGTACTCTTTTTTATTAAAAAGGTTTCAATGGATTTAAACCACACTGATGAAATTAACTGAACTTCACAAAAGGCTGGACTTGTGTCTTCGCAGATGATTCCATTAAAAGAATTTTTAAAAATCAAGTAGTTTCAAGTTAGCATTGCAGAAAAAGGGGAATTTAAGGTCATTAAAAGTTTGAAAGAAAATTATGTATAATATTTAGCAACTTAGAAACAGAAATAAAGGTTTGTATGCCTAATCTTAGGAAAAAAACGTTTCATGCAATATACTAAGTCCTTGAGTAGAATCAAGGAAGCTGCAATAAATGACACTGCAGAACCAGAAAATGATGTGTTTCTTCTTGAATCAATACTGTCTCAGTATGCTAGCACAGAGCTAGAAGAATTGTGCTGCTGGAGTAGCACAGAAAATAAGTCTGAAACGAATTGCTAATCTGAACAAAGTAAATTACAAAATTCAGACAAACTTTAAGAGAGGCAAGATTTCAGCCAAAATCTAAAGATTCGGTATGTCTTCTGTAATTAAATTTATTGCATGTTTTAGCACCTTTCTGTGGTTGCCAAACCTAGTTTGCACAGTTAGATTCTGCATGCCTTCATCCAAAATTTCAGTGGTAAAATGGGGTCATACTCTAAAGCAAAACCACCAGCGTTAATATCACAGATATCACAGATCACTCCTTTAACTACAGCAAAATTATCATAGCTATACCTCAGCTAAAGATAGGTGAGATCTTTTCTTTTATGGCAAATGTCATGCAATGTATTACCCTGTCTGTCTTTTTCCTATTTCAGGCACAAGCATGTTTGTACACACACACACAAACAGAAACACACACATAATATGTTTGAGAAGTCATGTGAAGAACTGTGGGAATTGTTTATTTATCAATATAGTTATATTAAATGGCATATAAACCCACCTGTGACTTCTCTGTGTAAAAATATAAACACTGTTAACAGGAAAACACACATTGCTCAAAAGTACCTACTCCTTCCTGTATCTGTCAAAAGTGAACCTCTATATGTGTTAAACACCAAAGAGAAAACTTGTAACAACACATAAAAATATGATTTCTAATCACATGTTGATAAAATAAACATATAGATGTTTCATCTCTTCATGAAATACAAAGTAAATTTAATCTGCCTTCTTCCAGGTTAGTGAACATATTCTGTGATGCAATCATGGCACAACTCCTGCCATATAAGAAAACCTCGTATAAACTAGTGTTCAGTACTCTATTTGTGATATTCAGCTATTACACAATGAATCCATATACTAGTTTCTCAACATTAGCAGTACTAATGGATTCTCAAAAAAAAGTCATTATATTAATTTATAACAAACTTCTGTAGTCGATATCTGCCATAATTAATAAAAGCATATGCAGTTCCAATACATTTCTCAGTGTTTAATCCTGTATATGGAAAGTCATTATTTACAATACAGATGCATATATACTATGCAAGAGGAGGGAAATGTTTTTCTTCCTCTCTTGGAACAAATAGAAAAAGAACAATTTAGTCATTGACTAAACTGCCAAAAGAGCTATAATTATGGTATAAATATATTGTTATACTGATGTTAGACAACTACAAGCCAAATACTTCTTATATTCCCATATGTCTAGAAGCAAGTTTTAAACAGAGAGTTGCTTTACAAAACAATTTTTTTAACTGAATATCTTTCTTTCTGAGATTCTATCTGTGTTTAGCAGACATACCATAACAATTTTGGTGAAAGTCGTAAAAATGTTTCATTGCATCCGGCACATTTTAGCACCACCACTATCATTGTCTCAAGCAAAAAGTGGAACCCAGATGTTTAGACCAAGGACTCTGAATGGCTGTTAATATTCAAAAAGAAAAACAAGAGTCATACTGTCACATGAGCCAAGTGTCTGCGTGTCGTTTGGTATCCATTTCTGAGGGTTTAGCAATTTCAGGTGACATGTAAGTTATATTATAGCTCTCTTCTGACAGACAAGACTGCATTCTATTTTAGGTTGTAGAATACCAAAAGTTTTGGCGTAACACACTTTTTTCCAATTTTGCCTTGCTATTTCAAATTTGGAAAAATACAGAATATTTCAAAAAAAAGGAAAAGAATTATGAAACATCAATTTCACATTTGTTTTTTTTCCTTTCCCACTACTTTTCAGACTTCCAGTTTCCAATTTATTGATTTTTTCTACTTTTTCTTAAACCACTTTTCCCTGCATTCTTTCCTACACCAATTCACTCAATTTTCAAAGCCTTCCCTACTTTTCTCTCATTTTTGTATTTTATTTTCTCTGTTTTATTCTTCATTCATAGAATCAGAGAATGGTTTGGGATGGAAGGGATTTCTAGTCCAACTCCCCTACCATGGGCAGGTACATCTTTCACTAGATCAGGTTGCTCAAAGCTCTGTCCAACCTGGCTTTGAGCCCTTCTGATGATGGGGCATCCACAGCTTATATGGGCAAATTGTTCCAATGTCTCACCACCCTCATAGAAATGAATTTCTTCCTTTAATCTAATCTAAATTTTCCCTTTTTCAGTTTAAAACCGTTGCCCTATAACTACAGGCCCTGGTAAAATCCTCTCTCAATCTTTCTTATAAGACCCCTTTGTACAGTGAACGGCCAAAATAAGGTCTCCCGAGACCCTTCTCTTCTCCAGGCTGAACAATCCCAACCGTCTTAGCCTTTCCTCACAGGAGGGATATTCCACCCATTTGATTATTTTCATGGCCCTCCTCTGGACCTGGTCTAAGCAGTTCATGTCTTTTTTGTGCTGGGAGACCTAGATCTAAATGTAGTACTCCAGGTGGGGTCTCAAGAGAGTACGTGTTGCTCATTACAATCTCAAGGCCCTCATCAAGGCATTTTGAAGGCCTAATACCTTGAACAGCTTGAGGAGAAACCATGTCACTGTCTAAAAGCAATACAAAGCCCTAAAATATGCCTCACACACACAAGTAACATTCCTCTCCACACAGCACCAAATAGGATGAATTCTTCCTCCAGATTTCTTGGGACTTTCAGTGCTGGCTGAGTGCCTGACTCTGAAAATGTAGAGAGGTCTGAAAAACCCCCAAATTCAGGTTTTCAGAAGTCAAGAACAAAGACAGTAACAAGGTCTTCCTTCCATGCTGATTTTTTCACCTACACTTCTTCCCCCAGCACCACTTTTACTTTAGTCTGTGAGTGTCTGTGGATAACAGATAAAGACAGATATGATAAGTACATCATCTAATGAAATTATCAAAGGAAAATTAATACTGTGTGAGACTGCTTTCATTTTGAAGCTGTTCATTTCAAGAGACTCCTCAAAGACTGATTATGGATGAAGTTTATTAATTCTGTGACAATAAGTACAAAATAGACAGACCAGCAAAAGTTAACATGTTCTTAGACTTCCCCTATCACGAAATACTAAAAAAAGTCATTAATTATCTATTAAATATTCTTTGCATTAGACATCTATAAGAATCATTACTACAACATATACAGATGAACTTGTTTTCTGTTTTAATGTGCTGCCATATGATAGTATTTTCATAGCTAGATGGGGATAAGTTGCTGTTCTCACTTCAAATGTTTCCATTATAAATCCTGTTTTACAAGTGAATTAACTATGGCAGGCCACTTTAATAAGCATCAGACTGAACCTATGAGCCCTACTCATTTCAGTTACACAGCATGTAACTCGTGTTCCTATTTGCTTTGAGTAATAAAGCTACATAATCCAGCTATCTGTTAAAGTACACAAGTATGGTAGTCTCCCATGCAGATCATTATGTGCAACTCACATTACATTTCATTAACATGTTGGCTAGATGATCGCAGAGAATGGGGTGCATTCAGCCAGAAAGGGTAGAAGCAGTCCAAATGAATAACTATAATACATGCAAAGATAAAGTAGAGCCAAGGCTCTGAGGCTGACATGTTAAAGCGAGTAACTTCTGGTGTGAAACCACAACTTTTCTCCTGAAGTAGTTTTTTTCATTTCCCTACTACTTTTGGACGAATATGTAACTAAAGTTCAAATAAATTACTTGTGACAAAGTTCCAACATGTCAAGACAAACACCTGTTACTGGCAAAGCAGCCTAAGCCAGTGTTATGTTTTGGCTGCGGACGGCAACAAAAGCGCCACGAGGCCGCCCCTCCCCCTGCCGGGGTGCAGAGGAGAATGGAAACAAACAAGCAGAAAACCGGTGGGTCGGGATAAGGGCAGTTTAACAGAACAGCAAACAGAGGGAACAGTAACAACAACGATACAGGTAAGGAGAAAACACAACAAAAACCGGACAACAAAAACCGCACAACCCGGAGAGCCGCTCTCCCAGAACGGACCAAAGCCGCACGCTCCCGAGCCGCAAGTGAGTTCCCGCTGCCCAACTCCCCCCCACCGGAACCCAGCATGACCGCACATGGTATGGAATACCCTGCTCTGTCTGGCCAGGTGGGGTCAGCCCGCCCGGCTGTGCCTCATCCTGGATTCCAGTGAAAATTAACCCTGTCCTGGCTGAACCCAGGACAGCCACGGAATGGATGGAGGTTCTCAAACCAGTGCATCTTCACTCTGTCATGATTCTGAGATGCAAAACTATTATCTGTTCAAGCATTTGTCATAAAAGCTGAGCAACTTGTGTTGTTTCATCTCTGTGTTTTTATATCACTTCTGCATTACAACAATAACTCATATGCATAAACTTTACGAGAATTACTGTGGAGTCTTTATACCTGCAGCTAATTTAAACTATGAGACAAAAAAAAAAAAAGAAGTAGGAAAAGAGTCCTATAGGGCATTTCTTGGAAGAAGAACATCTAGGAGGAAGCTTAGATGAAATTTTGGTATGCTATTGTTTGTAACTAGCATTCATGTAGGAGTATCCTGCCATGAATTAAGTGTACTGATACTAACTCAAGAGGTCTTTTGCTTTGTGTGGACAGATGCCCAGCAGCATGCGAGGGACACTGCAGTAATGTGGAAGTCTTGCGGAAGGGAGCTGGAGGCGCCTGAGGTATCAGGTGCCAACAAGAAAATACCCATCAAACACCTCAAGGGAAAAAAGGGGTGCTCTGCTATGAAGGTAACGAGGCCGACAGCTCAGATGAAATGCCTCTATA
>Ga0065711_1048059_pt1 | contig 12009 bp, 12 predicted proteins | sample Hoacrofraction12_FD_59098 | JGI IMG/M metagenome (GOLD analysis project Ga0065711, IMG submission 59098) | Hoatzin crop microbial communities from Cojedes, Venezuela - Epithelial fraction 12 v2 (version 2) | ecosystem: Host-associated > Birds > Digestive system > Esophagus > Crop | place... | reverse complement strand
AAGCTTCTTCTTTTTTTTTTTAAGAAAAAAATATCAGAAATTCTGCTCTCACCCTTCCCATCCAAAAGAAATAAGACGGTGTGGCTTGCAGACTAATCCTGATTTAAGGTCTAACTACCTTTTGGCAATGAGAAGAACTTATGCAGATTCAAAGCACCAAACCTCCCCATGTAGGGGTGTACACATCAATTTGGCTTACTTTGATTCGATCTGGCAACTCTGATTAACGTCAAAGGAAAATACAAAAAGGGGGACTTCTGACCTCCTTAAGAATCAGGTGTTTCTCCACCCACAAACTTACATACTATGAAACCCAGTATTTGTATACCATTCAAATAAATCTGTATTTATAGGAAGCTCCAGCAGTCTTTGAGCCTGAAAAAGCTGCTAAACAGCTTGCCCAGTTACAGGGGTACTTCCGTACTCTGAAGTGCAACTGCAAGATGTTTTTTTCTTTCTAAATCCTGAGACAACTCTCTCTTCATGGGTCAAATGATCTAATTTGACAGTAAAGACAGTCATTGTCAACTTTTTAAAGACTCCCCAAGGTCATATTGTGTTTCCTCAGGGAATTATGAGTATAATTCGAAGCATCAGTTCTAGCTAGGTGACACATGAATAAGTTTGCTCCTTTGAACTGGCAAAAAAGTTAGAGAAGCAACCCAGACTCCGAGCTGCTTCTGATACACAAGTTTGTCACAATTTTCCAGCTGAGGCACAACTGACGATACTCCTATTTTAAGCCCACAGAGAACAGCAAAATGTCGTCAGTCACCTTCTCTGGTTCCCATAGTATGGTTGGAAACTATTATATTGCTAAAACAAAGTGCCATTTAATACAGCAGAAATAAAAGCAGAATAAATAGTTGTAATACTTAGTAGTAACACATGAAAAGCTCCTTCACCACAGAAACAGACATTATAATTCAGGTCAGACAGTACTTTAAAGTATAAAAACTACTTTAAAAATCTGTTACGTCCAATAATATTTTTATTACCTAACATGTACTTCACCATTCAACACACTTTTGCAAAGATCAACACACATGTCCTGTATTTTAACATAAATATTGTACAGATAACATTTAGAACACAATACAAAGTAATAAACTATTCCATGTAAAAAGAGAATATTTGGCCAAAGTAAAACCTTTACTGCTTTGAGAATTTGCAAAATTAGCTTTAAAGAAGTTTCCATGAAGCTTGACTTTGAATGGCTCCTATGAAATACAGGACAAGAAACCTGTACCTGCATTTTAATCTGCTATTAAATCTCTTCAGATTTAATAATAGCAATAAAATCTTCTTTTATCTAAATATTAGGAATTGGTTTTAAAGCTAAGAATCAATCCATTTCATCTGACTGTATTTGTTAGTAACTGCCTCATCAATCATGAAGTATAGGAGAGAGATGTGAAAAATAAAGAAAAGCTATGGAAATACATACATAAATTCAGTATGTCATTTGTGTGACTTTTCCAAATTTCATATGGACTGGAAAAAGGATAGCCACGATTTACAAACAGAACGAAGCAGCTGAGCTTCAACAAGGCCAAATGCAGGGTTCTGCACCTCAGTTGGGGCAATCCCTGCTATCAATACAGGTTGGGGAATGAAGGGATTGAGAGCAGCCTAGAGGAGAAGGACTTGGGGGTACCGGGGGATGAAAAGCTGGACATGAGCTGACAACATGCGGTCACTAGCCCAGGTGGCCAACTGTATCCTGGGCTGCATCAAAAGCAGTGTGGCCAGCAGGGTGAGGGAGCGGATTCTGCCCCTCTGCTCCGCTCTGGTGAGACCCCTCCGGGAGTCCTGCATCCAGCTCTGGAGCCCTCAGCATGAGAAATACACAGACCTATTGGAGCGGGTCCAGAGAAGGCCACAAAAATGATCCGAGGGCTGGAACACCTCTCCTATGAGGAAAGGCTGAGGGAGTTGGGGTTGTTCAGCCTGGAGAAGAGAAGGCTGCAGGGAGATGTTATTGCGGCCTTTCAGTACTTAAATGTGGCACTGCGGGATATGGATTTGCATGCATGGTGGTGTTGGGTGATGGTTGGACTTGATGATCTTAGAGGTCTTTTCCAAGCTTAATGATTCTATGATTCTACAAGAAAGACGGGGACAGGCTTTTTAGCAGGGCCTGTTGCAATCGGACAACAGGTAATGGTTTTAAACTAAAAGAGGGCAGATTTAGACTGGATGCAAGGAAAAGATTTTTTACACTGAGGGTGGTGCAACTGTGAAACAGGTTGCCCAGAGAGGTGGTAGATGCCCCATCCCTGGGAACATTCACGGTTTTTCTCTGTTAGAATGATTTTCCACGTGTTTCCAAAAAGCCTCCTACTAACCTACCATCTGTACACTTTTTTCCAGTTCCTGAGGAATTGCAAATGTAGAAGAAGGAGCCTGAGTTAGAGGCCATGCACCAGCCTAAAGGTATCAGGAAAAATAAAAGCGTCAGCATTTTCATACAATATATACAGTAAGAAAAACAAACACTATTAAACAGATCTACACTGTATATTATGTCATAACACGTTCAATTTAGACCAGATTTACCCCTTATTATTTACGACTCATTATGCACGCCCCACTGAGGTATTAATTCAAGACAAGAACACAAGGCATTTTACATCCCTATTGTTTAGTGTGTTAGTGGGTTAATTTTAAAAAGAAAAACTAGGAAAATAAACTATTCCACAATCATCACAAGGTGTCAGGTTCTATATGAGAATATTCATAGTCAGAAAATTCGTTCACTTATCAAAACATAAAAATTAAGTACAAATAACTCAATAGTAATAAACATACATTAGTACCTGTAGAACATATATCTGAAAACTAATTCCCAAATCTATAATCGTGTCCTGGTTTTTGATAAAGTTGTTGAATTTATTGTTGAGATCAGCACTAACACTCATGTCTGTATACATTCGATGAAGCTTGCTGGTAAATTCATAACCACAGGCTTGCTGTGAAGAAATATTGTAACAGGTTTCACAAAGAAAACAGTACTTGTTATACAAACTATGCACATTCACTACTAAAATATGAAAATCTAGCCAGCAGAAATGTTGTTAGAATATTTACAGAGAACACTAGCTACAACAGAGGACAAACACTATAAAAGAAAATTATCAGATTTATCTTAGCTTCACTTTCTGTACACTGATTTATATGAACAATGTTATTGTATAAAATTGAAAGGTAAGAGCGAGTTTATGAAAGTACTTGGTACTTTTTAATGTAAATACGCATTATTTGAACACACTTAGTAAAACTACCCAAAACCTCATAAAAATCTAAAATGCCAAAGTGATACTGGGCCATATGTCTTTCATAGACTACCAAGAAATCAGTTTTTCCTTTCAGCTATTGGAAACAGTTTCTAGTAATCGCTAAGTTCTCTCTGGTACCCTCTGCTGTTCCCTTTCAACATTGCATACTCCTATGTTTATTCTGCATTAGAAGAATATTACATTACCTTTAGTTTATTAATCATGGCTTCTTCAGAATCCATAGACATTGACAAACCATGAATTAACCTTTTTGCCAACATTCTGGCATAGAACTGCATTAAAAAAAATCAGATATGAGGATTTTTAAAAGCATAACCACATTCTTCGGATATACTTCAAATGTAACATTTTAATGTTTACTGAATATCAAAAGTTACCTTTTGGAATACATCTTTGTCATCAATGTATTTGAAAACAGTAATGAAACTTGTAAGTTTGTCTTCTACTTCATTCTCTGTCATTCCTTTTGCTGATTTCTTCAACAAGTTGTCACAGTACTTGGCCAGCTCAAGTTAAAAAAAGAAAAACAAACCCAAACCTACTTGTCAAGCTTGAGAACAAATGCATGCCAAGGTATTCCAAACTTCTACGCAAAAGTTAAAGCATGAAATAAGTCACAGTCTACAGTCTCATGTTCTATTACAAGGGCTGTATTCATAGGTAAACAATACATACTACATCCACACCAAATACAAATTCTATACCAAAAGCTACAACTGCACCCATTTTGCACACCCACAAAATGTGTGTGCAGGTTGTTATTTATTACTACTGACATACAAACCTGTGGCTGACTTAATATGAAAAATGGATATGCATGTGAGGGATCCTATGCCAATTCATTTGACAGTTATAAAAAAGTATAATTACTGTCTACCATAATATACATCACTTACCAACTCAGGTGCTTTGCAGATCGACTTGGGCTCCCTATAGTTAACTACTGATGTCAAAGCCTACATAGGAACAGAGAGCAAAGAGAAAAAAACATAAACTACTTAAAACTTTTTCTTTTATGAAATTTAAAGAAATCAAAAAAAGTCCAGGGCAAAGACGATCCAAGACCCTATAAAACTGAACTACACCAAAAGGGATCAGAAAAGAAACAATGAATAAAAGGGTTTGAATTACTACTCTGTTCGAATTTGTTTTGAACATTTTTAAGTTGAGATTTAAGTAAAAGTGGAAAGAGTCGAGGAACAGATGTCAATTGCAGAAAGCAGGGGCACAAATTAAGTTCTGATTAGAAACTTAAACGTAAAAGTATGAAGATTTTGGTATACAGCAATATGTACAGTCCAGAAGTACGGATGGAAAGAAACTGAGGAATAATTGCAGATAAAGCAGATTTGAGCAGCAGCACATCAACAGCAGCTTACATCAACAGCATGTATCTTGAGATCAAAACACACGTGGCATGCTCACAACAGTAAGAAAGGAAAGATCTTTTGGTGTTGCAATTTTTAACAGACTAAAGAGGAGAAAAAAATACTGTTGAAAGTGGAAATCCAAAGCAGTGCAGTACAAAAAATACGGTAGCTGAAGAAAACCTGAATATGAGGAAAAAGAAAGGAAGGAGATAATGGCAGTTTAGAAGTGGAAATTGTAAACAAAGACATCAGAATCATCAAGATTAGTTTCTAAACTACATATCCCATTCAAATTACCCTTTTAAAATAACGCTGAATGAAAAATATTGCATGACCACAGTTCCTAGCAATTATCGTTCCTTTTATGGAAGGAAAACATTATTATTATTATTATTATTATTACGAACCGACAAGTAATTATTTTGTACAATGCCTCAACATTCCAATACTTGATAACAGGTCCCAAGAATGCCTGTGAGAAAGGAATGCATGACTTGACATGAAATATTAAACCCTTTGCAGCTTAGAGCAGTCTTTTGCAATAGTACTGGAGGCAAGAACAGCAGTTTTGATATCCACCATGAAAAACTGACAGCAGATTAAGATTTCAAATATGTATTGTAATAAAGACCACTGCAGTGAAGAATTGATGTATTTATGGAAAAAGTACATCGTCTATGTGCTAGGAAATGGAGTCGTCAGTCTCGTATTACTCCACCTTCTGGTCCATCACATTAACTGCAACTGAGGTAGAAATGTATTAGGGCACTGAAACAAGCATTCATTTTAAAATACTAAATAATTATTTTCTCAATATCACAAATACAGATGGGTAACTACTATTGATATTATCACTGGTATCTTTATCACTACGTCTTTCCAGACTAACCTTGGCTGAAAATTATCAAAGCTTAGACTATGACTCTAACTACATGCTGCAATTACAGTAAATACCAGAAAGGAGCAATGAAACACATGCTTCCTATGACAGGAAATTATAGATAGTAAAGCAGTAAGTGCACTCTCTAGAAAAAAGCTACACGGACATATGGGAAAGAGTGTGAAATCATCAAATGGATTAGAGAAAATGTACTCAGGCATGTTTTGCAGAATTTAATAATAAGAAGAATGGTAATGATAACAATAATAATAAAGTTAGTTAGAATTAATTATAATTTTATTAAAATTTGTAACAATGAGAACTGTCATCTTGAACACCTTCATGCTTATGCATTTCAAAGAAAAAAGCAGCAAGCCTCTTTCCCTAAACAGGCTTACTGAACTTCAAGTGCAGTTGCCTCCTGGAAAAAGTTGGCTATTGTGACAGTGATTGAAATCATACAAGTTTCTAGCTATTCTTTGTAGTCAACTTGAAAAATCCAAACAAGGCTTTCATGTGAGTAATACTGTCAGCATTCAGAGTTTAAACATTATGGCAGCAACCAAATTAAAATCCAAATGCATGTAAGAGTTTCCAAACGTCCCAAATCCCACAATTTGTCTATTTGTTATCTGCACTTAAATTTACACTAAATGGGTCAGCTCCATTTTTATGTTTTAATTTATGATGAAAAGAAAGGTCATTCTTTCAGGAAATATGGAAGTATTAAAGTGGTCTCCTATGTACACATCTTTTCCTCTTGCATTTCTAAACTAGAAAAACTGCACAAGAACTCTATCTTTGAAACGTGCGTTGACGCTCGGAAGAATTTTGGTGAGCCTGAAACAGGGTCCCACATTTTGTTTTCCAATGCTTCTTTTACTTCATAAGTAACAGTTACCTTGTCAAGGGCACTCATAAAGTGCTGATCACCATTCAAAACAGTGTTGATGAGTTGAACAAATTTACTATGTACTTCCAAAACTGACTCCACAAACTGAGTTGGCATCTAAAAAGGTAGAAAAAACAGAAAGCGAGTTATTGAGAAAAGTCGTATTACCTACACACATTAGTTGTACACTTTCTTCTTAATGGTTCTTTTTGATAAAAGTTAAAATAATAATGATTAAGTCTTTGAGAGAATCGATTCTGCATTGTTGTACTCTTACAATACCGTGCTTGAGCTTGTTTTGGAAATAAAAATCTACAGCTACATTTACAGTCCTGCTATCAAACACAGCTTTGAGTCTATACTGCTCTCATACTGTCTAATCTTTTCCATCATACCCTAAAATCCTTTATTAGCTCTTTCAAAAATCATTAATGCTAACAAGTAAATACAGCAATCAAGCCAAAAAGGTACTGAAATAAGTGAACTGCTGCTTCTCCTACACATCGACTTCAGAGACAGAAAATCCGGATGAACCTTTTGAATTTTCCTACCCAGGACAGTTACCAACCAAATTTAGTACGCCACATTTCAGCGAAACTTTTTGTGTAGAAATGACTAATATGAATTAGAGGAGTCCCTACGCAGACAAGCTGGCAGGCAGCAACACAAGAGTGTGCAATGCATTGGCTGCATCACATGACTCCCTAAGTGCATTCTCACGTCACATATTAAAACTGTTTTGATGACAAAATACTTAAACCACACAGTGGAGCAAGTATTTCACATTTTGAGTTTATCTACGTAAGGCTGCAAATTTTCATCGCCCTCATGGCTCTGCATTCATTTCCCTGTGTAGACACCTCTAGTTTGAAAGAATAAGCTCAGCAAACTTAGAATTGAAAGTAAACTATGCTACTAAGGACTTCAGTCCATTTTCAGCATGCACACAGGAGTTACAGAAGAGTAAGCACTCCTGCGCAGTCAGTGAGAGAGTGAATTTACAACAGTTCGTATCTATGTATTATTATAGACTGAAACACTGGATGGCTAAAGACACCACCCTAAAGTCAGCACAGATCTAGACAGCAAGATGCACACATGTACAAATATAACGACAAATGAACGCCTGTTTTTTTGTTTCTGAAGAGCAATGCTAGAGGAACAAAAATGGAATTGAGTATTTTTAATACATATGAACTGAAAAAGGTTTAGCACACTTTAGTAAAATAATTAAGCTACAGTATTTTTAGAAATTACATGAAAATATGAGACTACAAAGGTATTAGTGAAAAAACACCACACTGAAATCCGGACACGATGTCAAGTCTTTACAAATAACATATAATTAAACTAAATGGAATCACTGGTTCCTAACATACCAGAACAGCAAAAGTCATTGACTTAGAGAAATGCAGCAAAAAAAATACATACACGGAACAAAAGGACTTACTTGCCACGACAGCATTAAACAAACAACAATGAGAAGTATCTAGCTGTAGTTGTTTCTGGTTAGATCACAACAATCAACTCTCAGGATAGATATGTGTTGCGCAGCTAAGCGTGCTGATTAGAAGTTACACTTTATCCATAATGTCCCAAACCAATTTCATATAGACAAAAATAAAAAAACAGAATAGACTAAAACGAAAAGGGTAAACATTTCATCAGGAACGTTAATCAAATAGGTAATTTCAGCTGCCTAAGGAAACTCACATTTTCCTGAGAAAGATTGCTGGTTGCTCTAAGGCCCTCATCATGGATATGGTTTTGTAGTTCCTGAATCATATGAGGTAAACCACTTGACACAGCACGAAGTAGAGTATACATATTTGCCATGTCTGTAACAGAGATACATTTTTATAGAATGCGCTTAGAAACACTAAAAATCAACATTTAATTTAGTATCATAATTTCACACAGAACTTTTCAAAGACTGAAACAAGACCAACTGTTTTGAAAGAAAATTTTAACATACACTGGATCACTGACAAAAGAAAAAAAGGAAAGAGTAGGGCTCACTACCAGTATTTACTGAGTGCTGCCATTGTGACTACCTCACTCTTCCAATACTGCTTATTTAGGAGAGACTCCAAGAGGAAAGGTGGACTACTATGAAAAAAGTATTGTGCCAGTTTATTTTAAACCTTGGCCTCCCTAAATCTCCATTAGCAGCAGCTGACTAAAATTAGTTTAGATATCCTCTTGACTTTTTGTTTTCCTCCAGTGGTGGCTTGAAATTCTTCTCAGGTTAGAAAAGCTGTAAATAAGCAACTGCTATTGTTATGATTTTTTTTTTTTTTTTCTGCACAAGGATCAAAGTTCTGATCAATTTTGCGAAACTCTCTGGAAATTGAATCCTATTATTGGACACAATTTGAGTTTGACTGTGAAAAATAATTTGTTCCACGTAACAGATACCGTCTTCCATGCAAGAATAAGCCTTCTTTGAAGTGTAAGAGGCATGTAGTAATCAGGAAGGAAAATTTTTTTAGTCAGGCAGGGAATATAACTATAAGAGCACCTGCTTCTGTAAAAAGGATTTGGGAAGAGAGTTCACAAAAGATTCAGGACAATAAAAAGTGGCTACGAAAAGAAGCCAAAATACTTTATAATCCTGACCTGTCAAATGATGATGAAGAAATCTGTAAAGACAGAGCCGTTGATTTACAAATGAAAACACAAGCATAAAATGTGATCAATTCTACAGGACACAGGACTTCAGTGTGTTTTTAAGCCAAGACAAGGAAAGAGAAAGAGCACTGAACAAAAGAAGGGTTGTTAACAGTAGAAAGTTTTGACTGTATATTTGGAAGAATGATAATGAATTACATGGTAAAATAAAAATGTCACTCAGGGTTTAATTGGGCTTTCTAGATAAGGAATATATATTAATTGAAAATGCTTAAACACATATGTCATTGAATAAAGATAATACATTGAAATGCTAAATGAATAAAACAAAAATCACTTCATGCTTTTCGTGACCATTGAGACTTACCACTTCTTTTCTCTTGTCTGATAATATTGTGACACTCTGCATGTAGAAACTGCAAGTGATCAGCTACCATCCTCTGTTGGCATTCATGAATCACTTTGCCGTATGAGCTGGGATGCAAGTATTTCCGACACCGCATTTCTTCATCTTTTAACCTACCTAAAACCTACAGACAAGTTTTTAAACTGAGAGCTGATGAAATACTAATAACCAATACAGAACCATGTATGTATCTAGAATGAGAGACATGCAAAACAACAAAGTTAAAGAACGTCTGGGATGCTGAAAAATTAAATTTGCTGTTTTGAATGAGACTGTTCTGAATTAACATAATCTTATACTCTGAGTACTGACTAGGCTCAGTCACTAGATGTTTAATAGCACTCAATAGTGCTCATCTCAAAATTTCTTCTTCCCTTCAACTTTGTGACCAGTCTTCCCCAATTTCTCCTACCATATTTCTTATTCCTTCTGAAAAAGTACTACCTAATTCTATGACTGTAAGAATCACTTTTCTGTTCCAAAACCACCTGCTTGTACGTAAACATCTGCTCAACAGGTATAAGTGTACATCTGAGCTACTAATAAAACTCCCCTTCGATGAAGGAAATAGGCATTATCATAAAACAAGTCATACAAATACTGACATAAAAGTCCTTATCTCCAGTGAATACGAGGGGAGCCTAGGGGGAGTAGTGCAGCTGCACACTGCTAATGATAGACAAAATGAATCTGCATTTCTTTTGGCATAATTGAAGTATTAGCCTGTCCCTGAATCTCATCTCAGGTGTGCAACCATTACCTTACCCTCCTTATGGTTAAAAGCAATCTCACAACCTGCTCCTCAACTCTTCTATCTTGTTAATGTGGACAGCATGGCACTCAGAACTGACTCCTAGTCTTGTATTAATTTTTGCTTTCTCAAGCAAGGTATAAGAATTACAAGTCATTTAACTACAATCTGACTTCATACACCACATAGCAAAAGAAAATCCACCTCACAGTATGTCGTTTTTAACAGTGCTCTGTAACAACTCTGCCATATAGTCTTCTCTAACCATTGTATTGCTAAAACTCCCATCTTATGCTACTACGAACAGAAGGAAATTAACAAATGGATTATATAAAATGTCACCAAAAAGCACAATTTAAACTGCATGAAAGCATACAACAAAGAACAGCTATGGGAACTGTCAAGGAAAGCATGCATCATCAGTAAATTGACAACATTAGATTTTCATTATTGCATGTATACTGAAGAATCTCTTACCTTCTCCATGTATTGTGAGCAATTTGACTCTTGCAATAAATTTGAAGCTTCCTGTTTATAATATTCCCCTGTTTCATTCAGAAAAGGACACTCAAAAATTTCCTGATAAAACTAAAAGGGAGAATTTTTTTTAAAGGACAAATAATGCATATACTAGATTAACATTCAAAATCAAAAACATAGATTGGAAATGTATATCTACCTTTAGGGGGAATTTTTTCTTATACTGTTCAACATGAACAAAGGAGTTAATAACCCCATGGATTACTTTCTGGTTTGGGTCTTCTCCACAGCGATCACTGAAATAGGCAAAGCAAACATTCATGAGAACTTAGGTATCTAGTGTAACTCATCTTCTAGCCAAATAAAAAAGGATGAAAACATTTCCCAGTAAATTCTTCTGCTTAAATTGACAAAACTGAAGAAGATTGATCTTAAATAAAAAGTGCACTCTTCTTTCTCTCCTACACATTTAAACTGTTGAGATAGCAATTCATGAACTATTCAAAAGCATTTGCAGGTCATGAAATTTCCAAGTATTTGCTAAGGATAAGTATTCCAAATAACATACTCTAGGTAAGGACTTCAAAAGTTACAGTAAGTCCCATCTTGTATCTGCAGCCTTTATTAAACAGACTACCTTCACAGTCCTGTCCCTGCCAAAGAAAACAGTTTTTGCCAACATCACACCAAGAGGCATGCTATTTTCTTTCCTGAATACCTACTCTTCAACCTGTAGATGTCAAGTGGAACAAATAACATACTTAGTGCATCACCACAATTTTTAATCATATATTAAAAAAGGAAACCCTTATGTTTTCCAGTCAAGTTCTTTGCTCCAAATGAGCAACTTCAAGTGAAGAAAATATTATCTTTAGTCCCATTCAGTTGAAAATAAAAGTAATTTAAACAAGTGCTTTGCATGCTAAAAACATTACTGTTCACTCCTTTGCAAAGACTGGAAATAACAGACCCACACTCAGAGCAGCAGAGCCTTTCTTAAAACATGAACTGTTCTGAAACAGACCACCTTTCACATACACTGGACAAAGAAGTAAAAAATATTCATTAACTCCTAAATTTATAAAAGTATATTTACACTTAAGCATCAGCAGTTGTAACATCAAAGGTTTTCCTTTTTTAAATACGTATGTATGTATATATACATGTATACAGAATAAGAACTTTTACTTCACCCAAGCTCCACTGCAAAGACAAAATGAGTTCTCTGTTAGAAACTCATATTGGTACAGGAGAGTCACTTACGTGAGTGATTTAAAAAAAAAATTTTAAGGGGGGGGGG
>Ga0065711_1048058_pt1 | contig 12009 bp, 2 predicted proteins | sample Hoacrofraction12_FD_59098 | JGI IMG/M metagenome (GOLD analysis project Ga0065711, IMG submission 59098) | Hoatzin crop microbial communities from Cojedes, Venezuela - Epithelial fraction 12 v2 (version 2) | ecosystem: Host-associated > Birds > Digestive system > Esophagus > Crop | place... | reverse complement strand
AAGAAAGAAAGAAAGAAAGAAAGAAAGAAAGAAAGAAAGAAAGAAAGAAAGAAAGAAAGAAAGAAAGAAAGAAAGAAAGAAAGAAAGAAAGAAAGAAAGAAAGAAAGAAAGAGAAAGAAAGAAAGAAAAGAAAAGCTTTTAAGATATTTTCCTGAATACAGAATTAGCAGTGTCTGGTGCATGGGTGTCAACATTTATCTGAAAATTCCCAGATAATGCTTGTTGGCTGTGTATAAGGTTAATGGGAAGGGAAAAATAGTCCTCTCCGCTTGCTTCCACATCATTTCAGTTTACAAGTGTATCTGCTTACTGGGGATGATAAATGGGTCAAATCCATTTTTTTACTGTTTTGTGCAGAACTTGTTCTTTTGGTTTGAACCCTAATCAGAATCCCAACAGAAAAGTTAATATATGTAAGACTGGCAGTTTGACAATCCGCTTTTTTAGCAAAAGGCAACCTTGCTCCTCTCTCCTAGCCTCTGTTGGCCAACCATATTGAAAGACTTCAGATTGCCTTTGTCCTGCTGCATGCATATTTTCCACGGAATGAAAAGAAACTTCCCCAACCTTCAAACCTATCAAATGTTTAGCATCTGAAGGATATTCATCTTTAGGAGCCAGGCCAAAAAGTCAATAAAAATTTAATTATTTCTGTAGCATATGGGAGCACTTACAAGACCAAAACTGTGATACTCTGTATGGGTATTGGGAAGAAACTCAACAATATACATTCATATTTGCTGTTCAAGACAATGTCCCCACCAAAAGACAACACAAGCCCTTGAAACTGCTATTAATCCTGACAGTTTCTAAAACCAGCATAGGAACAGGTCAGTGATCAAGGGAGTGATTACTTGTACCCCACTTAATGATAGTGGTGTTGAATGTTTATAAGAAGGGAAAAACATTTATTTATTATTTATTTTTATGATAAACAGGAAAAAGAATATTTGTATTGATAAAATTCTTGCCGTCTGAAATGAGTTATCTAGCCTTGTATATGTGGGTATGGGAAGAGAGCAAAAAAATCCCAAATATTTTCCTGAAGAAACAGAAGGGAAATCCTCAATTCTGAAGTTAAAAATAGCTTCAATATATCAATCATTAGCAATGTCAGGCAGAGCAATTCTCCTTGTAGGGCATGATCTAATAGGATCAACTCTGTGGGAGTCCTTCGATTCATTTCTTGGGCAACAGAGCAGGCTACTACTGAGTTATCTTAGTATATCCCAAACTGGGTGTTAGATAAAGGGAAATTCAAACTGACGGAGGTAGGGGGCTGAGGTGGAATAGCCTGAGAAGACCTTTCTGTTATTGTCACATGTGACTGCTTTAGTAAGACTTGCCATCAATCCAGATCTAGGTAGTGACAGTTTTGAATGTGAGAACTGCTGTTTCGGGTGATACGTACCAGAATCTGCTGAAATAGAACCACACATCCATGACATCACTTTCATTTTTTTTAATTAAGAAGAATAACTATATAAGGTACCTCAATAAATACACATTTAAATTACACCTTATTTGTCTGTCTAACCCAAACACATTCAGTTGTTCAAGCACTCAGCCTTTGCTCATTTCCTTTGTTGGTCTCACTAACTCTTTGGTCATCAATCTGTTTTCTCTAGGACAACTTATTCCTGCCTTTATATGTTAAATAAATCTCCTCTTCTTCTGCCTTCCCTTTTTCTTCTATTTCAATGCAGAACAGCACATGAAGCAAAGTTTAAAAAAAAAAAATCCACAGCAGAGCTAGGTTTAGGTCAGATGAGGGTAAAAAATACAGTTTTTGATTTTTTGTCCGAATACACCACCTACTTCTAGTATTCTCAGGTCCTCAATAACAGGTGTTTGAACAGTGAAGCCTATTTAGAAAGGCCATTGGTTACTGCCTGGTTACTAACAGGTTGTCAACTTCCTATTCCAGGGATACTGGTGTAGTTGGAGGTACAGCAACTAGAATATTTTGGCTTTATAGGTGCTCTGTTAGTCTCTTAGGTTTAAAAAAAGAAACCTTTTTTTATTATTCTTTTTTTTTCCCAGGCACTGTTAATCCATTCGTTTCCTCCAACCACAAATTTGCTTGGTGGTAGAATTTAGTTTAAAGAATTTATTGGTTTTAAATTGTGATTTTTTACCTTGTTCTTATACAACTTCACCATTGCGGAGTAACACAAGCATCCTAGATAAATGCCAGTACCATCACTATACCATAAGGTCTTGTATGTTTTATGTTCTATAACGGCAGAGAAAACAGCTAACATCAGCCATGAAAATGAGGCAGTCCAAAGTTTTTCAAAGTTGTGTCCTATACTTCCTGCAGAATATAAGCAAGCTATTACAGATTCATAACACTCACCTACTTCACAGGGTTCTGTTCATTAACCTCTAAATACTCTGAGTATATCAAGTGGAAAATATTACCTAAATACAATATATTTAATTCTTTATTTCAATGTATAGCATTAAATATACACCATATAGTTCAACTGCGTAGAATTACATCTCTCTAGAATACATATACATCTACACTATTGGTTATATTCTCACTGGTGTAATGCATGAAGAAGATTTAAACCAGGCAGTCTTAACAGACGTTCATAGCAGACCAGGGAGAAGAGTGTGACTGATATTCTGAGTATTTGCTTTTGATTCCCCATCATTATAGAATTTGGGTAAACTAGATACAACTACATTAATATTACATTAGCAATAGCAAACATTGCCCCTCAAAATATGCAACATTTGGTTATTTCTTTTCTCTCAAAACAAAATGAAAGCTAGTGAAGTCTGAACCAAGTAGACTCTGTTAAGGGTACCTTTACTGTATTGCTTGTAAAGTAAATATAACCTAATGCTCGGAAGAAAGTATGGATGGTTATGCCTAGATTTTTTATGGGAAGTCAAGCTGCATGCTACGCTTACTGGGTCAAGCACTGACCCTTTTACTCATGTTGAGCAGCATTTCACTCTATAAACTGTCCCTTCAAGGCCAATGGAATCGTTCATGAAGTAAGGAGTTACTCATTGTGAGCTGGGATCCCAGAACGGCCTGTCATAATCCTTGTTTTCAAAAAAGATATTAATATATGCAAGCAATGGTAGGCTTTTGACAAGGAAGAACGTATTTCCAGTGTCAGTGAGGAAAAAGGATTCATGAAGTAGAATGTGATTCATTGAATGAGTATTGTACCACATGTTGCCAGTGATAATATGTCTTCCAGTCATAGCATGAAGGGAATAGATTTTGCAAACTGTGATGTAGCAAGGGACACTGCGACATTTTTAACTTCTTTCCAGCAAAAGAAGAATATGGCCAGTCGGTTAGCAACATTGGAGTTAGTTGTCCATGAAATTAATTTTAAATTAAGTGTTCTTTTTTAATTGATTTAGTAATTTCTCTTGGGAAATCTTCAATAATTCAACAAAGTAACATTTATGTAACTTTCTAGACTGGACATTTTGCAGCCTCATCAAATAGAGTGAGTTTGCCTTTTCCAGTGCAGACACAGAACTCACAGCTGTATTAACAGAACATTCCTTTCAAAAGCTGTAGCTGAGAGATATCAGCTGACGTTTATCTGAGACTCCATCCACTTTTTTTTCTGTTTTAAACCTCTTCTTCGCATCACCATTGTTAGAGCCAAGAATAGCTGTATTGTGAAGAGAATGATCATAATCTCAAGGCACTGAGCAGTTTTCTTAACTTCTTATATACAGCACATCTTTATTTCATTCTGCTCCAACAGAATGCGTGGGAGAACAGTGCAAACAATCTCTTCCCCCGTTCTTACCTCTCCCTTAATTTGTAGTAACATTTATGGAGTGAGGAGCCTACGGAGTTTCTCCTGAACCTGTCATTGAACTAGTAGCATTCTCTCCTGTATGATCCCAGGACCTATCTTGAAAATGTTAGGAGAAAAACAAGCATATTAATTTTCTGTGTGCAGTGTAACGTTGGTGCATTTGGTCCCTCTGGGCATCAGACAAGGTAAATCATGCATCAGGAAGCCTGTCTTTCCCAAGCTAGAAGCAAACGATTGCTTCTGGAAATCTGTTCTGTGAGTGATGCAGCCCGAGTTCTAAAATGGTGATGAGAACAAAGCTGCTACGAACAATCCTCAATTCATCTGACTGTCAGTACTGCCCAAAGATCTTGTCTCCTGAATAAAAGGCTTGTTTTCTCAACACTTACTCTGTTTACCCAGATATTCCCAAGTAAGGAATCAGACACTTTGCTATTCCCACTAAAAGAACAACTTCCCTGAGGCTACGATGGACCAATGATTGTTTCTTTTCATTGGACAAGCTTGGCTTAGCGACATGAGCACAAGGTTTGCCAAGGCCACTTGCCCCATGTTAGCTAGCCCAGCCTTGGGAACCTGCAGAGAAATGACCCGCTGGCTTTATGTGGGGCATAGGGCATCAGTGTGAACATCGCTGCTGTAGGACGGACTCCACAGGTCCAGTACTCCTATTGCCTGTGTGGTCATCTGTCCCACAGGAGCCATAACCAGTGCTTTTAAGCTTTGCAGTCAAAACAATTACTGGAGGAGACTGGTCTGGGATAATGAAGATAGCTGTTGTCCAGTCACACAGATTGTGAATTAATAAGTTTACGGATTTTACCTGGCAGTATCAGTCAGCTCTTCACGACTTCTTGTCACTCAACTGTAGTAGCAATTCTACTGCAATTGCAGGCATCAGCTCACCTCTCTTTCTCCTCCATGGGAAAGGTTAAGTAAGAATAGTCAATTACTAGTGGAAATAAACAATTTTTTGATGCAGTATTTTCTTCATTGCTTGACAGTTTGGGACCTCTCTTCACAAGTTGGGGTACGTTTACTACTCAGCCGTTCATTTTTATGGAATTTATAGAAGGGAATGTGGGCGTTCTTTAAAAGTGTTTGCTCATACAGCAGACAAAAAGCTTTTTCTACTGATATGCAGAGACGATGGACACAGGTTGTGTTTATTTGCTACTATGCTTCTTGAAGGTATTAATCATCAGCCTCGCACTGAACTTTCTTTTACTGTATGTAACATCAAAAGAGAGGTTTAAAGCTCTATAACCTTTTCTCAAGAACGCTGCTCTTGAGTATTTCTGTTTCTTGTTTTGCTTTGTGGTCACTAACCACAGGAGAAATTTGTCTCTTTTACATATGCTGGAAATAATTTACTGCCCTTAGAAATATTAAACCACAAGAAACCCCTTACATTAAAGTAACATTAAGGGTCTGCCTAAAACCCACAAAAAGCCAGGAAATGGAGAGTTAAAGCGGAGACTCTGATCTGATACTCCAGCTTTAATTTACCTCGTAGGGTATAGGTACAGATGGTGCCTCCAGTGAGGGAGTGAGTGTTGCTGGGTGGAGTAGTAAGCATTTTCTGTGGAACCTAGATGCAACAGCCTGAGTGAAATACAAATTTACTAAGAGTGAATTTGTGAAGGGTGACCCCTTCTTATACTCAGGTTAATTTAGTAGGACGAATGGCCACACGGAGCCTTTCCATAGCCTCTGCTAACTTCACCTGTATAGCCTTTCGGTTAGCTTTCCTCCATTAGCCTGCTCCACACAGCTTTTGGTCAGGGCTTTCTTCTAACTTTAAACATGTTCTGCTGGGCAAATGATGCTTTGTTGCTTGCAAGCAGATCTCAGCAATCACTTGGTTGGGTTTGCTCTTACCCTTCTCCCTTGTTCTGATTCCACTGTACTTTGTGTGCTTCACAAGTCTTTACCTGTCTGAAACATTGTCCCATCAATAAATGCAACAGAATCTTCTGGACCAGCAACAAAAGACTGAAAGAAAATGATGTTGACAACACCCAGAACACCTATGCACACTGGAATATGTAGAATCAAAAGCAATAATCAAAGCATAGATGTGTAAACCATAAGATTAGGGTCTAGGGAACCATTCAAGTGCCACATGACGAACCCATGGAAGTTAATGCAGGTCAGTGAGAGACAAATCTTAGTTGTCTGAGTGCACATGGGTATTGCTCTTGTCTTTTCTCTCCAGCTAAACACCACTATCAGTGAATAGGAGGTATCTGCACAGGTAGTATCTGTAGACAAGTCCTTAACTTTCTAACAGGACAGATCATCATTCTTAAAAAGGAGGAAAAAATCTAAAGGTCATTTCTCACTTGAGAAATTTTGAACTTCACAAGGCATTTTTTGTCGCTACAGCCTAACTTGACTTCTGGAGTTTGCTGGCACAGGAGGCTGCAGAAACAGACAGTATTAGTAGGTTCAAAAGGATTAGACAAATTTATGGACAACATCTTGGTAAACAGAAACCTAGTGGGTGGTGTACCTCTAAGACATCTAACGCAACAGCTGTGGATGCTGAAGATAAACAAGGCATATGTGTGCCAGACTTACAGTTCTGTTGTCTCTGACTTGAAAAGTGGGCTGGGTGGACCACTGCTCTGTCCCAACAGGACTTTACTAATGTTCTTCTTATTTAACAGTCATAAAAGGTAACAAAGGACAGTTTCCTACTTAACTCTTACTTATTCTTCTAATTATCCTCGTGAAAGACTTTTTCTTTTTGATAGACCAAACCTCAGGCAAAACTACTGAGTAGGAGCTGTCACAGGATTGCTCTGCCTCAGGAGCTGTGCCAGGAGGAAAAGAGCAAATGGCCTGTGCTTCTCTTCTTTTGCTGAAGAAACTCCACCTGGCTCAATCTACTTTGTATTTAGACCTAGGTACAGCACAGTCCTGTCCTGCTACCTATACCAGCTTTGCTTCTCTACCTGCAAACAGATAAGGAGAAGAGGGGAGAGGAAGCAAGAAAGTGGAGCTTTACTTCTTCTCTTTCTTTGCCAGTCAACCAGAGGAAATTGAATCATTTTGGGAACCACTATGGATTGAGACAGCTGTTTCAGCTAAACAGCTTGTCTGGACCTGATAATCAGATAGTGCTGCTCATATTCTTTTTTTTTTCAAGATTATAACCACCAGTTCACTGGAAGGTTCAGATGAATTGGGTAGGTTCATCTAAAGATGATAAGATGGTGTTGGGAGTCTTGAACAGGTACTGAGCTGTAGCCACCTTTCCCTTTCTGTGTTGATAACTGAGAGTGAATTCTGAGCTAGATAGAAACTCACTGGCTTCATTTTTAGTATCAACAACAGCTGTTAAATGACTTCTGTATCTATTTAGGCCTATAACCAGTGAAATCAGGGGCAAAAGTTAGGCTGTGGACACAGTCTAGACCAGTAGAATATTATAACTCTAATATTCTACCCATGGCCTAATTTGCAGTGAAGGATGATTTCATTAATAAAGTGAGAAGTGTGGGAGAATTAGTAGAGAGCTGAAAATTACTAACCAAAATTCCAGTATTTTACAGTGTTTGTCTTGTATAGTGTATTTGTCATTATTCTTCAGCAGCTTATCTGTGACAATCAAGTAGCATGAAGCTTTTTCACCTTAATAGTGCAAATTTGATAGATCTTTGACAAGAATTCCTAGGCTTGTGCCTGCAGACTGGAAGTCACCAGGGCTGAGAGGATTTAGGTGCTGAGATCAGATGAGTTTGGTGCAAGGAGGGTAGCCAGGCTGGAAGAATTTGTAATACCTTATGCCATCAATGACATTACCTCTGTGCTTTCTCAGACTAGGAGGCTGCTCATTGTTACGGTAAAGTTATTCACATTATTAATTTGACACTTACACATTTTGCCACACACTGATAATGGATTGAATATGGTCATACCAATGCTTTCACTCTTCTTCTTGGCATTGTCTTCTGCTGCTTTTTTTTTTTTTAAGTCTTTGAAGAGGCAATAATCCTAAATACAGAGCATGGAAATGATAAACTGCTTGTTGTGACTTTACTTTGAACAAGTTCTCCTGCAGAGTATCATATTTAAGTAAATTGCCATTAAGTACAGCGAGCAACACAATCATTCACATTCAAACAGAACCTTTTGATCATATTCTACAGTGCAATCAAGAATCACATGAGAATTCAAGTACGCACCGACCTCATTCAATGCTAACTAGGTGAGAGAGAAATGAGGACTAATTGTGGATGTCAACTATTTGGCTGATATATTAGCATATAGGAACTTGCACTAGTTATATGTAATAACTGTATATAATTATAAAAAGTTTGTGTTCACAGTGCTCTGCAAATCTATGGTTACTCACAGCTGAAAGATGATCAGTGTTGTTCTATTTCGGTCCACACATCACACGTATGATCCATGTCCTGTGTTGTGTTCCCCCCCCCAATTTTTCGCAGATCAGAAAAAGATTTGGAGATTTTTATCCACAAGACACATTAAGGTCACCAATTGAGAATGGCTAACTAGTGGGTTAATTGGGGAAACTTAGCGACTCTGTTGAACCTCAGCCAATAATTTAGTTGATAGATTGAAGTAGGGCAAGAGATGTGGAGGTGGAACCTTGGAAGGAATGCATGGCACTGGCAGAGCACTATCTCTGCCCCTATTTACATCACAAATGTGGCAGAAATACAACAAGAGGGCAAGAACTGATGCTGTCTGAAAATATCCATTGATTGAAAAAAATCTGCACATTAGAAAATAAATATTTCTCAGAGACATTAATTTTGAACTCACACACAGGGACAGCCTGCAGTTGTAACCTTGTCCACTGTTAGTGCCACTCATTCACAAATAGCTTTGTACACTCCTCCATTATGTCCCTTCTTCAAGTGCTTTCTCTGAACTCTCTTGGAAGGTAATTCTTTTCCTGCTTCCAAACCCAGTCTCCAACTTGCCTTTTTCAAGTTTGTTTGCTGGAAATCAGCCACCTAACGCTTGTTTCCAAGTGTATTTGGAACTAACAGTTGTGTCTAATGCTCAGAGTAAATCCTTTGTGACTAGATGGTTCTATTTTCCCTACATTTTATTTGGCATCTCCAGTTGTACAGACTATGGATGAAAACCTGAACGAACAGCAGTCACTAGTAGGACTCTCACAGGTGGCAGAATTTGGACAGCATGAGGCATTGATGAATACTCTAGTGCAAGAAAATGTTGAAGAGCTTTATTCTCCCAACTTTTCCTTACTCTTGGATATGGTTTGTGCCAGTGTGTGAACATGTGCTCTGAGCTTCAGCCTGCAGGGGATAGGAAGGCGGCTTCCACGGTCCTGAATCCTACCTAAAAATGAACAGAAAAGAGAGATATCTTTTGTAAAGTACTTGCTTTTCTACTGGGCAGTGAAATAGTTTGAAAAGGAAACTGTCCATTTAAGAAGCCTGGGCTGAAGTGCAGCATCCCCTGAAATCTGCAGGAACAGCCAGTTGTTATGATTTAGTGAATTACCTGAAAGAGACTTATATCTGCCATTGCTTTCCTAACTAGTTCTTTGCTTGTTAGTGTATTTGCTCTGTTTAAAACTCCTCACAGTGGAATATGCCTAGAAAGACAAGTAGTCTTTGCCTGAAAACACCACAAACTTAATATGCCACTTCTCCCTCTTGTTGAAAGAAGGAGAAATTGAAGTGACCCTCCCCTGCTAGCCTGGCTCTTGTTTTCCATCCCTAAATGAGATTGGCCACACTGAGTCCGGGCGTAAAGGGGACAAATTCTCAAAAGTGGTTCCAGGAATCCCTCCTAGAAATGCATAATTTGCTCTGCTTGTGGGGACAGCAGCGGCTCTGCTTTTGCAGAACCTGTATATAATCTTTTTTTAAGATGCCTATAGATCCTTTTACCTTTCGGGAGTGAGAAGCATGGTGCGGAAATATTTTCTAGTAGTTTAAATCACTGTCTCAGCTTGGAGTTCTTCTTGGCTTTGCTTTGCTATGTTTGATATGGTCATTTTAGGGCAGGCAAGGAATGAAGGCGACTGTATTCGTGCCGTCAGATAGACAGTTCTGGCTGCAGCTGAGCTCAGTCACGGACTACCTCCTTCTGTTCGTCCTTTGTCCACTCCCCTCAGTACTTCTCCTATTCTCCTTTGCTTCTTCATCCTCTCACTGTGCTTGGAGGAGGTTAAAAATGACCAGGGTTTAAAAAATTAGTGGATCAAAAGTGTCCAAGTGAATCAATATTTTTTTTAGCAGCCACACCAGAGAGACTATATATGCAACTGTGCAGAAAGATTTTAGGGAGCAATGTTCTCAGGGGAAGGGCAGGAAGAGAAGTTGGGCATAGGCTCAGGAACAGCTGAGGAATACTTGCCTACAGCTTCATTCTTCTTCCCTCTGAGGGTGACAGAACACTGGAACAGGCTGCCCAGGGAGGTTGTGGACTCTCTTTCTCTGGAGATATTCAAGACCTGCCTGGACAAGGTCCTCTACAGCCTACTGTAGGTGACCCTGTTTCAGCAGGAAGGTTGGACTAGATGACCCACAGAGGTCCCTTCCAACCCCGAACATTCTGTGATTCTGTGATTCATTTCCAACCTCTGGTTCAACAGGTTATAGCAGGCACATCACAGCCACACACCGACACTGGATATGTTCCTGTTGACATCAGAGGGAGGAGGAGCTGATCTGTGAATGATGCTGACTTCATATTAAGACCTGTTCTTGAAAGCTAGGGCAAACCAATTGTTTCGCTGGAAATAAATGCAAATGTGAATTTATCGAAGATTTCAAGACTGATTAGTGGTGAAAGCTTGTGAACTAACAAAATGACACGTTTCACATCAGAACTGAGGTGTGGAGATATACAAACACACAGACATATGTATCAATATGACAGCTTACAGAAAAAGAGACATAGCTGTGCTTCATATTTGGTGGCACAGAAGGAGAAAAGGATCTCGAATGTTCTATCTTATTTTTTTGAAATTTTAAATGTTGCCATCCCTGATGTGTCCTTGGCTCCCACTCCTTTACACTTGCATTTGATTTTGAGATTACATACTTTTGAAATTTTATCCACCTTTCATTGATAGTGCTTAGAAGTTTTTAATAATTTTTAGTTAAACCTTTTGTTCCTTCTCTCCAAAATCAAGACAAATTTTTAAACTTTAACTCTATTCTTATCTTTCTGTTGTGATAAAATTTTTTTTATTTATTCTGAACTGAACTACTTCTTTTATTAGTGAGCATCCCAAGCACTTTGTAATTTTGCTCCCTGCTTTTCCTTACAAGGAGATCAAATTAGAAAATCTAGTCAGCATCAAAAGAGATGCCTAGGAGGATCTATAAAACACCTGAACTGAATAGTTGTCTGGCACATTCAGAGTCTGTCATTTGTAGGTTGGACCAGTGAACCTGGCTTCAAAGATATAACCATAAGATACCTGTCTACAGACTGTCGAAAATCTGTGGCAGAGATCGAAGCCGAACACAGCTCAACGCAGTGTTTGAGACATCACCTCTCTGGAGACAAGATGGTGCAACTTTGACCCCACTTTGCAAAAGGTGGTTTGGATACATGCATGTAGATGTTCTTTAGGTATGCAACAGGCGTTCTTTGTACTGGTGGCCAATCTGTGACACCAACATAGGCGTTTCACAGTTTATAGAGTGGGAAAAAAATATGGGTATGCTAGGGCCAGAGCAGAGGACTTGGTGCATTTTAGGGTGGTAGAAGGCATTGCTGAAAATAGTAGAAAGTTCTGGAACCTCTCCTTCTTCAGCTTGCGGGGGAAAGGGTTCAATGTCCCAAGCCGCCAAGTATTAGATTTTTGTCTTTCTTCGAACTTACTGTTTCAGGAATCCCGTGTTCACTGGTGTTTCTCCAAAAGGGTAAAGCCTTGGATCCTCTGCAGAGCCAGTATTTAGTTGTCTGAAGCTATACAAAAGAATTTTCAAGAAATGAATAAGATTTCTTGACTTTCCTTGCTTTTTTTTGGTTTGGTTTCATCTGGTTTTGGGAACGCTTTCCTTAAGAGTTGTATTTACATTACTGTGGCTTAAAAGCTGAGACATTTGATCATAAACCCTATTCTGAACCTCTGCAGGCATCTTGGATATCAAAGAAATCTTCCCTTCCCTTCCCTTCCCTTCCCTTCCCTTCCCTTCCCTTCCCTTCCCTTCCCTTCCCTTCCCTTCCCTTCCCT
>Ga0065711_1012485_pt1 | contig 12010 bp, 5 predicted proteins | sample Hoacrofraction12_FD_59098 | JGI IMG/M metagenome (GOLD analysis project Ga0065711, IMG submission 59098) | Hoatzin crop microbial communities from Cojedes, Venezuela - Epithelial fraction 12 v2 (version 2) | ecosystem: Host-associated > Birds > Digestive system > Esophagus > Crop | place... | reverse complement strand
CAACCCCCCTGCAGCAAGCAGGGACACCACTAACTAGATCAGGTTGCTCAGAGCCCTGTCCAACCTGGTCTTAAATGTTTCCAGGGATGGGGCCTCCACTACCTCTCTGGGCAACCCGTTCCAGTGTTTCACCACCATCATTGTAAAGAATTTCTTCCTTATATGCAGCCTAAACCTACCATATTTTAGTTTAAAACCATTACCCCTCGTCCTGTCACTGCTGTCTCTATTAAAAAGATTGTCCCCATCTTTCCTATAGGCTCCCTTTAAGTACTGAAATGTTGCAATCAGGTCTCCTCGCAGCCCATCAAAATTAGCTCTCCATTACTCACAACAAATCACAGATACAGCTTCCCTCATAAGCTACCTTTATTCATCTCATTGTTTTGGTGCTCATTTGTATATTAATCTTTTGTCAATTTCCAAATTAATAACATAATTTTAGTGTAAAACAATCCTGGGTCGCTTTTCTTTCTCTTTTTTTTTTTTTTTTTGTTGAAAAAATCCAGCAAATCAGCAATCCAAAACAAAACAAAACCCAAAACACACAGACCCCTTCCCTCTCTCTCTCCCCCCCAAAAAAACCCCCCCCAAAATCTCCAAAGGTTTTAGAAAAATTTCATTCATTTTTAAAAGTGCTCTAAATTTTGAAGTGTATTTATTTGTACTGGTTTTTTTCCTAAAGAATATGTTAGAAAGAGAAATAGAAACTTTCTAGAAATTACACTTTCAGGAGAAATCCTGAATACATGCTTGGAAATTGGGTTTTAAAAATATTTGAAGGCTATTGAGAAAAGATTGTTTAAATATAAATACATAATATCATTTAAAATCTATTCTGACTCTTCTTTGTTCAAGTCCTGAAGACCAATACCTGCAACAAATATGCTGACATTATAAATCAGTCCTCTGACCTTTTAAGTTGAGTGTATCAGTTTTGCAGAGACTTTAATTTCACTGCTTTCTATCTAAGAAAATATTAGTTCAGAAGGACATGTTTTTACAATGTGTATAGTATATACCTGTAAGATATCAATACAGTTTTCTTCTATACATATTTTATATTTAATCACTCAATAGCAACTGATAGTTGAAGAGTTGGGACCTGTCATTTTATAACTGTCGGATGGTTTCATATAGTTTTTTGTCTTGTTTTTGTTGTCTTCTTTGTAAAATTTAAATTTTGCGGTCTTTTCAAGCACAAACTTTCCCTCCTCCCTGACATTCTAGTCATTCCTTCCTTGCCAAAGAGCCAGCTTTTTTTAGAGGCATCTTGAATTTCATGTTTCTGCTTTGACCAGGCGCCAAATCTAGATCACAGCGTGGCTTGGGGGTTGGAGAGGGGGATCAGCTGTTGAACCACATCTGTATGACTGGCAAGTAAAATCACTCACCCAGAAGACAACCCATCTTCCGCAGAGGGTGGGTCAAAGCTTTTGTTAGAAAACATGGGCCGCTTTATTCAGTTACTTAAATAGTCCCCTTCCCTCCCACACATACCCTGAAAGATAATTTCCAGAGCTCTAGTTATTTAAAATCTGTTAAAAAAGCACTAGACAAAACAACTTCTGCCATATTTAAAGCAATTACACAACCTGAAAGGCTACTGTAATTAGTCCAGGCTTTGCATAATTTAATTTTCAGAAATGTGTTGATATATACATACGCTTGCAAGAATTCATATTAATTCATACATTTTTTATTGGATCTTTTCTTACAGAGGATAAAAACCCATCACAAATACAGGCAACTACCTTCAGCACACTAGGCACAAGTGCCCGCCTCTCTTCCCAGCTAAGGAAAGAGAACAACAAACTTGCCAAAACTAGGAAAAAGTTTGTAGATGAGCTTGGAAATCAAACTGTGTGGTTTTAGTTCTTGTAGCTGAACTGTGTTACAGCGTTTCCACAAAATCCAGCACTTAGCAGGGCTACATCACAAGCCAGACATGCCTTACACTGCAATTCAATCTGATGACCCCTGTAACTGTGCGAGCGACGGCAAAGGGGCAGAGGGAAGTCAGCCACCTCCCTCCCCCCATCTCATTAGTCACACTAGATACCTGTAGCTGACGAAACATTCCCAAGGGCTGAGAATAGCTCTGTTTCCTTTATAGCCATAGTAATTTCCACTCTTCCTAGAAAGAGAATATCAATACAGGGATCTATGAATACACTGCTCCCACAAACGTCCCTGCACCGGGTGTTTCAGGGGAAGTACAAAATAGCTCTTACCCAACTCTGGATAACCAACCGGCTGACTACAGCCTCACGGCTAAAACACGGGAATGAAGATTTTGACAGGCTGCTCAGACTTCTTGTGAAGACTTTAAAACATGGGGAGAAAAATAAAAATGCTTTGTCATAGAGAACTACTACTAGTGATTGTTTCGTACTTAATTTCCAACACTGATTGAGTACTATTTTAATAGTTATGAAAAAAGGAAATACTAAAGGCTTAAAAAACCCCGTAACATTGCTACCACCATCTTCCACTACTAAGACCAGTCAGATAAGCAGGTTTCTGCCTCTTTGGGTGTAAAAATCTACTGCAAAGATGGACTAAAAGGTTAATTTCTCCCAAATCTTAGTCTCTCACTTTTACATGGGATTTAGCACCAACGAAAGGAAGTGAGAGTAAAACTGCTTTCAATTTTTTTTTTCTAAGTAAGCAGGTTTCGCAAGAAGTTTAGAGAAATGTTATTAACATGAGAACAAGGGGACCCCTGAGAGAGTAGTTGTTAGTAAATTGCAGTCCACATGGAAAAACAAATCTTTGAGAACCATTCCACTCTTCTATTAGTTAAGGGCTAGTAGTTCTGATAGCAACATACAGAAAAATTTTGGCAACTTAGTGCTGCAAACTCCTTTGAAGTACTCAATGGACAAGAAGTGTGCAGCTGTCATCACATAACTTCATTTACTTAACTTTTTTGCACTGGGGCTACCTGAGAGTACTTACATATCAGAAATGCTATATTTGCTTCAATCCAAGATAACTGGTCATTTCAGAAGTGATACATCCTTTTAATGTGGCCAGAAAGACCAAAAAAATCATGAACATCTTTTTTCACCCTCTTCTGTCACTGCAGTTTTGGATGGTTGATTTCTGGCCTTACAAAGGCAGAAATATTGTTTTTACCATGTCTGAAACTATAAACCCAGTTGTCCCTTGGAAGAGATGATAGATACCCAAAAAACTGCACAAGCCCTTGCAGCTGTCCATGCTAGCAAGAAATTAACCCACAGCCAGGAGAAAACAGTATAGCTAGCAACAATCTAAAGCTGTCAACAATTTTCCTGTTCATCAGCAGGGTTGTTTCAGAATCATGCAACATCTTTTAGTAACAGCCTTGAAAAATATCAACTATGCTGCACAAAAATGCATGGGAGAGAGTGGCCTAGTTAGCCCAGGTTTCTCTGATTTTACTGCCTTCTTGATGACGGAATATAAAACCCAACATTTAAGTATATTATGACCGCAGCTATAAAACAACCAGTATAATCTTGAAGGCTTGCTCTCTGATAAACCTGAAAACATCAAAGGCATGGAGCTGGCATGAAGACTTGAGCCATTCCCTTCTTTAAGATGCTTCAGATTTGTGTTTATAGTTTGGGTTTATTAATAAACAAGTTTTGTTTTTTCTCAAATATATACACTTGTGATCGCAAAAATCTGTCAAAATGAAAGTTTCATTAAAAACTGAAGCAGGGGGGCAGCTAATGGGAGGACCATAGAGAAGGATTTCCTGGCTGCTTGTCAGATATCTTTACTAATTTCCTTTAATTTGAAAACCATTTTGGTGCAGCATTTCAAACAATTAGATCAATATTCACATTTATTAAAACAGCTAACTAGTAAGAGATATGTATTGTTTGTATACTTTTTGTGGGAGGTCAATAGGTTAACCACACAAGTAAAAATTCTAAATTATCTAGAGACTACTGAACTACGTAAATAAACAATGTACTCTGCAAAGTGTATTTAAAGTCCATGCAATTTATTCTTTTTCATTCAGTGGTGTTGCTGAAAGAGCAATGGGGATTTTTGTAGCAGTTTTCTGTGCTTTCTGTTTGAGAAAGTCTACAGCCTCCATCATTTGTATTTGAAGTTAATTAGGATGAAGTCAGAGTGCTCACATTTTTCAACAGCTTCTGAGCATGTTTAGCTCAGGGGCAGGAAGAAGAAAAACAAATATTCCTTACAAATCTTTTGTCTTGAAAGCATTTCCCTAAAAGTACAACCTTGTGTGTGTTCAGATGGAAAAGGCATACTCAAGTCTACTGACAGACATGTCTGCAGACACCCGGTGGTTAAAGAATGCAGTCCTTGACAGAAGTTGCTCTGATCAAACCATCACTTAGAAGGTCTACCTGAGAATTTAGATTAAACTTCTGTAGAAGCTTACAATTTGGGCTTAAAGGTTAGAGATTTACCAAGTAATACAGATGTTAACTGTCTGATGAGAAACTAAGTTTAAAAATGGTATAATAACATCACTAATTTCCAGGGACTTTTTGTCCATTAAGTAAAATGTATTCTCAAATTACAGTATAACATAGACTTTATTTTCTTATTGGTAGCAGCAGTGATGCTTAAAATATGCTAGTGCTGACAGTAACTGTAGTTTCAGTTTGCCCTAAGAATTATCTAAGCTAAACTCAGGTCATCTGTGTCCAGGACTGTGATACTAATGCACAGCTTCAAACTGAGTTCATTTGCTGTACATGAAGCCCACAGTTAAGCAAGTGCTCGTTCAACAAATGCCTTGCTAGTTTTGCTCTTCAAAAACCTCATGCATGGAAACATAAAATTTACAGGCCAGAGAACAGAAGCCCGTGGCCAGCTGATGCAAGGAGCATGAACCTCGGCTTTAACAGAGTCTAAAATTCAAATATCCAGCCCAAAGTACCAAGGATTCTCTGCACAGAGAAACATAAGGAAATCTTTACATTTAGTTTCTCTCCAGTTAATTCCTTTACTGCTATACATATTCAACAAGCCTCAGTGGAGGGGAAGACATTATCACTACAAGGAAACTTTGAAAAACATTGCTCTAGGAAATTAGTTTTTTTACTGTAAGTGCTTTAATTCTGAAAATTCCCTCCTCCACCTTTTTTTTTTTATCTTGTGGTATGATACAGAAAATCACAGCTTTATCTTTTCTCTGTCATTTCTAATGACTCCTGTGTCACAAGAGTCATCATTAAACTCACAGTAACTTGCATTTTTTATTTTAATATGTATGATGATTGTTATTTTAGAGGCTGTGTTTTGGTTAGACTGATCTTCATTTGAATGGTTACTTCACCTATCTCAGAAATTGTTACATTACCAGAAAGACAAAAAGTGAAATTTTATTTTTAAAATAGGTCTGAGTGGTGGCAATGGGGTTTCCCTCATGTACACTTTCTTTCTCATCTTATGCATCAAAGACAGAACAACAATATTTCGCAAAAAAATTATATTCTGAGGAACACGGAATCAGTTCTGGCATATAACAATATAACCTACCATTAAAAAAGATCTACCCCCCTTATAAATTTCTTTTACCTGTATGAATTTATTATAGAGCATTTTAATATCCTGCATTTGATACATTTTCAGCAACCTGATACCTGTTGTGACTGATACATACACAGTTTTGAAGATACAGTGTTTATGAAAGTAAAAACAAGGTAATCTATTGGATTGTTTTGTGACAATACAAGCCAGCAGAGAGGGCAACCTCTGGTTCTTCTGACAATGTGAGTGCGATGAGATTAAATACCATATATTTTACACACGCACTAAAAACTGAACTGTAGTAGAATGAGCACTATTAATCTGAGCATACCCACTGATATGTCTAAAGTGGTCACTTTTCAAAACAAATGACTCTGAAGAATTCATAAATTTTCACTTGCCTAGTTTAAACTTCTGTTGCATTTATTACTTAAACAAGGGACTCTTGTTAATTACTGTGATATATGTAGATTGGCACCAGCCACATATGCATGTTCCCCAGCTTCTCATAGACATTTATTTTTATATGGCTACTAATTGCACAGCTGTCACTCTCTTTTATCGTCTGAGCCATATTGTTTATGTTATTTATATCAAGTAAGCATCTTGTCTTGTTCAAAGGGAAACAATGAAATGTGCTAACATATCACATCTTCAAAGCTCTGTGTTTGCATATGGAAATTATTCAGAGTAGGATCATCACCTGGAAAGGTGATGGAACAGCTCATTCTGTATGTTATCTCTAAGCAAGCAGAGGAAAAGAAGGTCATCAGGAGTAGTCAGCATGGATTCACCAAGACTTTTGACACTGTCTCCCATAACATCCTCACATGGAAGCTCAGGAAGTGTAGGCTAGCGGAGTGGACAGTGAGGTGGATTGAGAACTGACTGAACGGCAGAACTCAGAGGCTTGTCATCAGTGGCACTGAGTCTGGTTGCATGCCTGTAGCTAGTGGAGTTCCCCAGGGGTCAGTACTCAGCCCAGTCTTGTTCAACTTCTTCATCAATGACCTGGATGAAAAGACAGAGTGTACCCCTCAGCAAGTTTGCTGATGACAAAACTGGGAGGGGTAGTGGATACACCGGCAGGCTGTGCTGCCATTCAGCGAGACCTGGACAGGCTGGAGAGATGGGCAGAGACGAACCTGATGAGGTTCAACAAGGGCAAGTGCAGGGTCCTGCACCTCGGGGGGAATAACCCAATACACTGGTACAGGCTCAGGGCTGACCTGCTGGAGAGCAGCTCTGTGGAGAGGGACCTGGGTGTCCTAGGGGATGACATGTCAACCATGCGCCAGCAATGTGCCCTGACTGCCAAGAAGGCCAATGGGATCCTGGGGTGCATTAAGAGGAGGGTGGCCAGCAGGTCGAGAGAGGTTCTCCTTCCTCTCTACTCTGCCCTGGTGAGTACTGTGTCCAGTTCTGGGCTCCCCAGTTCAAGAAAGATGAGGAGCTACTGGAGAGAGGCCAACGGAGGGCTACAAGGATGATGAGGGGACTGGAGCATCTATCCTACGAGGAAAGGCTGAGGAGTGAGCTGAGCTTGTTTAGCCTGAAAAAGAGAAGGCTGAAAGGGAACCTTATAAATGCTTATAAATATCTCCAGGGTGGGTGTCAGGAGGATGGGGCCAGACTCTTTTCAGTGGTGCCCAGCGACAGGACAAGGGGCAACGAGCACAAAGTGAAGCAGAGGAAGTTCCATCTGAACAGGCCTGATAACCTTCTTTGGAGATATTCAAACCTCACCTGGACAAGGTCCTGTGCAGCCTGCTGTAGGTGACCCTGCTTCGGCAGGGGGGTTGGACTAGATGATCCCCAGAGGTCCCTTCCAACCCCTACCGTTCTATGAAGCCGCTGCAGGGGAGGGTTACAGAGAAAGACCATTATAGGTTGGTCATGCATTCAGGGCTGTGACAGGAGTTGATACCCTCAGAGCTACCTTTATGGTCAAATAAATCTGATGGTAATGGAGAAAATGAAGAGCAAGGAACGTATGTGGAGGAGGCAAGAGACCAAGTCAGAATAACTGTTTTTACAGGTTGCTGAGACAAGAGCGAGTTGCACATTGGTAATAAATAGTTTATAAATCTGTGAAGGACTGTGGTCATTACAGCCAATTCCAGTAGTGTACTAAGGCACCTAATCAATACTTCAGTAAAACTGAAGCACATCAGCCTGAAATTATGATCTTAAACAAACATGCATGTCACAAGTATACATATACATCTCTTCCCCTTTTGCTTCCTAAACAGCCTGCTCTCACACTACATCTCTGCATCTTTTACGCTGTGTTTCATGTACTTGGAGTCCTGCTTCTTTGCAGGTTTAAAACTCCCTCACCTTGAGCAGGTCTCTGCCTTTCTCCTACAAAAGCCCTATTTGGATCATGGAAGGAGGCATGGTTCTGCTAAAGTTCTCAGGTGCATTTAACAAGTGTTTTTAAAACATTTTACAGCTGTAAAATTAGCCTGACTGCAATCCCAGTAGTAGCTGATTAAAATTGAAACCAGGAAGATAATGTATACCTTTTATTGCTTAGGAGTGAAAGCCCTTTCCATGAGAAAACTGGAATCAGTGTTTCTCTTCATCAGAATGTTTCCTGGAAGCTTGTCCTTACTAGCATGACAGGAATATTTCAATTCAGTTCTGCTCTTGAATCTTGGAAAATGGACAGCTTTATCTGATCAAAATTACTTAAATCTGTTTTAAAACCATGAAGAGTATAAAATTAGGCTTTACTTTGAAAAATTGAAATCAACAACAACAAAAATACAAGTTACTTCATATATTGCATTTGACAACTCAGTTTTGCAACAGGATTGTTTTTTTCCTTCTAAGGTGTTTGCATGAGGTACTGAAAAATTAAATTCAATCATTGTTATTTGTTGGCTTTGTTATGAAACCAAATTTGTCCCATAATTTTATTTAACAATGTGTATTCTACTAATATTCCACTCTAGAATTGCCTGTGTAATCTGAACACACCAACTGATACCTAAAACCCTATATTATCATCATGATAGTATTACTTAACTTATAAAAATGCTGGAAAAAAGTATAATAGTTTCTACTTCAATAATATAAGAGTGACTCATTAACATAATTTGATTTCCTTTGACATAGATTTTAGTCTGTTAAACCTCTTGTTAGAAAATTTTTAAAAAGCTACAGTTGCAGTTATCACTTCAGTTAGTATATTGACAAAGAAGCAACAGTTTAGTCTGCCTTATTTGGAACTAGTCAAATGTTAAATTTTGCCCATTATCATCACTTGTCCTTTATTAGGAGTCTTCTGTTCTTTAAATAGATCTAACTAAATGCCTAAAATTTTTTTGCCATCTTGTTTTTGAGATTCCTGTTCTGCACAGATTTAGAGAATGTATTGTCCCCTCCACGCTTTTTATGTCAATTTTTATATACTCCCATTTGACCCTAGCAGCCACGTCTGTTTCACTGAAATCCTCTGTTAGATGCTTCCAAAACTTCACCTCATATATACTCCTTGTATTGAAAAACTTGTTACAGGAAATTTTCCTTGAAATTAAAAAAAAAAAATAGATCTCTTTATGTCTAGTTATGATTTTTCAGTTTTCTCAGCACATGTAATGATTCAGGAAATAATTTGTTCAAGATAGGCAGTAAGTGAATTGATTTAAAATCGTTCACTTACTGGTTCTTGGCCAGGAAAAAGTATCTGAAACAGTAAGAGCATACCTAAATTCTTGTAATACTCAGACTAAATAGTGTACTGCTTCTATATCTGTGCTGAGGTAAGCTAGAATATTAATTGCCTCTGACTGTATTAAAAAAAAGATATAAAGCTAATGTCATTTGGAAACCGAACAACAATTTAAAGGACCATTTCAAAGATTACCTGCATGAGTAAAGAAGTTGCAGTGACCTTTGCATATGCATTTTGATGCATCAAAACAATTAATTGCTGTATTTCCATTCCCATTAGTCTCCAGATACCCTTCAAATAAGATAATGATGAGACTGAATAAACACCCTGGAGCTGCATATCATCTTAAAATTCCTGAATCAATTCAATTACACAATGAAGTGACAAATGTGTTTCAATTCCCAGCTACTTTTTATGAGCATTTTGTTAAACATCTTCAGTAACATTTAATAAAACAGCAATTTGTTCTTTGCAGTGGTTGAGGACTAATATCAGTTAGGTACATCTCAAAAATCAGATACAAAGAATGAAGTAATTTTATGCTTGGTATTATCTTTAATAGGAGTTGGAGCTATTCAAAAGAGCCTGGCAAATGCCAGGTACAACACGATAAACAGGATACAGAGCATACAAGAGATCATCTTGTTGGCTGTGCACACCACCAGAACTGAAACTGTAAATGTTTTCAATATATATTTTCCTTTCTGTTTTCATTACTTTTTCAAGTCTGTATGACAAAACTAGTACATCAAAGTTAATTCCTGACCTATTTCATAACAGAGATATTGGGAAAATCACTTTGAACCCAAATCCCTGACTTCAAAATGCTTGAAACAAATTTCCTGACAATGCACACAGAAGGATGTATTGGAGTACTCAACGACTGAAAACTACTTCAGCAGGCCCAGCAGCTGTGTCCTCTGCAGACTGCCAAACCCCTTTAAGAGCCTACCGGCTTCTCAGTAAAAACCCCAGCAGAAGCGCAACTAATTTTAAAATTTGAAACTTAAGTCTGAAGTGTTTGCCCAGATTTCACGGGTCTTTTCTTGTCCTTTTGTCATTTGGTCATGAATTTTTACGCTTTCAGAGCCCCCAAAGAATACTGCGTTGACTGAAGGTAAACTAGGATAGCTCAGTGAAATATTTTTGATGTACACACTCCATACTGAAGAAGTACGCATATTGATTTTCTGTATCACACTTCCAGACACAACATTCACTCCTTTTCCTGCACATTGTTTCTCATGTGCTGACTCAAGGCAAAATGTAATCAGGAAGACCTTGTGCAGGGAAAGGAATCTGTCATTTAAAGTATTAAAATCACATTATTTAAAGTCAAGTTCCGCTCTGGATCTCAGTGCCTGACTGCCTTAAAGGAAGGCTAGCCCTTATACCAGTGGAGACTGCAGCCAGAAGGGTATGTTTTTACACTGCAAAAAATACCAGCTAGTCCACATTCCTTAACACAGGTCTTGATAAGGGGACAGGATTTGCTAAGAGTGAGAGAAAGTGATAATTTCTGCTGTCTTGTTGGTTTTGTTTTGGTTTATCTGGATAGAAATGTTTCTTGCTGCTTCTAACTACTTAGCAAGAAACCTAAAAATAAACTGGCATAATTTGTATCATTTATCTCAACCTCAGCAATACCTCTAGAACCAGAATGAAGCAAATCACAAGAAATATATCTCACTAGCTGTTTTATATAGGGGTTCAGTTAGTCTCAGACAAAGTGCTTGGTATTTCTAACTCATATTTTTCCTCTTCCACTTCTGTTACTTTGTTATTTTCTTCCAAGATTTAGCCATTAAAAAGACTCATAAGTCACCAAGAAGTAACTGTCGAAACACACTCTCAGCTCCCAACTCCCTTCCAACTACACACACAAAAAATATGGAAGAAAGGTTCTATCGGTGTCAGGGTGCCACTTTATTAAAATGTTATTGTTCAGTTTTTAACCTGAGAGTGTGAAAAAGAAAATTCCTGCTAATATGCTGTTGAGTAGAGTGTGGCAGATTTCCCAAGATATTTAATAATAACCACATGAAATCTAGGGGAAGAATTCAGACACAGATCTTTGATTTACAGGTTTATTACCCTGCAAGTACATTAGAGGTAATAAAGCTCTCTTTTTCTTTTTTTTTTAAGGCTTAAAATATGATTTTTCTCAATTTAAAGTTACAAGAAAACTAAACTTTTGAAAATACAGTAATTCACAGTTCAACTAGCCAAATTAGCTCTTACTGTACAGGAAAATCTGATCCTTTCTTTCCTGGAAAGATGGGAATGTCTACCACAGGACATTACTTTTTCATTTTGTTTCACTCAAACATTGCTCTGATACAGCTGATTAAGAAAATAGCAGTGCATGGGAATACTCAAAGTGATTCCTTTCTGCAGTTATCTCTCTAGTATGCAGTAAGTCACCTACACCTAGGTCATCCTTCTTCACTGAGAACAACTTGAAAAGACACACAAATGTAATTCTGGAGAAAATGGAAACAACTCAGCTCTAATACCCATTGCGCTGGAAACCTGCCATTGCTACTTTCAGAAACTATTGTAAGTGTGCTGTGTTTTTTTTCTAACTGTTGTCAGGTCTGATCTCAGAGACGCTTCTTGAAAAAAACATTTTCCACACTCAGAGTTTAATGTATGGCAAATAATTTATTTTTTAAATAAAGCCTTGGAAAAGAATATCCTGAACAAGAGCTAAGCAGAAGTATTGCTACATTTGCAGTTTTTTCTGCAAAATTTTGCCGATTATTCAGGTAGTATTAAGTCTTGCAATAGAAATCTGCAATGGGACCACTCCTGATCCAAACA
>Ga0065711_1048057_pt1 | contig 12011 bp, 5 predicted proteins | sample Hoacrofraction12_FD_59098 | JGI IMG/M metagenome (GOLD analysis project Ga0065711, IMG submission 59098) | Hoatzin crop microbial communities from Cojedes, Venezuela - Epithelial fraction 12 v2 (version 2) | ecosystem: Host-associated > Birds > Digestive system > Esophagus > Crop | place... | reverse complement strand
CCTGGACAAGGTCCTGTGCAGCCTGCTGTAGGTGACCCTGCTTCGGCAGGGGGGTTGGACTAGATGACCCACAGAGGTCCCTTCCAACCCCTACTATTCTGTGATTCTGTGATTCTGTGATCATATATTGGAAAGACACCCAGGACAAAAAGTTATTGCTTAGGGCAACCCTGTATCGGGAGTAAATAGAACACAGGAGCCCAAATCCTTCCTCCAGCACTGGCTTGAATGTGTGCTTTGGCCTTGATTCTGTTCACCCCTTTTTGAGTTTGATTTGTGTGATTATCTCAGGAAAGAAGTCCCCTGGCTGGAACTGTTGTAGAAACCATGGCAGTTAATTTACCATTGCAAACTAATGTTTAGTTTATATTCTTAGCACATAATTGTTTAGTTAGGTGTTGCCAGCACTCATGTTTTGTTGTGAGGCTTGTAGCATTCACTGTGTTTCTGAAAGCCTTGCTGTTGAAGTCAAGGTATTTTTTCTGTCACTGAAGCAGCATGTTTCTGGCCCTTATGCTTTTGACAAAGAAAATGGACCTGAAAGGTTAAAAAGCAAGGGGCTAATGAAAAGAACCCAACACTTATTACTCAGAAAAAAATCAAAACCTTGTGATTTTTAGCTTTGAGGGCCTGACTCCTGACTTTTGTGTACTGCAGTATTGGCAATGTGGCAGTGAGAAAACGTGTTATGAATTGTGGTGTTTTCCTGGGAAGTTAAATTCTCCAGGAGATGCTTTCATCCATTCAAGAATATGCAAACTTATCACGTGACTCTTGTATTCAAGAAAGATAGTCATAAAATTCCAACTCACTGCTAACAAATAAGTTGAAAAGAAAAGAAAAAAAAAACAAAAACCCAAGGTCCATCAAGTCAAGTCCTGTTAGGAAAAGGTAGAAAGCACAAGCCTACTTTCATGCAAATAAACCATCCTGCTGACTTCAGTGGATTGTGTTGTGTTCATACCCAAATGATTCTGAAGAGAAAATAGACTGGAGGAAAGGAAACTGGGAAGCGCTAGTGGACAGTTCATGAATCAGAGGAGGTAGAATTAAGCTAATAAATGATTCATTCAGAATTGTTTACCCAGCTTTAGCTAGCATCAGGAGGGAAAGAATGCAAATGGGGCTGATTATCCAGATTCACTTTGTGTCGGTGAGTTGTTCTTGGCTCAGGAACTCTTCCTACAAAGGGAAGGGTTGAACACTCCATCATTTAAGAACATTTATCACAGACTTGGACAAAAGTCTGAGAATGCACTGCAGGAAATCCTCATGGTACAGCAGAGGGCTGCATTCCCCAGGTGCTCTTTCCTTATCTGCTACGATGCTTTAGTGTTGGTAACCATGCAGATTACTAGAAGAATTGCCTGAATGAAGTTGCACTGAGGGAACTCTCCCATAAGAGTTGAACACAAAAGGGTTGCTAATAAAGGTACAGAAAAATCCTTGTCAAATAGCTGACTCTTTCTTGCAGAAAAAATAGCTAAGCTAAACTAAAAATACCTGGCTGATTCCCTGAAAAATCTTTACCCAGCTCTGCCTCAAATGAGAATTTTGGAGCTGGATCCACCCACCAGTTCTAGTGGGAAGCAGCAGGAAGCCCAAGGCAAACCCTGCACTGATGGTACCGCTCAAGACAGCTGAGTTTGCTGTTCCTCAATGTCACTTAACAAGCAACCCACGCCAGGCGGTACAAAGACACAGCAGAGCAGAAGATAGGCCTGGCTGTTTTGTAAGCTATAGCAAACAAGGACTGCTGGCCAAATAGAGCACAGAGTAATCTCATTGCGGATAAAACGCCTTTAATTAGGTAACCTCCTTTGAGAATTGGTAGATCTGACAATGACATAGCACAAAGTCTGATGTGAGTCAAAATTATGAGTTGTGAGCGTACAGAAACAGTTATAACAGGTTCTTGGGAGTGCATTGGGGGAGAGGAGGAAAACTCCCACTTCTGTCTGAAGTAATAATGAAGTTATATTCAGAAGCTGTTATGACATTCTGGAGGAGAGGGCCTGGGCAGACATGGACTCTCCACCACTGGGAGTTCAGAAGAATAGGTTGGACAAATGGCTTTCAGGAATGATTTTAATGTAGTTGATGCTTCTGGGGGCTAGGGGATGGCTAGGCAATTCAGCAATGGTCTTCCAGCTTTACTTTGTATGATTCTAGCAGCGTAATTTGTGGGGCAGGGCTACATAATACCCAAGGTACCATTGACTCTTGTGATTGTAAATGGTCAAGAACTCTGCTTTACAGGTGGCCCTTCTCAGCATCGCTTTGGGACGTGGAGACTACTAATGATGTTGTCGGAGTAATGGCAGCAACTCATTCGGGAACCCTGCTGCCCTCAGTACCTTAAGTTGTCTTTGGAGGTCTCTCATCCAAGAATCTGAATTAATGCTCCCCTGGAACAGGGAGAGAGAGAGAAGGAGATTTATAGTGGTTTGCAAGCCTCAGAGAGACACCATGACTAACAAGCTAATTAGCCCCTCAAAAGCTGGTAGACAAATGGAGAGGAAAAGAGTTTCTGTCTAACCTGCAGCTTTACATTTTGCACATTGTGAGAAGGCAGCTTGCCTGCAGGGGCCAGTGGAGTTTGACAGGAGAGCAACTTTCAGTGCATCTGCTTCCCTCTGACGCACAGCGGGTATCCTGCAGTGGCACAGAGCACTCTGCACCTCGCAGGGGCCGCTGCAGTGGTGGCAGTCATTCACAGGGTTTCCTTTTAAACAAGATGTCTGAGGTGCAGGTAAGGGAGTATTTGGTGCTGGAGCCAACGTGAAGCTGTTGGAGGAGGGAGAGCCAAGGAGCACTTTGTGCCCTACATTCCTCGAGGCTCCTGTGGTGCAGGCTTTAGAGAGAGAGGGAGCAGCCCACCCCACCTCCATCTGTGTGAAATAGATGGAACATAAGAAATGTTTTAAATAATTGAATAATTAAATGAATATATTAATGCTCAGAGAGCGGGAGAGGGCTGCTGGGCTGGACTTATTCAGCCAAACAGCCCCTGACAAGCCAGGCAAGAAGTAGGGTCAGCATTTATTCCTCTGGAGGGGATTGAAGACGAGGTACTGTGTTCAGTGGCTATCCATACAGCTTTCCTTTCTTTCTTCCATTTTTTTGTTCAGTCATTCCAGCTGCTTTTCGTTCTTCAGATGGTCTCCTCTGCCTCACTGTTCTACTTTGCTGTCTCTAGATATGCTTTCTCCCCTGTTTTTTCTCTCTCGTCATCATTCCCTTTTACATCCTTACCTTCCCATGTCCTTATGCTGTTTAATCCCCCAACACACAGGGAGCCTTCTCAGAGAGCATATATCCATCTCCAAGACATATACCCACCCTAATTGTGTAGCCACTTTATTTCTTAGAAGCATTTCAATATAGGTGAGATTCATCTACTCTCAGATACTCCACCTCTCATTCAGGAGACAACAAAGTGTCGAACACCAAGTGCAATACATTTCTAGAAACACTTGGATGGCTGACAGCTGAGATTGGCAGTCTGAACCATCAATTTGCTTACGTAGGAACACAAGTGTGGAAGTGAGTTGGGTTTGGTAAGTCAGGCAGTAAATGGCACACGACCTGGTATTAAAAATGGTTAAATTATAATTCTAGTGAAAAATATGGAGTGATAGAGCTGGCCGTAAACAGCTGGTGCACATAATTTATTGCACCCAGCTCTGCAGTGCCCCCTCTTGCCTTACAGCCCCCCCCTGCCTCCAGCTCTCCCAACCTTGGAGTCCCCACACCAGCTCTGCAGTGACCCCCCCCTCCCCCGGCTGCCCTGCAGCCCCCTGCCCTCTCTCTGCTATTTAAGGACTTAATTCCTCTTTGTGGAGGCTGCCAATGTTTTGCTGATGCATGCAGCAGTTTGTCAAAACGATCATTCAATTCAAGAACAATACAGGAAAACCTACTGATTCTCATCAGGTGTAACCTGAGTCATATTTCAGATCCTAAATCCAAAGTACTTAAGGAATCATCTGGCCATTTTTTGTTTGTAAATGTAAATGAAAATCATTCAATTAGTGGCTTTGAGCTGCTTGAACACTACTTGTTTTCCTTCCCAGATCTTCCTGTTTGAATTATTTGGGGAGCAGAACCTTCAGAGACCTTGTAGCCCTGACTTTTGAAGTCAGTAGGGTCCTGTCACATAAACTAAGCAGAGAAGTTATGCTGTTGCTGTGTTTTACTGAATGTGCCCATTTGGGAGCTTTTTGTTGAAAGAAGTTTTAAAATGTACAGAGTATAAATTAGAGCAGGAATGGGTTCAGGATCATATGAGAAGAGAGTGATGAGCTGGGAGGAGCGAGGAGCTGGAGTGGCTGTTAGATATGTTGGAAACTTGATTATCCTCCTAAGATCATCCTCCTAAGATCATGGGAAGACTCCACAGGTCTATATACATGGGGTAACCAGTATAAAGAAACATGTAAAATTCATATACAAAATACTTATATAAAAATGACCTGTGGAAGAGGAGCCTGTGTTATGGATCATAGCAGCAGCTGGTGAAGAGGGGAGGTGCTGGTGGAGAGACAAGTGATTTGTGGATGCAGCACGCAGGGACGAGTAGGGAGGAGGAAAGCACAGAGAGTTTAAAAGTGGCAGCTCTCTCCTTCATCTGGGAAGTTATTTCTTATGCAGAGTGAGTGTAACCCTCCAATGCGTCTTCCAGTTAGTGACACCCAGGAAATGTTTTATGGATGAGGCTCCATCACCTGTTGGCATGAAGAGGAGAAGGCAGAGCCACTGGTGATGGATGATCACTTGGAAACTGCACTGTGTCCTCTGCACCCTCCACCTCCCTCTCCATGCTTCTTTATCATGCATCATTGCAGCAGCGTCCACCTGCGGCTGCCAGGAAACTCCCCGTTGCCGGCTTCTCTCCCTCTTAACTTCCAAGATGTTCTGACATACTTCCCCTGCTCTGAAACTGCTTTTCGAAGTCAGAGATGTCATCACCTAAATGGATGAACTCTGTGTGTTTCTGTAGGTGACAGTGAGGGAGAGAATTCTTCTCTGGACGCATTGTATAGAATATTCTGCATGTTGACTCTTGTTTACTCAGTGAGCATCCTGGTGTAAATCAGATGGTTTTCTGGCATGGGGAAAAAGGAGCAGGCTTTTGCAGTTGTTTTATTTTGGGTTGTAGTGGGTATGTGATGCCAATCTGAAACATTTGTGTGTGGTATTTTCGTTGTTGTTGGGGTTTTTTTCCAAGTCCTCTCTTTCTCTGCCTCTCTCTTCTCACTACAAACTGCAGTTGCTAATGCCATGGGAAATGGCAGAAAATGGCAACAATGGGTACTGGAAAAGCTCTGGCTCCCAAACCAGATTATGGTCAGAGACAAAGTATGGAGAGACAGAGATGTTCAGATGTGGCTGGCTAATCACCCTAACAGTACATGTTTGCTGAGCAGCCCCTAAATTCAAGCACTTGTCAGAATCCCGTTGAATAAAAGTAACTTTCCCGATACATTTAGAAAACATGGATAGAGCCTAGGTACTGGCCACTGTTTTAGCCTGTCTGTTCTTGGATGGTGCAGTCTCAATTAAACCTTCCTGTCCAATCCCCAGCCATCAGGCGCTCCCTTCTGTGGCTGCCAAGCCCATTTTGCAGAAGCAGGTCTCTGACTGTGAGCTGTGTTATTGCCATGCCAACCCTTCCTTTCTTCCTGAAGCCCTGAGTCCCATCTTTGTTTTTGCTTCCTGCAGGAGGTCTTGTGTTAGTTCCACATTAATCAGGAGTCAGTTCATTTCAGTGCACCACTTAGTCTAATCTAGGTGGTACCCAGGCTTTCCCATCTTTCCTACTTCTCTGTAAACAGGAGTTTGTTTTGGTATATGGAAGTCCCAGAAAAGCACAGTAGTGCTGGTACACTGCATACAGAGAGCAAAACCCTGGGGCTGGCTCAGGCGTGCAATTCTGGCTCCTGGTGGAGTTGCAATGGTAGCATCGCCAGGCACCTCCACACCGTGTCTGTTACGAGCCTCTTACGGGCTTCCCCCCCAAGCTGTAAGTCAGAGTAGTCCAGATGATGCTGAGGGACCCGGGACTGAGCTGTGCCTGCATTGCATCTATAGGCAGCATAATAACGCCATGTTTAGGGAAACTGTCCTAAATGTCTGCTCCTACCCTGGTCCGTGCTACTCACATATGGTGGGCATCCGCCGGGCCTGACAGCAGCGTAAGGGGAATGGCAAGGAGCACTGCTGTGGCACTGCCCCACCCCAAACACCAGGATTTGTCCTGATTGCCAGCAAGCTGGGGATACGGGCTAATAACGGGCCCTCAGGAGCGACTTCTCTCCCCTGTGAAGCTCACCCCTCCTCCCCCCTCCCCCTTCCTTCGCCTGAGTGTTTAGCTCTGAAAAGAATAATTTATCAAATTATTTTTATTCAACTTTGGAGGAGGAAGAAAAAGGATGGTGGGGGAAAAAAGGGCCCTTTGCTGTTTTAATTGCTTTGCGGCGTACTTGTGAGAGAGGAGCTGGGCTTATCAAAGCTGGCGCAGCTGAGTCCCTGCCACTCGCTAATGAGAGCTGCCACGTGCCCAGCCACGCTCCTGCGATGGACCAGATAGTGCCGCACACCAGGCAGGGACTCCAACACTTAGCGAGTTAATTTAAATGAGGAGCTATAAAGTCTAAACAGGAGGCTGGGGGAGCGTGTTTTACAAGGACTTTGGAATCAAATTAAGGGGTTTATTTATCTTAAAAAAGGCAGAATGAGACATACAGTCTAGGATGTTGTTTGGCTTGTTTTTTTCTGATGATTCATTTCTGAGTCAGGTGTCAGGGTCTAGCAAGAAGGTGGTTATTTTTTTCTTTGACTGAATGAAACCCAAGGAACCAGCTGAATTCCTGAAGCTCATTCTTCTCCCTTTGTGCCTGAGGGTGTCTTTTAAGGGCTTGGTGCTGCAGTGACTCCAGAGGGCTGCCGTGGAGTGCGGTGAGATCTGGTCGCAGTGTTGTGAGCTCTGTGACTCTCAGCCAGAGAGCCGCTAAAATTGGTGGTCACCTAGGTGCCAGCTACATGCACTCACACCTTCAGGGAGAACTACCAGGGCTTCCAGGGGGCTGTGCAAAGTGCCTGGGTTTGCTCCACACAGCCAGTGCACCCCTGCAGATCCCCATGGCTCTCCTGCCGTGGGCTGCCCATACCCGCTCTGCAGCGCTGCAGGAACAGTCCCAGCTGGCCATACGTGCTGAGTCCTAATCTCTTGGTGCAATTTGCTTTCATTTCCATTCAGTTTAGATCCATTGTAAGCCAAGTTCTGAAAGGTAATCTTTTATACCAGCTGCCAATGTTCTCGGGTTATATCACAACTGGCATCCTGACCTCCAACATCTCCAGTTATTTAGGGTAAGAATCCCCACACAACAGCTTTGCTGTTGCATTTCAGGAATATCTTGTAGGACACCTGGTAGCTGATCTTCATGCGGCTGTACCAAAAAGCCACTTTCAACACAGATATCACATCTTGAGCAACTTGAACTAATATCAGGTGGCCCTGGTTTGAGTTGGATGTTGGATCAGGTGACACCATGAGGTCCTTTTTGACTTTATTTCTGTGATTCTACGGTTTTGTGATCCTGCTGTTCTGGGGACAAGTATAGCATAGCCCTGAATGATCTGTATCCTAGGCTGGTACACATCAGTGAAGGTGACTTACCCCCAGCACAAGGTTCAGCTCAGTGACAGAAATAAAGGCAACAGAGGGTGTGACGAAAAAGACTAATATCTCATACTTCAGTTCTTTTTCAATAAAATTGTTCATCTCCCTTCTGGCTGTCATCACACTTAGGTTTCACGTTTTTAATTAAAAACCCCATAGCTGAAATTTCTGTAATATTGTAAAAGCGAGGGCTGAATTCTACCTGGCTGCTTGACAGTTTCTTCCTATGGAGAAACAATGTCAGTTCTCTAAAACATCAAACGTGAATAAAATATGTTGGATTTTTCTTTTTTTTTTTAATCTTAACTTAAAAAAAATAGTTTCATAAAAAGCTCTCTTGAAAGCAATGATGGGACAATCTATTATTAAATGAAACAAATCAATATTAATGCAATCTGATGGCTGAGATTTGCTTGAGTAGTATTTTATATTCATGTGTATGCTGTTAACTCTGCCTTATTAGATATGTGCAACATGGGTGAGTTAAGGTTGCTGTGGGAACCATCATTTTTTAAATTTCCTGACTTTTACACACAAAAAGTCAACCCCAAGCTAGCTTGCATTAATATCATGTAATTTCCTTGATTGAAGAAAGAGTGTTGGTGTATTTTATTGTCTGTGTTCCTGCATTCAATTGCATGTTCAACCAAAAGGAGTTTGATTCCTAGCCCCCCACACACACACAAGAATTAGAGCAGCAGAGCTGGAGCTTGCTTTTAGAAAAGAATAACAGTTCTGAATGCCAGCACAATCCACAGACTTGAAGGTTTTTCCCACCGTATGCTGCTCTCCAGGTGTGTGCCCTGTGACAGGGGCATGCACACACACGTCCTGTCATGCAGCAGGGAACCAAGGGGTAGAAATAGACAGTCTGGGATTTAGCACCTTAGGCAAGCCATTCTACCTGGTGTGTGATGTGACCATTCCAGATGCACAGGGTTGCATGAGAAAAGGCTGAAAAGACCAAACCATATGTAGGGCGATACCACAAATTCTCCTAGTTCCTCTCCTGCCCCCCTTCTCCTTCCTTCTTGACATGTTCTGATACCCTGAACCTATCACCAAGTGAATGAGATGGTGGTTTGAGATTTCACCATACTCTTTGCAGTTCAAATATGTCTTCCTTCTACTATGCCTGCTCCTGAGTATCCGGACATCTAGATAATTTCCACCTCTTCTTCAGAATGAGGGAAATTGCCTGTGACTAGTTATCTACAACTTACAGCACAAATGCCTGTAGCCATGTTGCCGGCAGGCTCTGTATAGTCAGTGGAGGGAGAGCCACAGTTAGGAAGCAGTTTATCTGATGTTTTCACCTGATGTCCATGATAGAATGAGATGATTCAGGCTTTGGAATTCCATATTGACACCTAGGAGTGCGGTCTAACTCAAGAGAAGCCTTCTGCATTAAACACGACCAAATTTAGCCCTAGTGTGTCCACAGGTAGACAGCAATAATATGCAAAGACACCCAGCCCAGACATTAACAACCTAACTATATGCTAGCCTAGTGTACTGCTTGGCTACTTCATGCTGCAAAGAAAAAAACCTCCATGAGCCTGGCTAGAAGAGCCTGGCTGCTAAGAAGACATTGCTTCTGGTACCAAAACTGGCTTGCGGATCTTGGCAAAGCTCTGCCTTATGCCATAGAGACATAGCCTCAGGATCATCTCTTTTACTGGATGTGGTTTGCACTGTTTGGCTCGTTTTCAACCACTTCTAATCAGCATGTGACATTTTAGCATGAATGTGAGTTCAGCTAAGTCTGGACTTGGCTGCTGGAGTGACTAGTGGAAATATCGGTTCATCTGTTGTAATTGTTGGTTCTGTTGGAAAAGAACATGTAAATCTGGGAATAGATGTTAGAAAGAAGAACCCGGAGCTGGTGTCCTATGTCAGTCTACTTGGGAGTGATGGGAAATAGCAAATTAAGCCTCTCTATGTGAGAAGCAACCAATCTTCAAGACTTGCCTGGCCTCTCTTGGCTAATAACACCAGTCAAAGTGAATGGTATGAATGGTGGTGGTCCTTTTGTGCAGGAACTAAGACAGCACGGATCTCAGTTTAAGGTTGTATGTTGCATGGCAAGAACTATGCTTGAGCAGGGGGCCACCTGTGGCAATGGCTGACTAATGTCCTGCAGTGAGTTGCTTTAGCTGTTTAGCAGAGATAGGATCATCCTTCACTTTGAATTGGGATGTGTTCTAAAACTAATTTATCATCACATGCCTTTGGTTAATGGTCCTTCTCCTTTTGGAACAATTTGTGTTTCAGAAAGACAACTTCAGGCTAGTCACTCTGATCCTTTCAGTCCAGAGAGGAAAATTCCTTGGGGCAGAAATAGTTAATAAAAGTTAAGTCATCTAGTAAAGGGACAGAAAAAAATACCATGTGACTGAGATGGCCAATTAGACATCATGAATATTCAGAATTCTCTAATCAAATGAAAGCTCATTACAAACACCCAGACTGAAATTTGCTCATGTAAAATATTCATTGAACAATTTTGCATAAATAAATAATAAACAATAATAAATGCATAAAAATTTGTTCATAGACCATCTATCAGCAAGGGGGAAAAAAAGGACAGAAACTGCTAAATAAACTGTATGTAATGAGTAATCTGTCCACTGCTAGTTTTGAGCTCTCCCATGGTAGGTCTGTTGTGGAGATCTGACACGAGCATCTCTCTTCTGGGAGGGATGTGAAATAGGGCTGCTTGGAGCAGATAAAGACACAGAGCTACCCCAACCTTAAGGAAGCGGGATGTCCAAGATTGGCGCTTAGCTTATGATAGATGTAACAGAGTCTGAGAGTTGTCTGAACACGTGAGGTGGAGAATATTTATTGGATTTGAAGAAGAAGATTCAAACCCGTTTTCATCAAAGAGCAAGAGTAGCCACCTGGCCAGCCAGCCAAGGTTTACAAAACTCCTCCTGATGCAAAGGATATATTCAGTTTCACCTGTCATCATAGGGCGATGCAGAAGCAGAACAAAATTAAAACTGTAGTGTGTGTGTATGAGGTGCAAGGGAATGCATATTGCTGGACACATGCAAACAGACTGTACACAAACAGAAAAAGGTCAGAGCTGTCCCAAAGCTGCATATGAAATAACTGCAAATGACTGTATGCTCTGCCTACCTGTTTGGTTAACAGGGCCAGGGGAAAGGGAGGGGGAGAGAAATGAAAAGGCTGTTTGAATAAAATGTGAAAACTAAAATCCACTGTTGTTAGGAGAGAAATATCAGGCAAAGGGTACTAAGCTGTGCATGGAGGTGGTTAGGAGCGAAAAGGTCTCATGCCCAGTCCGGTCTCAAATCATACTGTTCTGGGGCCCGTCTGTGGAGCATCTGACTTTTAGACAGCCTGACCTATTAAGCATGGGCTAGATGAGAGCAATATACTTCAGGGCAGGAACGGTCATTTTTGTTGTTTGTTTGCCCAGATAGTAGCAGGAAAGCGCCCCTTTCTCCCGCTATGCCTCATCATAGGAGCAATGAACAGGACAGTGGTGGGGACATCGTATGTGCCTGTGGGCAGGTGGACAAGGGATGTGAGATCTCGGGTTGCCCCCACTCTCATTCTGTAAAAGTCGTCGCTCACCCATGATTAACCTTTGCATGCCTCCCTTCACCCACATAGTAATTACATGACAAGTATCCCAAGCATTCGCCCACACAGCGAATTATATGGCAAATTTCCTGTAACTACATGGTGATTACCTGGTCCTTCATGCTGCTGGGTAATTAGAATCTGGAAGCGTTTTGTAAAGGTCAATTTATGTGAGACTGATCACAGCCCCCCTGCCTGCTCTCAGCTCAGGACTTCCAGTTTCACACACGGGGCTCATGCTCTGCCACGGCGCTGCCTGCTCCCCTTTGCCCTTGGGAGGGACTTTACGTCTCTGTGGATCAGGGCAGAGAAGGCAGCCAGGCCTGCTAGACTTCTGTCTGTTGTCAGCCCACATGTGCCCAGTCCCCAGCAGGTGAATGTGTGATGCTGCCACAACCACAGGAGTGTGATGTGAGGCTCCCTAATGGCTGTGGCCTCCAGGAGTTTGGCTTAGAGCTGCTCAGGCCCCTGCCATTCTCCCTGGAGGACCTACTGTATTAAGCTACCTTCCTCATCCTGCCTTATGGAGGAAATCACTGCTCTTCTACTGACCACCCAGTATGAGAGAATTAATCTTGGAAAAGAAAAAAAAAAAGAAAGAAAAGAAAAAAAAAAAAAGAAAGAAAAGAAAAGAGAAAAGAAAAGAAAAGAAAAGAAAAGAAAAGAAAAGAAAAGAAAAGAAAAGAAAAGAAAAGAAAAGAAAAGAAAA
>Ga0065711_1048055_pt1 | contig 12011 bp, 10 predicted proteins | sample Hoacrofraction12_FD_59098 | JGI IMG/M metagenome (GOLD analysis project Ga0065711, IMG submission 59098) | Hoatzin crop microbial communities from Cojedes, Venezuela - Epithelial fraction 12 v2 (version 2) | ecosystem: Host-associated > Birds > Digestive system > Esophagus > Crop | place... | reverse complement strand
GGGCAGCCTGTTCCAGGGCTCCGTCACCCTCAGAGGGAAGAAGTTCTTCCTCATGTTCAGAGGGAACTTCCTGTGCCTCAGTTTGTGCCCATTGCCCCTTGTCCTGTCACTGGGCACCACTGAAAAGAACTTGGTCCCATCCTCCTGACACCCACCCTTCAGATATTTATAAGCATTTATTAGGTCCCCTCGCAGCCTTCTCTTCTCCAGGCTGAACAAGCCCAGCTCCTTCAGCCTCTCCTCGTAGGGGAGATGTTCCAGTCCCCTCATCATCCTTGTAGCCCTTTAAAGGGACATTTAAAGGTCCCTTCCAACCAAACCATTCTATAATTCTATGATTCCAAGTACATATGCATTGTGCTCTGCTCCTTCCAAGAGTGCTGCCTTACCCAGGAGGAGAGCTGGGGTCCTCACCTTGTCTCTGCCCTAGGGGTATTTCAGTTTGAACAGGAAATCTAACAGCTGCAGTTCATACCAGTTATACCACACAGTTCTCTGTGGTCCAGTTCAGGCCTGATTTACACACACGCTCACCGGCAGACATGAGGGTTGAACATAGTCAGGCAGGTCAAAAACTGCGTGGCTTGAGTCCTGTGGAGTTTTCTCCAGCTACCAAGAGGCTGTGGCTCCAGCTCTAGGTGATGGGAACACACGCTGTCTAGTTTGGGAGTTTCTTTCTGCATGCTAATTTTATAGCTGTTAGTCTACTGATTATACTGAACTTTTCCGTGAGCACCTTCCCATAACTGAAAAAAAAATCAGGTTCTTGAAACTACTTATTCTTAAAATAAGGAATTTCTATTTTAGCGTAGTGGCCATTTCATATCAAAATGCACCACTAGTTTAGCCTCCAGTACCAAACTGAGCTCTTAAATATGTAGGGCCTAGTAATATTTTCCTTTTCTTTAGGAAAGACTGATGCATTGACAAGGAAACTAGGGTTTCGGGTGTTTTGTTCTTTTACACACACACCCTCACCCCTCCACATAGTGCCAGATGCAAATCCTCTCTCTCTTTTTCCTCCCCCACGCTGGGTTTTGTTCAGCTCAAAGCTACTGGTGCCAACAGCTGAGAAAAAGTTGTCAGTGCACCTGGATAAACAAGTGAACAGGAACTGGAGCAAGAACGTGAAGCACTCTCCAACACTGGGCTGCCCTTCTTTTCTTTCCGTGCGTCTCAAAAAGTACAGGCAGTGCCTGCTGAACAATCCCAGCTGACCTTTGTTTGTTCACAGTAGATCCACAGCAGCTCCAGGGGACAGCCAGAACCCTCGAAACAGCACAGGGGCTCACAATGGCAAAGGTATTCGATGTCCTGGCTCCTACTGACTCCAGCAGCCGCCTTGTGAGAGCGGACACACGAACACCTCTGAGGTTCCGGACTTCGCATTGACTGGAAACGTACTTCGCAAGCAATCAACCCAATCCAACTCCTAGACAACAAAGCAGAATGAAATAAATGTTCAAGCAGCAAAAACACCGTTGCAGGTTTGGTGTGCATGGTTCATCTGACTCAACCCCATCTCCATCTCCAATTACCAGCACGGTGACCGGCTGCTGGTGGCCAGGAGGCACTCGAGAAGCAAGCACCTCTTACCCAGGCTCTGCACTCACTGGAACTTGTGGCAGGGCACACGGTACCTGGCTGCTGTCTTGAGCTGAGACCCTTCCCCAGCCCACAGACCCCACTGACCTCTCAGCCCAGAGCCAGGCCAGAGATACACAAGGAGCTGAGGCTGGATCTGTGTCCCCTTGGCAGGCAGTCCTCGGTGCTCAAGCAGCAGAGCTGATCACAAACTAGACGGAAGCGTGCACACCAAGTCTCCAGGCTGAACCACCGAAACCCTTGAATTTTGTGAAGGATAAACAAGTGAGTGTGATGTTTGACACCTCCTGCTCTAAGCAAGTTTAGGCCACAGAGAAATCAATGTGTTTTGTACAAAAGTGGTTTTTCCCTGTCTTTAAATTCTCCTGGCAGACAGCTGCCTCCCTCCAAATGCTCTCTAGTAGCCAGACACCACAGATACCACAGTTTAAGTCCAAGAAAGAACATTTTGAAGGACCCAGAAGAGATGTTAAGAAAGTTGGTATAGATATTGCAATGGATATTGAGTAAATGTCACTGCATACAATTTTAGACAAGAGTGTGCGTGCACAAATGCATGACTGAGGGTTCTTTGTGTGTGAAATCCTCCTGCATGGGCTACCCCTCCTGGAGTCAGTAAAGAGTAGGTAGAATACACGGGTGTATATGACCACTACAACAGTTGCCTTCCCAATAAACCTCTGTACCACGGACTTTTATCAGACCTGTCGTCTGTGCTTTGCGAAGCACTGCAAAGCAGATAAGAACACGGTGGCATTGGCAGTAGGAAGTGTGGTCCCTCCCTCTCTGCAAGAGCCCAAGCTCTAGCCAGTGGTGCTCTCTAAGTACCAACACCAGGTGCAGACCTGATTGGCTCCAGTTCTGCTTTTTTATATCAGTGAGGGCAGATATTGCCAGAGGTGAGGGCAAGGGGGAGAGGAGACATTTGCAAAGAAAGCTGCGGTACCCACAAAGTTGATTTTTAAAAGTTTTGGAGAAAGTAATATTCTGGCAAAAAATCCTGTTCTGCAGAGTTAGGCTCTGCATTGCTTATGAGGAAATTGAACAAAGAGAAGGAAAAAAAAGCACCTGGTTAAACAAAGGTGCAGAAAGAGGGAGAAAGTGACACCTGGAGTGAAGCCAACCTCAGCACAGCCACTTCTGGCACTGCACAGGGCACTGGTAACACCTAACCGCTGTGCTCAATTTATGCATTCATTCTGGTCCTGTTCACCTGCAGGTGAAGCACAGAGCAGGCTTTCAGCAGCCTGCCTTGCTGGCAGGTCTCCTCGGTGTGTTATGGAGAGTGTTCGCTCTTAACCAAAAGAACATGCAATGCTTGTGTCTTTGCCTTGCAGAGGGAACTTGCTGAGACTTCAGGGTTACTCTGGAACGTCGAAGTTGAAATTTAAACACACTTTCCAAATCCCTCCCTTTAAACCACCACAAATCCCAGCCTGGCTGCAGGGTCTGGTCTGGAGAACTTTCAGGGCTGTAGCCAAATTCACACCCTCAACCCCCCCTCCCAGACCTTCCACTCCTAAGCCCAACTTTGTGTTTAGCCACCACACTCTCACAGCCAGCTCTACCAAGGTTATGTGGAGACCTACCTGTCCATACAGTGACACAGCACTGCCAGACTTGAAGATCCCAGATCACGAGTTGGAGTTCCTTAAATCATGAGGTGTGATTTCAAAAAGCAGTGCTAGACGTTGAATTTTCACCTACCCTGTGACAAAGACCCTGTTCACTCTCCAGAGGCTCATTTCAGGGGGAGGGTTCAACCCCGGGGAACCATCACTGCCTGACAACTGTGTTTGAATTGTTCTGTGCAAGACCCAGCTTCACAGGAGGTGCAGAAACTAGAATTACTCCCCTCTCTCTTTCTGTGGACAGAAGCCAGTTGGTAAGATACGCAGCAGGGTACATTTACTTTACATCCATGTAAAGTGCAGAGTCAGCCAAGCCCTAGAGCTACATCTGCATGCAGTAGATGATGCTCAGTGGGATCTGTCTCCACATGTAGGGCTCGGAGTCCCCACCCCATACTGGTGGCTGCACGACGCTGCTGGAAGCAATAAATGCCAGGCGTGCGGCTCAGCTACACTCTCCCTGTAAGAGCTTGCTCCTTCTCTCTCCCCCAGAGTAATCTCCATTATGGAGGCGAAACACACACCACAGTACCCAGACTTGTGACTTACATTTTATTTGCATTCTTTTTACAAGCAAGAAAATCCCTGGATTAAAACAATCAGAATTAATCAGACACCCTAAAGAATTCACCAGGAAATGGCTGTTGGGATGAGCAGCGTGGTCTGGGCTGGCGTCAGTCCTGAAAAGGAGATCTGCCCCAGCAGCAATATCCCAACCCTGCTGAGATACGACTTTCCAGGTGACACATGCCCCATCACACCAGAAGCAATAATGCAGCAACCCTGCTGTCCTAGGGCATCTCGCACTGGTGGGATCCCTGGGGGCTGAAACAGCAGACAGTAAGAGAGCAGACCAAGTTCTTGGAAAAAGGAGAGCAGGAAGAGGCAGCAACTTAGAGAGAAAATAATATGACCCAAATTATCAGCTCTGGGATACTAACAGCTAGGGAGCCCAGGCTCTCACTAATGACTCTGAACTGTTTCTCCGGTTTCATCTAGTGCCCTTGTTTTATCTCAGCCCCTCCCCAGGAAGAGGTGGGACTCTCCATACCCAAACAGTATAAGCTGAAACTAGTCCCATGAATTCTGCTTGAAAGTTCTTCTGGAACAGCGCAAACCATCTATGAGCCCTGTCACTCAGCTGGCAGGCAGTCCCATGCACTAGACCAGCCCAGACAACAAGTCCTTCACGGCATGGCCACATGTTAAACACTTCACGTCCTGCCTATGGGGCAATCCAGCAAAGACTACATTGCAAAGTCCAGAAAACAGAGGGCAGAGACTGAAGTCCCTGGAGGCCTAGAGAATTCCAGATACAGCCCTAGATGAAGGGAACACGCTGAATCAGAGATACACGGGGCTCCTCTGGGACAGAGAGAGGTGGCTGGGCTGCAGCAGAAACATCACAAGGCTGCTAGGTCTGTACGTGGGCTGGAGAAGGGACTCACACCTACCTCAGATGCAGAAGACATTGTAATCAGCCAGGGCCTGTTCCTCTGCAACAGGACAGGAAAGACCTAAGTTACCCTTGCACAGTCAGGTGCAACCACCCAGACAGCCCTGGTACCCCTTGGATCCACACTGACCTGGGTGGTAGTAGTCATAGACCCTGACATGGCCCGGCTTCAGGTTGGTCACCCCAATCTCCCGCTCCAGATGCAGGACATATGTCTCAGACTGATGGCTCAGCTGGAGAAGAACAGCAAATCACAGTTCACTTAACGAGCTGTTCTTTTTATTCCTCACTTAAATTTGATCCTACTGATACGCAACAACTACTCTGTGCAGCCAAAGGCAGGGCTTCAAGGTGCATCTTGAATACCCTGCTCTGCTAGCCCAGCCCTGGATTCCCCACACAAAACTCTGCCACTGTCCTCCCCTCCTGTAGCCTCTCTAGCAGCACACGCATACCTTGTCCAAGTAGATGGCAACACCTCCTTGTGTTTTCTCAGTTCTTCTCACAGGGTGCCAATGCTGCAGCTAGGGCAGGAGAGCAGAGGAAGCAATTTAGTTCGGTCTTTTGAAAAGCAAGTGTGAGATATCCCAGCAAGCTTTATCTAAGCTTGAGTTGGGCAGGTTCTCATTCACTCACTTCCAAACTTATTTTGGGCTCTCAGCCCTTCGGGCTGATCTCCCTGCAAGGCCACTCAGCTCCTGCAAAACCCAAGGACAGGAACCTTGGCTACTTAGCTGTCGAGGAGATGCTGAGTGAATTGGGCTGGAACGATCACCATCCTCAAGGCACAAAGGCAGACTGACAGCATGTGTTCATGGTTGTTGCGTGGCAGAGGGGAAGGGTTGATAGAATTGCTCAAGAGAGAGAGACAGGCAGCGCTTTCCTATGCAACCTCTCCCTCTCCTTGGGCATGGATGGTCCCCCTGACACTACATCACCATCCTGATTCCAAGCTTCTTACAGACATCCCGGATCCTGGAGCCAGAACAAATCCAGACAGTAGGGACACCTCCACGATCACCATGCTGGAAGTGGATCTCTTCCCAGTGTACCTGAGGGACAAGATCAAAAAGAGAGTCTCTCCCAGCTTCCCCTTCCCTCCACCACCATACTCTGCTTGCAGGATGCTGAGCCAGGCAGCCCAGCCAGGACCAGGGCCCAGGCAGTCACCGCTCCTTCTCACAGAGGGCAGATGATGGCTGCGCTGCTCTGAGCATCCCCAGTCTGAGGTGACTACATGCACTCCTCTCTCTAGCAAGAGCCAAAGCCCTCAGAAACATTTCCCCTTCCCCAGAGACACTTCTTTCCTTCTCCATCTTCCATCTGGACCTGCTGAAACTGCCTGGTGCCTCCATTGCAGGCAAGAAGCACCCCGCAGCTCTCCAGCCATGCCTGGTTTTCCTTCCCAAGTGGAGCTGTGTCTTTAGAGTCACCTGACATTGACATAGACAGTAACGGAGTGTGCATCATCCTTGGTGCAATTGATTGGCTCAGTTTTCACTCGCAAGGCAAAGGATGTGGAGACCTGTGGGGAGGGCGTGTTGTACCTCAGCACCATCTGCAGGGAGAGACAAAAAGACAGAATAAGACATGGATAATTCATTCAATATCATCTATCATACCTTTTTGTCAGTGACTACTCTAATCCTCAAGATATGGACCCCAGAGTGTGACTGGGTAAACCATACACAGTGAGCACACTCAGCCCAGTACCCAAAATAAAGGTCACTCAGATTGGAAACCTTCCATGATTCTTCCATCTGGGGCTCCTTCTCCTCACCCTTCCCCTTGAGACTGTTCAAGTCAGGCACACAGCAGTGGGACCACCATACAACATTTCCATCCTCCAAAACCCAAGAGCCATGGAAGCATCGCTGTCCTCACAGTTGGACATGTTCTGTCTCCGAATCTCCTACAGCACATGGGTTTATTGCATTGGCAACAGGCTGGGATTAAAGCCCAGCTAATGCACATTTCCTTGCACAGAGCTGCAATGGGGACTTTTATTTTTGATAAAATGATGAGCAGAGGGTTGTCACAGCAGGGTCTGGGGGAACCTACCCGAGTAAAGACACAACAGCTGCCCTGGGCCTGCACCGAGAACTTCCCTGGGACTTCTGTCAGTGCTGCCTCCTGCACCAATAGCCGGTTCTGGTAGGAGACTTGGAACTTCCTCCTAAAGCCTCTCTGGGACCTCACCCTCACTTCTGCAGCCCCGTTCGTGCTGTACGTCAGTGCTGCATACTTAGCCAAGGCCTGCAAGGCGACTACTGTGTCCTGAAAAGGAAGAAACAGTTACATTTGCAGCTTTGAGACACATAAACTCGCTGTCCTGAGGACCTCTACATACAAGGGCTCCCCTCATCGAAGTGTTCACACTTGCATCAACAGTGCACAGGTTGTGCATGCATTCTTTGTCAAGCAACATCCCCTTCCCTGGCCAGGAGTTACCTGTGTTGAGGCAAACCCTCCGTAGGCATTCTGCTGCCTGGTGAGCCAGGCCACGATGCCAGAGGCTGTGGTGAGATCAGACCCTGTGACATTTGGCTTGCAGAGCAGGGCCAGGAGGACGTAAGCTGTCAACTCCACATCCACGGACAGTGGCTGTGACCAAGAGCTGGTGCTGGGTCTGGGCTTGGATGAAGTCTGACTCCAATGGACCTGCCCACCTGGGAAACGAAGGGAATAGATGACATTGAGGGATGTCAGGAAACAAATCCTGAGGCTTAGGAGGCACAGTGGTTTGTGTCTGCAAAGACCATCGAGTAAATACCTCTTGGCTGGGTCATCAAGTCACTGGGTGAACTGCAATCCCATGTATTTTTCAATTCTCAACACTCCATAATACACACCAAGGTGATATACAAAAACTAATACGCCAATAATCTGCATACATGGTACCTCCCAGACGTCCAAATTCTCCTTTGTCCTGTTAGCCAGGTCCACTAGCTACCTGATACTAGCTAGCTACCCACTAGCCAGTCCTGAGGGTCAGGGACTAACAAGAAGCAGGGCAGCTTGCTTCCCTCTCTGGCGCTTTGCAGTCCTGCGTAAGAAAGCCCCCTTCTCTCAGAGCCCAACCTCCACTTCAGGTACGAGAAAAGGACGAGAGGTTTGAAGGAGATCAGCACCCACACCACAGTATTGCCAGTATATACCTTGAGTTTGTAGACTGGCTGTCTATAAACTGGTTTTGGTGAAGCACCTAAAGGGTAAGGCTATGGTCCTTCCAGGGTACATGTAATCAAGTGCTCAGAAACAGCCCTTTCCATCTGAACATGAGGAAGAACAACTTCCCTCTGAGGGTGACGGAGCCCTGGCACAGGCTGCCCAGGGACCTTGTGGAGTCTCCTTCTCTGGAGATATTCAAGACCCGCCTGGACAAGATCCTCTACAGCCTACTGTAGGTGACACTGCTTCAGCAGGAGGGCTGGACTAGATGACCCACAGAGGTCCCTTCCAACCCCTACCATTCTGTGATTCATTCTGTGATTCTGTGAAAGGTCACTTGTCCCTTCTCTCATGTTTACCTGGCACTGAGGTTCCCGTACCTGCTCTGATTGCCTTTTGATCAAGCATATCAAGTAGCTCTTGCGTGCGTTGAGAGTCCTTAGCCAGGGCGAAGGTGTAGGCCAGTAGGGCCTGGGTGTAAGTGCTGGCAGCTTTGGGAATGGAAGGAGCGATGCAGCCCAGAGCCTTGCGCACCACTGTACTCTGCAGAGAAGCATTACACGGGTGTTGGTCACACACCGACACATGTGAGGCAGGCAAACATGGAGGTACACAAGCAGAAGGATTGCGTTAGCGTGCGCTGGCACAGAAAGCACCCCACACATTCCCCCAGGTGTCTGTGCTCAAGCCGGCACTCTTTGTATCAGTGCAGCACCAGTAAGCAGTATCTCCAGCCCTTGGTGCACGGGGCTTGACAGAGCCCCCCTCAGCTGGTCATGGGTTTCAGCAGTGCTCTCTCAGTGAAATTAATGCCATACTGCTGGAGTAACACCACCACGTCTTACTTCCCAAGTCCAAACACAAGAGCAACAACACACAATTACAAACGCTTACACCCAGCCTGCTGACCAAGATCACTGTGTTCAGTTCACCTCTACAGTGCCTTACAAGGTCACTGGGGTTTCCAGTGTCCTCTGGAACACCAGTACTCCTGTTGGCAGGAGGCAGCAAGCCCACTGATCTCAGCAGCGTTGTATTCCAGTACTCAGCTAGGCAATTCCAAACATGAGCTAAAGGCTGACAGTGGTTGCCTGTCCCATACCTGTGCATCTACCACACTTTGTGGCTTGCCCTCTTCCAGTCGCCCCTTGGTTAAATACAGTAAGGATCACACAAGGGCTACATTTAAGCTTTATTCTGATGTATGACACGCTGCTCACCTCTTTCCCTTCTAGGAAAGAGAAAAGGCAATGTCTGTGTCATCTTTGTGCTCTCTGGATGGCAGAGTAGTACTGCTGGATGCAGCCACCAATTCTCAGAAATGCTCAGAGTACCTACTGATGCTTTTTGGTTGCTCTCTCTTGTTAAAGCCCAGCAGAAGTGGTAAGCTAAGCTCCCATCATTTCAGAAGTCCTACTTTTCCATTTGCCCTTAAATACAATAACTGCAAGCAGCACAGTAACTTTTGCATTCTGTAACTGAATAGATCCGAGTAGGAATTACATCCCGTTTGTGAATTTGTTCAGAGGCTCCTTTATTGTTCCTTTTCCTTCTTAAATCTCTCACTTTCCCAGACAGTTAAAAAGGAGGTAACAGCACTAGCGTTTGTACAATTATCAAACTTCAAGTGAAAGCACTCGATGCACCACCTGGGAAGCGCTGACTGTTATACATCTTCATAGCTTGTCTAGAAACAGTCTGACATGTATTACAACCCATCTGGCTCTGGTGTCTTCTGGCGAAACTAACACAAGAGCTGAGAGTGCCACTCGACTGGAAGTGTTTTCACACTTACTGTGCTCATCCCGCCACTGACAACAGCAGTCCTAAGCGCACACTGTACGGAAGGATTTCGCTTCCCTGCGACCAGTCACGTGCCAGCTAAGAAACTGTTCCTCTACAACGTGCCATTTGTTTCTGCGGTCAACATAAACAACCTGTTTTGTTCCAAGAGATCTATTTCCAACACAGAGTAGGGGTAGAGGGCTGTTTGTGTCTGCCTAGATTTTTTGTCATGCAAACCATGCTTTAATATCAGTTCGTTCAGGACAGTGTAAAATATCTCCAATCTTTTCCCCGCATTTTAACCCCTAATGACTTTCATGAGGCTTTTAGGTATGCTTGTAAGGGAAAGTAGGATCAGTTCTGAACATCTTGAATGCATTAGCCCTTGCAGGACACCCTAAAACTCTTCCTCAGAATTCTGACCTCCAGTGCTTGCGTATTCTTTGTAAAAGCATTTATAACCCACTCAAGGACACTCTTTTTCTTGGTGCTATGGCAAGCTTTGTGTTTCCCACTTCACCTACCCACAGACCTACTCAGCAAATTCCTTCACTGGGGCTAGAATAACTACTGAGACACTTGTATTTTCACTTATTTGTTGATACTTTTGAGTGTCTTTCATTGTCATGACCTTTTTTTTAAAAACAATGGTTTTTGTATGTATGTCCAATTGAATAACTGTTTCACTACTCACATGAACAAATGTGCTTTTGCAACAAAGCATTCCTCACTCCATGGACAATGCTTTCTGAGCTAATAATACTGTTGTCATCTTCTCCGGAGTACGAGGAATTCCATGAGGTCTTGTAACCTGTGGTAGCCCTGATTTTCTATCACCACTATCAGAGCACTGCAGGGAGCAGAAATGAGCAGCCAAAGCCTGGGAAATGGGCATAGTGTCCAGCCATGAAATCCAATGGCTCCCTGTAGTCTAACCTCACCCTCTCTCCAGCCAGCAATGTCCTCCTCAAGGGACAGTTGAGGCTTTTTCCTGAGAAGAGGTAAGTCCTTCCTCCCCCACCCTACTATTTTGTCCACAAGCCTCTCCAAGACGCTCTGTTGCCTGCCTCAGTGACACTGCTAAGCTCTTCAGGATTCAGGTCTTAAGGCAAGAGCATGGCAAAGAATCCCAATTATTTACCTCTGGTGTCTCTCCTGCCTCCAAGTATGCAGCAGTGATGTAGGCAGCCAAGGGCACTTCCCCATCCACACCTCCCTACAAAAAGCAAAACATCCAAAAAGCTGGGAAAGTTACACACAAAGATGTGAAGCTTTTCATTGAAGGTCCCATCTATCCCTGGCTTGCTCCCATGCAAGAAAGCAGAACAATACAGGAAAGTGAACTAAACAATCACCAGTATACTTGGCAAGAACTGCTTTCAGTTGTCCTTCAAGGTCCTCTGGCTCCTACCTTCATGAATGTGTGGAAAAGTTGGCCCACATTTTTGAAGCAACCATTGGGAAGCTGGTGGAACTCCAGCCAGGTGAGAGCAGCTTGGATGGTTCTGTTGTCCACAAAAATGTATGGCTTGGCTTGGACAAAGCATTTAACCACAAATGCAGTCAGCCTGGTTGGGGAGGGAGCAGAAAAAAAGGCATAAGAGGGAAAAGAGAAGCAGAAAGAGATGGAGTGAATAAGAGAGAGGGAAGAATGAGTGGAAAGAAAGAATCTAAGCAGAAGTTGAGGAAAAAGAAAAAAGTGGGAGTTTGAAACTGGTGGGTCTCTCCTAACCTATTGTTCTGCTATTTCTTATTTGCTGGTCCAAGGACAGTTCATCCCAAGGACAGTTGCATATGTCTGGGATGCCCTAGCCCACAAAGCAACTGGAATACTTCAGGAAAGGATTCAATGTTGGAAGCAGAAAACTGCCCACCCCCAGGCCGTCAGACAGCAGGTAGAGAGCAGGGAGAGAGCCTAGGGCTTACCAAGTATTACCATACTCATCCTTGGTACCAAATTCACTGTAGGAACCATCAGGGTGTTGATACTGCAGCTGTATCTGGTACCCTGGGATGCACGAAAGGACATTAGTGCTCAGAATGGTATTTGCAGTGAGATCACTGGGCAGGGAATGGGGTGTTGTTAACATTATAAATGGTAGAGTGCTCTGGGGTGGAGTAGCAACCATTGGTAGGCTGGACACAGGGGAAGGCAGAGGAGCAAGGCAGGTCTGTTGTACTTGCCGTTGCGCAGGAATCCTGCTGCCCTCTCCTTGATCCCAGGAGTCAGCTGCCTTGTCTTCTCCAGGTACTGCAGCACATAGACAATGGGGGCAAACAGCACCATGTTCTGCTCCCCACAGCCGTGGGGCATCTGCACCAGGTGGTCCAGGTTCTGCAGTGCTGTCCCCATGAGGTCACCT
>Ga0065711_1008881_pt1 | contig 12011 bp, 5 predicted proteins | sample Hoacrofraction12_FD_59098 | JGI IMG/M metagenome (GOLD analysis project Ga0065711, IMG submission 59098) | Hoatzin crop microbial communities from Cojedes, Venezuela - Epithelial fraction 12 v2 (version 2) | ecosystem: Host-associated > Birds > Digestive system > Esophagus > Crop | place... | reverse complement strand
GGGGGGGGGGGGGTGTGGAATGGCATCGAATTGGCTTCTGGTTTGAGTCTGCTGGGCTGGTTTCCTCTCACCTCCTCATCTGGTTACTCCTCTGCAATCTGCCGGGTAGAGTTGTGTTGTCTGTGACACAGGTAAAGAGCCAATCTCTAATTTTATTCCAGTTTACATCAGCAGCTGTTATCTGTAGATACAGGTATTAAAAAAAGGTAAATTTCCCTCTTTAAAACAAACAAACCAACCTGAAATAGTCTTTTTTCTCAATGAGTAACAGATAATGATAAGGCTTGTTCAAGTTTTGCCCTGTCTTTACTCTCCCTTTCTTTTACAGGCTTGTCGAGGCTTCCCTCTCTGAAGAATCCTTGCTGTGTGTTGTGTCTCAGCTGCAATTTGGTGAGAATATCTTGACCAGTTTCTGTCCAGAGTGGAGTGGAGAAAAGAAGGTAAAAATGGAACTTGCGTGTGGTAATGGTTTCAGCTTGATAGCCCTGGAGTCTGGCTGAAACTGTTGTATGGTCCTGAATGCAGAAAGTACATAGACTTGTGCCTAACTTGAAGCATATCTGCAGAATCTTTTATTTCATCCAACTCCTTAAGCTCTGAAGGTTAAACACAGGCATAAGTACTTGGATGAAACAGTGAACATTTTATTATGCTGGCTACTGTAAGGCCCAAGGATCTGGGAATCAGTTTCTGTTACCATATAATCCCTGGATTTTCTGCTGTGTTTCTAATTAAGATAGGGGACATGCCATTTTTGATCTGTTTGTCTAAGGACCTGAAGTCTATTTGCTCCCATCAAATTCAAAAGCAGATCTGTCACTGATTTCAGTGGTTACAGGATTGGACTTGCTTTTTTCCTTTCCCTCTCCCCCCCAGCTCTTTTTAAAGGGTAAAACTCACAGAAGATGTAGGTCCTCCAGAATCAAACAGAATTAATGGATTTCTCAAGCTCATTTTCAGAAGTAGCTTTTTCTTCCTTTTCTATTTCCTGCCACGGTCTCAGCCTGCCTTTAATACTTTGGAAGTACAGCTGCATAGTGGAGTATAATTCGCGGGGGGGGGAGGGGGAAGGGTATGTTTGGGTCTAAAAATAATATACAAATTAAACTATATTTAATTGTGCCTTATCAATAAACTGATAAACTTAGGTCTTTGCTGTTGCCATTGATCATGATGCTCTGTAGCAGGCAGAGGCAGTAACTGCTGCTGATGGAAAAGGTAGTGAAAGGAGGAGGGGAGAAGGACGTGGAAGACGAGGCGATTGGCTGCTTTTGATGTCAGTCACAGCTGCAGGCCCCAGCTCTTCCGCTGCTCTAGCTCTGGCTCTCCCTTGAACAGCTCCTAGAGAGAACAAGGCGTGCGGAGCTCGGATCACCAGCATCATGCTCCTTGGGCTTGGATCGTAGATCCCCCTCTTTGAACATTAAAATAACTCCTTCGTCCATCAGCGTCCCAGGCAGACCCAGCGAGAAAACGCGCACGTGAGAGAGAGGAAAAAAAGAGGAGGAAGAGAAAAATCTGCAACCAAGTGGACTAAAGCAAAGAAAAAGAGTGCTTTGCTTGCACAGCTGCAAAGTGGGAATTTAAAGAACTGCAGAGAGAAATTCCAGCTCATCAGCACATACACATTGCAGAATTACAGATCCAGGTAGAAATGACATCAACAGGGAAAGAAGGCAGCGGAGCTCAACATGCACAATATGTTGGACCTTATCGTTTGGAGAAAACCCTAGGAAAAGGACAGACAGGTTGGTTCTTTTGCAGCAGCACTGGCCCTAGGGGGAAGGTGCTGTAGCAGCCAGTGAGGTGTTGGGGATGGGATATTTGAGGGTTCAGGTTTTCCCATTTGCTGTGTCAGTTGAGATAATATTCGTAGTGGATTTTTGCCTTTATTTAGTTTTCATTTTAATTATTTTCTTCCCTTTTTTTTTTTCTTTTCTTTTTTTTCAAAAGAAAAAAGGGAAAAAAAAATGCCCAGAATGCTTTCTGTTCATTACTCCTGCTAACGGGTGTTGTTCTGATGACAGCCAGAGTGCATGCAGAGGAAAAAATAGATGATCTGCTGGTGGTGAATTTTCACATCAATTTCTTCACTGCTCTACTTAGGAGCATTTTCTTTTTAATCAAATTATATTGAAATGAAAGGTTCACAGCCTGTAGTACTGAGGAGGTGGTGGTAGTGGGGGAGTCACCAGCAGTATTTCATGACATCATGATTGAAAAGGGTGTAGTCCTTAAGGTGCAGTTGAGGGGGTAGAAATATATACAGTATGTCTGTGGCACTGACTGTTGTGGGTATTTAGCAAATATGGATGGATGGGCTGGTGGTTTTTGTGGGTAGGGTCTGAAATAAAAGAAAAATAGAGGATCGGTAGCAGAATTCATTCTGGTTATGCTGTGTTTTTGTAGGAGGGATTGACGGGGGAGGGGAGGTTATTTAATTATTTTTCTTAAAGCTTGTTTATGAAACTCACCCCCAGCAGATTTTCCTGAATGGAACAATGGTAAGAAATATTAAAAAGAGGAAACCGAGTGGAGGGAATTAGCAGAGAGCAGGTGCTTCTGCCCTACATGACATAATTAGATCCCCTAAATGCGTTCAAGATCTGGACTTACTATTGCTTGCTTGGATAACATATTCACTTCAAGGGCAAGGGAGCATTAATTGGAAGAAAAACCCTTTAAAAGAAGCCCAAATGTCTTCCTTATTTAATTTTTTTTTTTGGTAACAGGTGCAATAAGCAATGGCATCTGGCAAATTCATTGGGTTGGGAGCCCCCAAAAGTGGATTGAGACTTGAAATCATAATTTAGGGAAGGGGGAAGATCACCCATAGGGGGGCTGCTTTGGGCATGTGGGTGTTAAGTGTTGTTCATTATGGTAGGACAATAAAACATGATGCATTGTGGTGTATTTTTTTTTTTTTTTATAACCCAGACGGGCTTTGCCCATCTGTTGTCTAAAGGATTTAATAGGCGTTTCCATCCCCAGCTGCTGCCTCTGCTCTGCCTGCTTCCTCACTGCCCTGCGTGGCAGCAGCTCTGCAGTCCGCAATTTTCTTAGGGACACAGTCAAAATCCAGATCTTTCTCTGTAAGAAGCAATGCTCTTCCGAGATGATTGATTATAACCCCCCCCCCCCATCCTTCCCCTCCTCTTCACAACCCCATAGCAACCGTTGAGAGACGTGGATGAAGATGACATTGTCTTCTAGAGAAAGTGACTTTTATTTATATTTAATTTTTTTCAGATGTCTTCAATGTATCAGCTGTTAGAGGTAGCTCTCTGTCACTGTTTTGGTTACCACCTTTATTCTTTGCATAGCTCAATAAGCCCTTACTTCTACAGCTGTATTCTCACTAAAATCTGTTATGATGATAATGAAAATTCTCTACCAAAAAATTGCAGTGTATTGGTAATAAAACTGCCCTATTTCTGCCGGTAATCCTTTGCTGGATACTCCAAGTGATCAAAGAGCCAGCTGTAGATGACATTAATTTTTGTCTTCGTCACCATTTCCTTTTTTCTCTCTCTCACCTTCTCAGCACCCCTCCCTCCCCTTTAAATACAGTTGTGTCTGAGATTCCTGAAAATGCAGCTTCGTTAACCTTTTGCTCCATGTCTCATAACCTGATGTTGTGGTCGTAAAGGGTTATCTGCAGCTTTGGTTATTTTTTTTTCCTGTCTGCTAATCTTCCTATCTTCCGCCTAAGTGATTAGAGATGTGGGGGTGGATGGAGAAGAGGATGTATTTGGAGGCTTGCTGCTGTTGGCCTCTGCAGTTATTCAACCAGCTGGACAAGGATGAAAGTTTCCTTTTGCGGTTTTACCATATAACTGATCTTTACAGAGAAGTCTCTGCTGTTTGCACACATGAATGCACGTAAAATGCACAATGCATGGTGTCGTAAAAGCTGGAGGTGGGGGGAAGAGGAAGAGAAATCTTAAAAGTAGCTGATGTCAGTCTCTACCTTCCTTCCAAGGGTTATACCCACCCTTGATTAACGGAATAATGCACTGAGGTGAAATCTAACTCGGTATTAAACATACATGGCTAAATATGGAAAGATGCCTTCTGGTCTTCTCGCATTTTCTGTGCTAATCACGTTTGGGAGCATGCAGAATGGCATGAACAGTGTATGGTACGTAGCTAGTCCTCATCCTCCTTATTTTGGAGGGTACGCAGGCAACCTGCAGCATTTTAGGGAGAGGACAACAAGCGCAGTATGAGGGCCTGATGTTGTCATGGTGTGTAACTTTGAATGTGGGTTGCAGTGGCATATGGCTGAAGAAAATAATGGTTGTAATCATTCCTTTAGAGCTTGACTTTAAAGCTTGGAAGATTAGGAGGTGATGGCTTGGAATATTTTTTTTCTTCCCAAGGGGATGGGGAATAGTGAAAAATAAAACCTGGCAAAATGTAATGATGAATAGAAAGTAGAAGTTGTGTTGCAAAGTCCTGCCCATTTTGCAGTGATCTTCATGTCCGTTGTTTTTATTTTGAATAAAAAATTCTTGAGTCTGTAAAGTTATTTCAGATAGGCAGGTCTAGCTTTGCTCCCAGGTACATGAACGTTATACAAATGTATTAATTGCTCTCACCTGCTTTTATGAGATCAAAAGAAGGGGGTTTTGGGAAGGAGTGTGGGTTCATAGTTCAGGACAGACTTGGACAGGATGCCATGGAGGGAGAACTTAATGGTAAATAGAAATCTCATTGGCTTTCTCTCGGCGAAGTTCTCACGGATTGCCACTTTAATAGCTGAAAGAAGTGTTTACTAACAGCAGCCCACTGGTTCCCACAGAGATGTCTGATTGCCATATCTGGGACGTTAGTGGAACTTGGTGACATCTGGCTGTGAGTGGGCAAAACTGACACGGAAAAGCTTTCAGTTCAAATTGGTGTGTAACAACTGTTGTTGAAAGTGTTGATTAGAATTCAAAATTGGACATGCAAAATTTGTCATGAGTGGCCTTCTGTGCTGGTGCGTCAAGCCTGCTGAGGGTGACTGATGCCACAAAGAGAGGATTAGGGCCTCGTAATTGGAGAAGTTGGAAAAGGGCTACATGGGGCAGTGCTGAAAAATGTCTGTGCTTAGCTCTTTGCTGGTAGTGGGAATGATAGAGGAACGAAGGAATATTATTTTTAGTAATGTAACATACGAATTTCACTTATAATTTGAGTACTGTAGTAAGATGGTTTGTTTTCGTAAAAGGTTGAATTCAGAGCACATCTTGTTTATTGCAGTTGGAGGAATAGCTCAGGGGATCTGTATTTGAATGATTTTGCAAGAATACAAGAAGCAGAAGCAGCATAATCTTAGTTACTGTACTCAAAAAATTATTTTACAGAACTGTCAGTGTAAAAGATCTTTGCTATATATATACAGGTGTGTGGGGAAAGATTGGTTTATCTAAGTTTCATTGATACATTCTTCTACAGTTAATTATAGGAGGCTTTCGTTGTAATTAAGTGATGAGCAGAGGATGTGTGTCATGTTACAATAATACACGTGGAAACAGTGTGCCTTGAATGTCTCCAGTCATACCTGATCATGAAGCACTATTTTAGCTTCAGATGAAACAGAAGCTTTTCTCCATTTGCCACTAGTTCTGTGAAATCAGCTTTTTGCATATTCCTTGCTTTATTTTTCATTTATTCCACAAATATCTCTGTTCATGTGTTTCTTTTGGCTTCATTAACCCCTATTTCACTCTTGAAACTTTTAAGAGTAATTCAGATTGACTGTAGTGAATATTTGTTGAGTGCGAAGATGAGGAACTGAAGTATTTCTTGTGAAGGACTTCAGCGTTTTGGAGGGTTTTCTTGTGTATTCATCTGACAATCACTGTATAGGCTTCAGCATCATTTGCTGTGGCACCGGTTCAATGTCTAATTGAAATTTCCAAAGTGCTGCTTTGTCTACAAGCAATAAGACGTTGGCTCTAAGTGGGAGTTACCCAGTTCACTTTGAGATAAACTTGATGAGAAATATCATGTTGCTGATCAATTTTGTCTTGTTCCTTTCATTCTGTTTTAAGCATGGTTCTGCAGACATTCAATACAATGAATCCTGCTTGAAACTCATGACACATCGGCCTTTGTGAAAATTGTAGGGGGTCCCTTTTCTGCATTGTATACCATACAACTTACAGCTGTTTTGTTGTATAATATGTTCATTATATATGATCCATCAGTGAGGTGTTGGGTTATATAAGAACAAAAATCATTAAATTTGGGTCTTCAGCGAGTTGAATAGCCTTTTATTCAGTGAGAGCTTGAACAGGATGTTTCTTTACAGCCTTAACCACCTGTTTCCATGATGCTGGCAGAAAGTGAAATTTGTTAATTTTCTTATTTGTCAAATTTGGTTGAAATTGAAAGCTTCAGATCTATTTGAGGAATGTTTGGTAGACAATGTGATCTCAGAAGCCTGGTTTCCTTCAGTAAGTAGGCTAAACAAGGTATATCCTTTTCATTCATGCTGATAAATTTTTTTGAATTCTGAACCAGTGTGTTGGATCTAGAGAGAATCTAAAGAGTACAGCTTTATTCTATTTAGCTGTCTAGATGAATATGTCATTATAGAGGTGTAAATTGTTGTAGTTCCCCATGTGGCCTGTTTAAACAAACAACAAAACAGTATATATTCTATTAATGTTTTCATATATATATATTTTACTTGAGGTTTCTTTCAAAGCAGTGAATCTGTACCCTTTTGTTGTGATAGTCTGTGAAGACTTAAATGGTTAATTAGTAATCGTACAAATAAAATATCGCAAGCAATACTCTGGGCAGTAGAGGTCTTAATGAAATTTTGCCAAGAAAGGTTATGTCATAGTGACTTAAACTGAATGGATTTTTAAGTAATGGTTATGAGTTTTGAGAGATTTGGACTTTCTTATCTTTATATACCTTTGATCTGATTGTTCAAAAGTACTGTTTACCTGTGTTATTGACTGAGGTAAACTAGTATTACCATGCCACGTGTCTGAAGTGCATAGTTCAGACATCCCATTTTTTACTTTCACTCTTTTTATTTTTTTTAAGCAAATTCCTCTTTGCTAACTACAGTGAAAATGATTTTTAGCTTCCATCCTTCTGCAAACTTTGTAGAGGCACGCCATTAGTCTTTTACCCCAGTATCAGTAGCAAAATTATGATGAACTTGTTGAAACAAGAAGCAGGCTTACTGAATGATTGCTTTTCTTGGTAAAGCACAGTAAACTTTCTCATCCAAGACTTGTTAAAATTGAGATACTGTCAAATGAGTAGGACTATATGACTATTTATATACCTATGTTTCAAACATCAGTAGGAGCTACAGAAGCAGTGATTTCACAAATAGAGTTCTTGCATTGCTCAAGCACTTTTCTGCTTTCCATCACCGCTCTAATGTTGTTTTGTGCTGCTACAGTGGGAAGGACTGCATTAAAATGATGAGAGAGGTTGGAGAAATTAAAAAAGCTTCTCAGTAGAATTTACGTCTTGAGAGGAATTCTTTCTGATCTCTGGGAAACCTGTGATTCCTTGAGAAGAGCAAATGTAGCATCTCAAGTGAGTTCTTACAATTAATTTTGTAAATTGAGTAGAGCAGCCAGTGTATGTTTTGGATTCTCTAACATTGCAGTATTTTTCAGTATACCATAAATTTACTCCATACATTGTATTTTGGGAAGTCTTTAATTTTGTATACATTAGAGAGTTAAACAGTAATTCTAGTGGTGATGATAAATGTTGATATCCACCCCAAAATTAGTAGGTAGGTAATATAGAACAAATGTAGGTGGTGAAAGAATTCCAGCTTTCAGAAGAAATTGAAAAGGAAACAAGAAATTTGGAAGTAAAGCCCACTGAAGTAAGAGGCATTTCATGAGGAATGTATTATACGTGTAGCACTCAAAATAAGAAGAGGTGGAAGCCTGGATATAGATTTCCATGAAGGCAGAGTAAAGGTAGAGACATAAATGAATGCTCAGGGAGTGCTCCTCTTCAAATGCTGAGACACTGTAAATTGCCCTTGTGAAGTCAGTCAGTGTTTTAAGTTGAGCTAAGTTCAGTAGGAAGATAGTCAAGCCCATGATAAATAGGTAAGGGTGGCATTTTTTTGTTTGTTGTGGATTGTTCTATTAAGAAATATCCCAAAGAAATTTTCTGGTTTTGTTTTAAACAAACCCAAGAAGTTTAGCAGTGCTAGTCAATAATGCTGTTCGTTCTGCTTGTGGAATGTGAGGAGATTGCGCCATTTTCCATACTGATTTGTAGGGTAACATGAATAATTTGTTGTAAATAGTGGTCTTAATGAACTTGAACCATTTTCATCTGCAGTGTCTGTAAGTACATAGTAATTTCCTTAAAGTCCTTATTTGTTTCACATTTTCTGGTAAACAACTGTTTTTATCTCCTTTCCCCAACTGTCTTTACCTCACTTATGGATTGGTTGCACTTAAACGATTTTCAGAGATTTGAATTGCACTCTTGAATGTAGTCTGTTGGAGATGTTGCACAAGAGTGTTGCATTCTACTTGGATAGTTGTGCAAGCACTTCCAACATAACATAATGTTTGCAAGTGCAAACTGAAAATTTAGTTTTCCTGGACAGTTTAGACATGATTCCCATGAGCACCCTTCCCTGGAAGATGTGAAGTTTTCCGTAAAGGTTTCATAAAAGGCACACAAATGTGACCAAATCAAACTTACTGAATTTCAAATGGCTGTTTTTAGAGCGTATTAGTAGTGTTCATCCAGTTCCATTTGACTTACTCTACATTTAATTTTGGGTAGGGATATAACATTTTTGTGAGGACAAAAATCCTAACAAAAATCCTTTGTTTGTGATGGGACAAGGGATAATGGCTTTAAACTAAAAGAGAACAGATTTAGACTAGATACAAGAAAGAAAGTCTTTACTCTGAGGGTGGTGGGGCACTGGCACAGGTTGCCCCGAGCAGTTGTGGCTGCCCCCTCCCTGGCAGTGTTCAAGGCCAGGCTGGATGGGGCTTTGAGCAACCTGGTCTAGTGGAAAGTGTCCCTGCCCATGTCAGGGGGCTAGACTAGGTGGTCTATGAGGTCCCTTCCAACCCAAACCATTCTGTGATTTCATTATTTTATTAATTCTTTTAATTCTGTTTACAGACTAGAAACATTACTGATAAAATTCTGGTAAAAACCACGCAAAAAATTCACCCAGAAGATTTTTTCATTGCTTCATAGCCTTTGAAAATTGAGTTTAAATGGAATTTAAGTGTAACAGAGGAAATTGTATTAGTTCCTTTCATAAAAGTATGTTACTTGCTATTGATGTAGCTGCAAGCATTTTTTTCTTGAATGTGTCATTTGTGGCATAGATGCCTATGGGATCACCATTGTCCTATGGACTGTATAAACAGGAATATACTGTTTCTTTTGCAATGACCTTGGGAACCATTTTTTAAAGGATAATAAGTGGAAGTGTGTCATGAGACTGAGGATAAAGAGCAATATGGACAAACAAGGTAAATGATGGTGTTTAAATATAAACAAATCCAGGTACGTTCTCTTGCAAATGGTACTGTTGCCTTCATAGTAGTGCAGAGTAACTGTCAGACTGGTGCAGGTAGCTGATGGATAGTTACTCAGTGCTGGAGTGGGTAGAATAGAATACTTATCTTGAGCTGTCAGCTCTCTCAGTTTTATTTTGAGAACATTATTTTACTGTTTCTGGAAGGCCGCAGAGATCATTGTCAACTGACATAAAGTAGCCTTAAAGCTGCCCTAAATAACTCTTTCACAAAGTCCTAATGGCTGAGCTTGCTGTTTTGCATCCCATGGCTGTACCAGGCAGTTTCTGCCTTTTAGACTTCCGCTATTCCTACTCTGGCTTCCATGCATAAAGACTATTGCATACTTAAAAGGAAAAGAAATAGTTTTTAAATTTCTTGTTCAAGTCAACATTTTTAATTTGGGGTGGTGGGAGGGGTAAGGTTAGTCTGGAAGGGATCATTCCTTGCGTAGCTTACCACTGATAACAGCTGCTCTTCAGTTTCTTATCTAACATCTACCCATTTATAATCAGTGACTTGATAATTAAGGAGTTTGGAAAAAAGTATATTACTTGCCAGTTGGTGACAAAAGGAGGTTATAGCTGGTAGAAGCTTTGTGCCAGTATTTGTAACATCAATTGACAGTCAACGGGTTAACGCAGGTTGCAGGGGGGCAACTGAGGAGAGAAGCCAGCACTGAGTGGCTTAGAGTGTGCAAGTACTACCCTTTTTTTAAAAAAAATATTTTTTTAAGTACTTCACTGGAAATATTATCATGCCTACAATTTCCACATAGTGTTGGAACACTAAACAAGAAAGAAAAAAGATGGAAAGCTGTTTTCAGGTATCCGTTTAGTAAGTGCTCTTCCGGCTGCCTGCTTCTACTTACAAAACAACATGCTCTCTTTATATCCTGAAGCTCTTGCAATTTTGATTTGCTATCTTTTGCAGTATATGCTTAATGTGGGAGAAAAAAATCAGTGTGATAATATATATTTTTTTAATAACATCTACATTACATGCGTATTAACAAGCTCTGCTTTTGCAGTGTCATTCCTCTGTGTGTTCAGCCTTACATGCTGTAAGCTGACTGCCCTTGTCATTTAGCTATTAAAAGCGCTATTGACTGGAACAAAAATAATGGAGGAACTGGTTTCTGGGAGAAACAAACTGATCTGGACCAAAAATGTGTTAATTTTCTACTGTCTGTCTAAAGCCTACTCTTAGAACTTTGTGTTTCAGTCTGCCAGAGTTTGAACAGCAGTCCTTCAGCTGCAGATCAGAGTACCAGGTCCTCATACTGACCCAGCAGGGAATGTTGATGGAATTGCTTGGCTCTTTATCTTCTTTCACTCTTTTTTTTTTTTTTAATTATTTTATTTGTGGCTAGCAGTGTAGACACTAGATTTCTACAGAGGTGCTCTTCTTGGAAAAGTGATTGTTTTGTTGCTTTGGACCAGGGTGAGGTGCACTGTAGCCAAGGCTCATAATGTTGGCTCGTCTGCCCTATGGTAATGTAATTTATGGGGAGGAGGGACCAGCAATAACATATTTGCAGTTAAACATGAGCTGGTGATGTACGATTTCCTTTTTTTTAAATTTTATTTTCAAAAAACCCAATGTCCTCCTCTGATAAAGTCTGAGCTAGCTAGCACAAGACTTTGCTAAGACTACCATTTTATTGCATTTGAATTAAACCACAAGTTAAAGTAGAAAAAGAAGACTTTACATTCCAAATCCTTGTGGTAAGAAATGCGTGTGGGACGTTTAAATATTTTTCAGGTCTTTTGCTGACTGCCAGATGAGAATTGGATTGCTGATCATGCCAGCCTTTTGCCCTGGATAAGTTTCACTCAGTGACTGTGTGAATTCTTTTTAATAACTGTGACCTGTCCCTAAAATTGAGGAGTGGGTTTGACTCAGATTTTTACCTTACTGGATTCTCTTCATCTCTCCCAGTGTTCTATTCCAAAGCTTTCGTCTTGTTTTCAGATTGCAAATGATGGGTAGCTTGGCTGTCACGTTGAGATGACCTGCTGTCAGCAGGTACAGGGTTGGTGTATGGTTTTGCTTTTGAAGTTCTGGTCATCTGTTTTTTGTTTTGGTGTTTTTTGGGGGGTTTTGGTTTTGTGGTTTTGTTTGTTTGTTTGTTTGTTTGTTTTAAAACTTTGAAGTTACCTTGCCTCTTCAAGCTGGAAACTGGTTCCAGGATTGGCATCCTAATCTACAGGATGCTAGACAGGTATTTGGTTCTTTCTACAGCTGCAATCTCCTACAGCAAATTCATGAAAACTTTAGGAGGATGTTCTCAGGAAACTGTGGGGTATGTTACAGTTCCAAGACTCAAGCTTAATCATTTCAGCCTTGTTTTAAGTAAGTTGATGGTTACTGCTAGGACAGCTGGTAGAAATACTCTAAGCAAGAAAATAGACTATCTCCAAATGAGCATGTATTACTGATAGATTTTTTTTTTTTTTTTTTTTTTTTTTT
>Ga0065711_1048056_pt1 | contig 12012 bp, 10 predicted proteins | sample Hoacrofraction12_FD_59098 | JGI IMG/M metagenome (GOLD analysis project Ga0065711, IMG submission 59098) | Hoatzin crop microbial communities from Cojedes, Venezuela - Epithelial fraction 12 v2 (version 2) | ecosystem: Host-associated > Birds > Digestive system > Esophagus > Crop | place... | reverse complement strand
GGACCTTATAAATGCTTATAAATATCTGAAGGGTGGGTGTCAGGAGGATGGGGCCAGACTCTTTTCAGTGGTGCCCAGCAACAGGACAAGGGGCAATGGGCACAAACTGAAGCACAGGAAGTTCCGTCTGTACATGAGGAAGAATTTCTTCCCTCTGAGGGTGACAGAGCACTGGAACAGGCTTCAGAGAGGGGTTGTGGAGTCTCCTTCTCTGGAGATGTTCAAAACCTGCCTGGGCATGGTCCTGTGCAGCCTGCTGTAGGTGACCCTGCTTTGGCAGGCGGTTTGGACCAGATGATCCACAGAGGTCCCTTCCAACCCCCACCATGCTGTGATTCTGTCATTCTGTAAAATGAATTGTCAGAAGGAAAGACTTCAAGACAAGTTGATAACGAGTAACAGTAACTAACTGCTGGAGCTGTGCAGTGTTTCCACTAATGGATTCAAATGTTCAATTACTGAAGCGCTAGTGCCAGTGGGTTGTTCTTCACTGAACCCGATCCTAACGCCAGCAAAATAGGATATAGGAAAATGTACCTCTGATTCACTGGCCTTTCAAAAGAGTCCTTCAAGGGTGATCATGGGAATTACAAAACTGTCAATGTGACTTCTATGCCAGGAAAATTAGATGAACTGTTGTAAAGAATAAAATCAATAGACACACAGATAAAGCTGACATTCTGTAGAAGCATCAGATTGATTGTTAAGGGAGGTTATGCCTCACAAATCTATTGGCATTCTTTAAAGACATCAAAAAGCACATTGATGTTGTTCATTCTTGAACGTGTGATCAGTGTAACCTTAGATTGCAAGACTAAGACCCTCGGGACGCTTACCCCAAGGCAGTCTGGACTGAACTATTTCTTCTCTTCACCTGGATTCAAGCAGAGCAGGAATTCACACAGTGTATTAACCTAACCATTTTTATAGTAGTCTTTACTCCTATAGAAACAGCAAAGTAGAGAATAATACACATAGCTCCCACAGTTTAAATCCCATGGGTAACAGTATGTACTGTACTGAATTTTTAATAGCACATTATTCAGCGTATCACATAAATTGTTATTACTGATGTAATAAAACCTAAACCAACACAGCTGGAGAGACCAAGGCTATAAATACACCATATATTTTTTTGTATTGTAATAATATGGGCCAAATTATGTTTAAGTCTAAATCTGCTGATTTTAGTTGAATTAGACAAAGTCTGAGTGTGTCTATCTACTACAATTTGTGTCCCTGGTCAAATGCCATTGCCTAATTTATATTTATGTTTCATACAGAAACCGTTGCATGGTCTTTAAAGGACATTCTCTGTTTTATGGATTGATCCTGCTCCTGGGGAACTCAAAGAAAAAAGTTTGGATGAGGAAGATTTGAACACACTTTACTTCAGCATTCTAAGCTTTTTGAATACATAAAACCCTTATTTCTTTAGTTCTTGTGTTTTCTGATCATCCCTCTGTCTCTGCTGTAGTCCCTGGTGAAAAAGTGCTCACAGGGGCAAATATCTGCAATGTGCAGCTCACGTCTAGCTGAGCCCACCTTGGAGGAGGGGCAGGGCACATGAGGTGATCCCTTGAGAATTTCTTAATTCCTTCTTCTCCGTTTCTGTGACCTCTGTGTCCAGATAAAACATTCCAGCCCAGATCACGAATATGAGATCAAAACCACACCACATATGTGTGTTTCAAGCTTTTTGCCAGTAATCTTTAAGGCCCAGTTCAAAGTTTGTTTAAGTCCACTGTTGCTGACACTGATTTCAGGGAGAACGAAATTGGACTTTCTCTAAAGCAGGACCAAAAAGTTTTCATTGTTTTTCATTGACTGGGCACACCATCAGGCCTTAGTACATAACTGATATTACTACACGTATATAGCTATATTATATATAGTTTTTTAATTGATGATAGTAAATTTTAAAATTTGTTGTACAGACGTGCCTGTGTATAACGTAGGCCCTGACAGTTTCCAAGCTGGTTTAATCTCTGTGATAGCCGCGCTGGCATAGTAGGGTACAGATAACATTCCACACCGAAGGGCTCCGTGACAGGATTGTCAGTGCTGGTATAAAGTGAAAGTGCGAGGGAAATGCTGTACAGATGGCTATGAGCACCAGTGTTATCTGCTGCACTAGGCTGTGCTTCCTTCTGAACATGCTAGATGCAGTTCGGGTATAAGCTTGTCCGGTAGGTTACAGCATGGGCAGGTCTGACTTTCCAAATGCATCTGGAAAAAGACTGTTTCAGTACAAGAAGAATTTTGCTTTTAAGGAATAGATGAATTTAGTACAGACAAATGCTTTTTTGCAGCCAGCTCCCTGCTCTTTTGTTGTGCATATTCCCTTTTCTCCAACAGTTAATGTACCTGAAAGTAAATGTAAGGGAAGATTATTGACAGCATGTTCATTTTAAAATAACTCATTGCTTTTCCAAATTCTTTATAAAAAAAGCCCTCAAAATGGAGATCGAAGTTTTAAATTCAGCTTTGCTATTAAAAACAAAAGATGTCTTGGTAAATATATCCATGCAGAGTGAAGAAAACTTCAAAGTATATCCAAAGGGCTTTGCAGTGATCTAAGCCCTATGTTTTCTTATACCAGAATGGTATACATTGTCAAAATCTTTCACCTTGCTACAGGGCAGATTCCCTATAGAAACAGACACCCTGAGACTTATTATGGCTACCTGTAGGGTTGTGAAGAGCAGGAGAGCTGAGCCTACCTAATTAATAAAAGAGATGTAACATGAAAGCCAAAGATAATGAGAGGTTTTATTCCACTGACACACGAAGGCCAAGCAGCATGTTTGGCAAACAAACAGATGTAGCTAAATAGGAGAGAGCCAATTCGTGATTCTGAAACCTAATTGCCGTCAGGAAAGTGACAGTGTTTCCTGCATCTGACTCGCCAACCCACCTACCTTCAGCTGTCTCCCACTTGACGTGGCCCTCCAGGGATGCCATCCAGCCATGTTTTGACTTTCTGTTGGAGAAGCATTTTCTGTAAGAGCTGCTGTTCCTGGTGTTGTCCGAAAAGCAGGTTCTTTACCCGGTGTGCTATAAGCCAATCCTCACGCACTCTGGAGAGATATTGTTTTATTCAGGCCTGGGTGCTCGGTGGATTTTCCACAAACCAGGCACATCCAATGCCAGCTTCTTCATTAATTTATACATTAAATTCATGCCTATTCTATCTATCATACAACACATTCATTCTAATCTGTATGCGTTGTGCAACTATGTGTCGTCATTCTTCTTGGCTCCTTTTCAGACCCCTCTGTGCATGTCTTCCTCCTTTTCGGGGGTCTCTAGTGGTCCTCGGCCACTGCCCTCAGGCACCCTGGCCATCTGGTCTTACTTTGTCCAGTTGTTTTGAGAAGTAAGCCACAGGTCTTTTCCAGCTTCCCAGGGGCTGCACAAGTATTCCCAAAGCTTGGTGTTCACCCACAGAGTACATAGAGTACGAAAGGGTTTGTACTGCGATAAGGTAATGTTAGCTTCTTTACCTTGCCATTGTTCCAGGTCTTTTGCAAATACATTACCAAAAATTGTAGGGCTGTTCTTGAATCCCTGGGGAAGTACCATCCAGCACAACTGCTTTTTCCATCCTGTCATGGGGCTTTCACCTTCAAAGGCATACAGGTTCTGGCTTTGTTCTTCTATGGGGATGCAGAAGAAAGCATCTTTCAGGTCTAATACTGTAAAATAAACATTGGAATCAATTATGGTAGTTAAGAAGGTGTAAGGGTTAGGTACCATTGGATGAATGTCCATTATTATTTGGTTGACAGCTCTCAAATCTGGTACTAATCTGTATTCCTGTGAATGTGGTTTCTTAACAGGCAAAACTGGAGTGTTGTGTTCCAACTGGCATTCCTGTAATAATCTATTATTGAGAAAATTATTTATAATAGGTTCCAATACAATACAGGCCTCTAATTTCATAGGATACTGTTTTCATCTTACTGGTTGAACTCCTGGCTTTAATTCAATTTTTACTGATTCAGTCAGTATGGCTCTTCCAGGTTTCTCGGTTGCCCATACAAAAGGGGATACAGCATCCTCTATCTCGGGGAGAAGGTTGCTTGGTGCTTCTTCTTTTTTGTCTTCTGTTGTCTCAAATAATTCCTGTAACACATACATTTGTGCTTCCCAGGCATTGCTTTGCGGAATATGAACTCCTATTTTATTTGCATCAAAAGTTATTTGTGCCCCTAGTTTTTTCAATAACTTCCTCCCCATTAGATATATCAGGTACTCTGGCATATATAAAAATACATGTACAAACATTTTGTTACCAATTTTATATTTAATTGGTTGGAAAAAGGGTCTAACCTCCTGCTTTCCCATTGCACCCATTATGGCTGTGGAATATTTACTCACAGGTCCCTTACAACTATTCAATACAGAGTATGTTGCCCCTGCATCAACTAGCAATTTAACTACATTTTTCCCTAGCTCAACATCACCCAGGGGTTCAGCTGGGGATATTATTCCCTCAGTCCCCAGTCCCCGTCAGTCTGAGTCCTCTTCTACAATCCGAATCAATTCTCTAGGTATCATGGTTGTAGCTGGGATGGGACCCCAATTAGACTGTCTTTTTGGGCACTCATTTTTCCAGTGTCCGTTTTCCTTACACAGGGCACACTGAGCTCTCTCTAATGAAATCTGAACTCCTGACCCTCTCCCTTGCCCCGGCCCCTAGATGGAGCCTGAGCCCTTGCAAAGGCAGCTGCCAGTATTGCCGGATTCTGTTTCCTAGCTCTTAGTATCTTGCCAATCTGGGTTATGAGTCTCAATAATCATCCTAAAAGATTGATACATTTTTTCAGGATTATCCTGGTAGGATCCTGCAGATTCCTTCCAATTCATTAGATCTGATGTTGTAAACGGTACTTTTACATACACCAGTATGTGATGTCTGGACCTACAGCTTGACGAAGAGGGGCTTGGATTACAGGGTGCTGCTGTGCTCGGGTTCTTCCTGCTACCGGACTAGAAGTTTTGTTACCCTTGTCTCTACTTTCAGTCCCACTCGTAACACTTTCCCTATCTGGAGCTACTAATACTTGAATATCCTCCTCTTGATCCTCTAGCTTTAAACATCTTTCCTGTACTACAAGCAGAACAACACCACAAGGGCTTTTTCATATCATCCATCATCATCATTACATTAGAATCTGAAGTTAACAGTTTACACTTTTTCTGAGTCTCAATCATTTCTCAAAGCAAAAAATATATCCACATAAGGCACCTCATCTCATTTATCTAACCTTCTGCAAAACAACATAAACTATAAAGTAATATTATAACTCAAAGTTCCACCCTCTGACCACTTTTCCTCATTATCCAGTTTATACTTTGACCACCAAGTATTGCAGTATTCACCCATTTTTCCTTTTGTCAGGGGATCCCATCCAAACTTGTCCCAATATTTTAAAACACAACCCAAGGGGGAATAAGGAGGTATTTTAGGTCCCTGGGCACCCATATTTTTCACCCCAAAAGAACTTTTTCAACCAACCAAACTTCATATACTCCAGTCACTGCTGTAAAACATATATGACCTATTTCCAATATACCCATTTTCCAATGTACACTAATGCATGCATATACCTTTATATCATATGCTCCAGTCATCACTGTCAAGCACATACGATTATTAGCCAACCAAAAAAACACCCAGACAATATCTCTTTAACAAGCGTTGCACTGTTATGTCACATACCCACTGCGGCCAGGAAGAACACTCGTGGAGTCCCCGATCAAAAGGCTGGTGCGCACTGGAGACTGGAGAGCAGCGTCTCCCTGCCAGTGGCAGGCAGGTCGAACCAGGCAAGGCATCATGGCTGTCCCGGCTGGGTCGCCGAAACTGTTGTCCAAAAAGCGAACTCTTTACCCGGTGTGCAATAAGCCAATTCTCATGCACTCTGGAGAGATAATGTTTTTTTAGGCCTGAGTGCTCAGTGGATTTTCCACAAACCAGGCACACCCAACGCCAGCTTCTTCGTTACATTTATATAACAAATTCATGCGTATTCTATCTATCATACAACATATTCATTCTAATCTGTATACGTTGTGCAACTGCATGGCGTCATTCTTCTTGGCTCCTTTTCAGACCCCTCTGTGCATGTCTTCCTCCTTTTCGGGGGTCTCTGGTGGTCCTTGGTGGTCTTCCCACATGAAGTACCGTAACTCCTTTTATCCATGTATGGTCACATGTCACCTAAGGACAACTTAAGGCTACTTTCTTTTGCCAATTTTCCTTTGTTCCTTCAAGAAGGAGAATTTGTCTTTGATTAAACGGATAGTGTAGATGGCCAAGCTATTCTGTCTCTAAGCTTAGGTTAAACGTTAACATAACTCTGGCCATGCACTACTTGATCAAAGAGACACTATTTAAGACAAACCATACCCCTTCTTTCCAAGGGAAGAACCTGTTCTATTACAATCTCCCCCTTTTTTGAGGCTTAATGTGTTCTAACACCTGTAAGTCTCAACTCATTCTTTTACATCTCCCTGGGATACAAAGAGGAGATACACTGAATCATTGAACCACTTCATTTTTTATTTCTCAGATAATATTTACAATGTCCCCTTGGTGTGGAGATCTGCAGCGGGGAAGGCATTTTCTTTATCCCAGTGTAATGGATCCAAGATTCATTCCCTTGAAGTTTCACTGCTGTGTTTTTAGTCAGCAACACCTGGTAAGGTCCTTTCCACTTTTCTGTGAGTGGTTATCTTTCCACATCCATAGATCTACTGAATCTCTGGGCTTGAAGGGGTGTACTGGTGAGTCCAAAGGCCCAGGAGCTTTCACAGCAGACCCTTTATAGCGTGTACTTAGGAGCAGACCCAGGCAGCAATTTTTAGTTACTTCTGTGTGGTATCTATATTCATTAAGGTAATTAAGCTATTAATTGAATATGTACATTCAGGTAATTAAATGTAAGACTTATTTCTTTAGTTTAAAGGGTAGTAATAAAAAATTTAAACTTGCAAAAGAGTTCACACATTTAGCGATGATAAATGTGATCTGGAAAGTTCAATATTCCAATATGAATTAGTTAATTGCATCCATTCATTAGGTGATATACATTAGCAGAAGGTCAACCCATTTGAGGTTTAGTGTGTTTTACAAATAATAAATTCAAACAGGTAAAATGAAGAGAAATTCACAATAGAAAGGGTTTTTTATATATTTAAATTCAGAACAGAATTCCTACAGCCAAGAGCGCATTGCCTATAACTTCACAGTTAACGGCAGGCGTTCTTTACAGCACTCTGCCAAGGCCCTGCCACTCACCTCTGCGTATACTCTGCCGGAGAAGACGGGTGCTATTTTGCAGAGACTGGGCTAAACCACCCTGTGACTGTGTGTTGCTGGGAGTCGCTGTGCACAGGGTGGTGACCAGCTGAGGAGCAGCTGTGAGCTGGACAGTCTCAGGAAGTCTTCAAGCTACAGGAGTGGCACCTCGGGCTCACTCCATAACTGGCAAACCCAGCCTTCCGCACAACAGTCTGGTGAGGGACATATTATGACTTTGTAATACTGTTTTTTGAAACTGGCCCAATTGTAAAGCAAGTCAAACACTGACAGTCTTTCCAAGCATCTTCTGCTTTATCACTGTCACTGAATTATTTGTGGCTTGCTTAAATCCTTAAATGTGAGTTTCAGTTTAGGATGGAATTTACCATAGCAGCAATTGACAGTTCTACTGGGCATAAAATGGCCAATACAACAGATAAGAAAACTGAGCTGTTTGACTCATTTTTAGTAAAAATCATGTTAAACTAAGTTTACTTCATTAGCCATTCCTGGATATTCAGTAATAAAAATGGTTGTTCTTGATATCAGCATTTATTTAATATTTTATTTTAAAGATAATGTAGAAATCAGGAAGATAAAAGCAGATTTTCTTCTGTTTCTTTAGAACTTGAAATACATACAGATTAATTCTTAAACAATTGTTAATAAGATTTATAATATTAAGACAGTGAATTCACTGAGATATTTGAAAAACTTCAGAAATAGTATTTTGCAGGATCATAACAGTATTGTGGGTGTTGCTTTATAGATAATATTGCTTGTATGTATAACAGTATTTTTAACTTCTATGTATAAAATATCTTTGTCTGGAGTAAGGACTGATACCACCCTGCACACAATCAAGGGCCATAATTCTTAAGACATTTCAGACACTGAGCCTCTTTCAAATGATCAGTCTTAGAGACATTTGGAGAATTGATTCAATTAACCTAGAGGAAAAAAGTGCTATAATGTGTGATTTATGTTTGCAGATAAATTAAAATACAAGTATCTCCTGAAGAGCATTTGCTGCCGTCACGGTCCATAATGAAAATAGCAGGCAATTAAAATAGGACATCTGAGGCTGAAGCTTTTACTGTATTTATCCAAAATTGAAGTTCAGATTTCATGGAAATCTGAGCTGAAAAATAACTTGGTGGAAGTTTCTTTTTGGTCCCTATTTCTCTTCCAAAATTAATTTCTAAAGCACACAAGAAATAGGAAGAGACGTGTACTGAGGCAGCAGGCAAAGGGTACAGAGGAGTAGGCTCTCCCAATCAATACTGAATTTGTATCAGGAACCAGGGAAATCCTTGCTAAATGGATGGTAGTGGGACAGCTGAGAGAAATATATATAAAAAAGAATTTATGGGTCAGATTTAAATCATTTGGGGGCAGGTTTTGAAGTGGATCTTGAAATGAATCACTGGAAGTGTCTGACAGAATGACGTGGTTCAGTTCCTTTGTGTGTGACAAGGTGCTTAGAGTCTGGAGCTCACTGAGGAGCATAAGAAATATTCACAGATTTGAAGTAGCAAGAACAAAGAGCTCTGTGTTGTTGGAGTTGCTGTAGCCACTCTCCATTTCAGTGGTGTATCAGTGTATGATACAGCTGCTCTGCTCAAAAGAGGTATTTGAGACACAAACAGTTTCACCCAATCCTCTAGTTTTATGCCTTCCTTTGAGCAATGGGGACACAGCGGTATAGAGCAGAAAAATACCAGTACTCTGATGGAGCAACCCAGGAATGCCTTAATTGCATCTGTATTGTCTTCAACATCCCAGCTCTGTCTTTGGCACCCTCTCTAGCTACCAAAGGTCCTGTTTCCATCAGATGGCGTTTGCTTAAGCAATGGCTATGTCCTTGTCTATAAGTAATACTAGTTCCTGGGGTGGGTGGAGAAATTGAGACTTGTAAATGAAACAAAGGTATTTCTTCAAATTATAAATTCAGATGGATCTAAATATAAAAATAAAACTCTTCAGGAATGATTTTGATCTTGGCTATGTAGTAGCCTAAAATCTAACACTGAAGTAAGAAACAGAGTCACTTGGTTGTGCTTAGTTTTTTTTGACAGCCATTTCTTCATGAAGTGTGAAGACAGTAATATCTTTGTCATTGCAGTCTGAAACAGAACATATTTGTTTCCTGATTTGCTGTCTAAGTAGGAGTTTAATTAAAAACCTTTCGCGTGAGAGAAAATAAGCCAGTCTGACTTAATTGCCAGTTGATTTAGTATTGCCAATTCACAAAAAAAACCCTCAGAAACTACAGGACTGCAAGAAGAACCAGTGGTTTCTCTGCCACATGTAGGTGTTTTGGGACTGCAGAACTCAGTCTGAACCTGGTGTATTGTTTCTGTTCTTCCTCTTCTTGGCAATTGTTGGACTCACTTTTTTTCTCTCACAAATTAATTAGTTCACTTCTATATTCATTGTTATTACTAAGTTATTGTCCTAATGTCCAAGGCAATAAGGTTAGTTAGTAATCCCTTCTACAAAGAAATTGTGCTAAATATTAACTATTCACTTGCATGACTTGAAGTCATGACTCAATTTTCTATCATAAAGTGGCCAGGGTAGTGCTGATTCGTGGAAGCAGCTCACTAAGCTGGATTCATCAGTGTGTCCAGCACAGCGTTACAGACCTTGCTCCTAATTCTGTTCAGCAAAGCTACTGTTGAACTTGACAAGAACCCACTCGTGGTCTTGGCTCTAAGGCCTACATCACTGTCTTTCCAGATGGCAGAAGAGCAACTGCGGTTGGTCACTCGCTGTCGGGAAGAGCAACAGCCCACGGCCACCGCGTCCTTCTGGGGAGCCCTCTGAGGCTGGCTGTAGACCAGGAGCCTGCAGTGTGGTGAGTGCAGTGCCATCCTCCACTCGGGGAATGCCAGCGAGGTGTAGGTAGCAACTGGTCTAAAGGTGGTCGGCTTCATGCGCTTTTGCAAACTGTATTGCGTTTAGACGAACAAGGAATGTGGTTTGTACAAGTAGTTGATGGAGGTTACTTAAGCAGCTCCAGATTATGTGGGTTTGAACAGCATCTCCACATGTACTGGAATCCCTTCTCACCAAGATCTCCTGAACTTTATTGACCTGATTTAATAATGAAACTGTTCTACAGTTTCCTCATTCCTGAAACCTGTTCAAATGCAGTCCCCTTCCAAAGGAGCACATCCCCTCTCTGATTTATTTTAAAATAGCTTTTAGAAGGTGTCATCCTTGTGATGAAGTGTTAGGTCTGTGTTGCCAGTGTGTCATTAAAAATTGGATTTCTGACATTTAAAAGTCTCACTCATCCCAAGTGTCACAATTTGACAGCTCTGCATGTCACATTACAGCACAGTGTTATGGATCCATTTCCTCTGTTGGGGATAAAAAATGAGAAAGCAAAATCTGCAGTCCCCTTCTTCATTATTGAGCTGGAAATTTACAGAAATATGCATGTTAACCCTGAAATTACTTAAATGGCACTCCGTATCTTGTGCTGCCTGCCTGTGCAGAACCAACCTTTGTCCTGTGCTCCTGTACAAACACTACGGGAATGCTGGGAGTCTTTTCAATTGTGTGCGAACTTGTAAAACACAGAGCAAGGAGTATCTATGGAATCAACAAGCGGATAATGTAACAAAATCAAAACATGGCCAGATCCCACTGTTTATTCTTGAATAGGTCAATAAAAAAGGTCACGTGCTATACTTCTTGCTGCTTTGTTTTGCCAGCTTCAGACAGCTGTACACTTTGGTATCCTTTCTCTGTTTATCTATCTGCAACGTGATAACTTCAAAGCATGACATCTGAGCGGTTTGAAAATGTTGGGAGCGTTTGCATCAGTAAGCAGAACTTTATTGATTTTGCCTGAAGTAACAAAAACATTCTGGGCTTCATATATTTTCTGCTTAGAAGTTTTGACTGGAGAGGGCGTAAGGCTTTGACCATAAATTTCTGATGTCCACCAGCCCAGCCAGGGCACAGGCTCAAGCCATCTGCTGTTCCACCCAGCCGGCTAGGACAGATGTCCACCGCACACGTGCTGCTTGCGGCACATGTGCTGAGCTGCAGACAGCGAGCAGTGGCACCTGGCTCTGCTTCGCTGCTGCCTCCCCAGCAACCCACTGCACGGCCTGCCCAAACTCTCGCACGACGTGGCCTCCCAGTGAGCGGGCTCCCCAGGAAATGCTAACTGGGAACAGGTGGCTGTTGCCTGAGTGGGCTTGGACGGAACGAGCGAGCCACGGCCGGGCTGCAGGCCTTGCCCTGGCAGCGAGCACCTGCTCCCCGCCGTCGCAGTCCTGCCCCAGAGGGGTCTGGGAGCAGAGGCGCAGCGGGTGCCTTCGCTGTCCGCAGGCCGCAGGGGGGGGGGCTGCAGGGGCAGTGCCCCAGCACTGCAAGATGGGCGACAGCCGGGCAGGGAGGAGGAACCCGCAGCCAGAGGGAGAAGGCAGTAAGACCGGGACCTAGCAAGGGGAAGCGAGGAGCGGCGTGCGGCGCGGCTCGGCGGAGGGAGGAGGAGAAGCCCTGGACAAGCAGGAACCGCACTTTGCGGCCATGGGCGCTCCCGGCCCCGCGGCGGAGCCGCCGGAGGGGAGCAGTGCGAGGGGCGCGCTCAGCACTGCCGGCCGGCAGGAGGGCGGCGACGCTGGCGCCCGGCGGGGACGGTGCTGAGGAGCGCTGCCACGGGGGGAGCGGGGGCGGCA
>Ga0065711_1048054_pt1 | contig 12013 bp, 19 predicted proteins | sample Hoacrofraction12_FD_59098 | JGI IMG/M metagenome (GOLD analysis project Ga0065711, IMG submission 59098) | Hoatzin crop microbial communities from Cojedes, Venezuela - Epithelial fraction 12 v2 (version 2) | ecosystem: Host-associated > Birds > Digestive system > Esophagus > Crop | place... | reverse complement strand
CAGTGGTGCCCAGCGACAGGACAAGGGGCAACGGGCACAAACTGAAGCAGAGGAAGCTCCAGCTGAACCCGAGGAAGAACTTCTTCCCTCTGAGGGTGACGGAGCCCTGGCCCAGGCTGCCGAGAGAGACTGTGAATTCTCCTTCTCTGGAGATATTCAAGACCTGTCTGGACGCGGTGCTGTGCAGCCTGCTCTGGGTGACCCTGCTTCGGCAGGGGGTTGGACTAGATGATCCCCAGAGGTCCCTGCCAACCCCTGCCATGCTGGGATTCGGTGTGATTCTGTGTTTGTCTGCAGCAGAGCCGGTGGTCTGGGCACAGAGAACACCTTCCACCGATTTTCTGAGGTGTCCTTGTGAGAGGGTTGCATCTGAAGAGCAACTAATGCCATGGATGAGTCAGGATAAAACAAGCTGCAGCTGGGGAAGGGAAATCATTTCATTGTGGTTTGGTCCTTTTGGCTTATGTGCTGCTGGGGTGGCAAAGATGAATCCAACACCCTTTGCACCATACTTGTGCTGCTGCCATTCCCTTGTGCCCACCCAACCGAACTGAAGGGGAGATTTAAGACACCAGCTGACCCTGCCACAAACTAAGGGCACATGGGGGCAATGGATTCAAAATGCCACTCTCTCATAGGTAATACTCTTCTGTAAATTACTTTAAACTAAAGGTTTATTATGCTAGCTGTGCTGATGGAGCATGAAGCCATTTGTTTAGTTGTGTTTGGTGCCTATGTTTGGAAACACGGCATTTCAGCAGCACCGCTCAGCAGACCCAGGATGATTAAACACAGCAGTCAGGGCTGATGTGGAAAAGAACCACAAGACTTTATTCCCAAATGGCATTTATAAAAACAAAGACACAGTGGAGGATGCAGGAATGCATGGCCTGTGGGGCACAGCGTGGCCATGTCCATGCCATTGGCACCTGTGGAGCAAGTGGCCAAAAGAGGGAAGAGAGGCATAGGAGGCAGCTCCAGGCCAGGCCCAGCACCGGTGAGCCTGCTGTGCACCCAGACCCTCCACCCACCATCACAGCTGCTTCAGTTGAGGGCCAGGAGTCTGAGACATGAAATTCAACAACTGAGCTAGACTTTGGGTCAGAACAGCGTGGGAAAGCCAGGCCCTGCGCTTCCAGCACAAGGGCTCGTACCTGGAGGGCATCTTGGCAGGTTTCCCATGCTCACCTCTCCCTCCAGTTCTGACCAGTGAAGAGAATCTCTTGGTCCATGAGATGCACCAGCCAAATTCCCAGATCATCTCTGCTCTCTGCAGACTCCCACCACTGGCTTCTCTAGTCCATGTGGTGTCTTCAGACAGTCCTGGTCCCATCTACCCCTGCAGCAGGCACCAAAGGTCCTTTTAGCGAGGACCTGATATCATTCGGTCACCTGAGATCCAGCATGTGGCCTCACCATGAGAGTGGATGGGGCACATGGCAAGACCAGAAGAAACACAGTTCTGATCCATTGCAGCACAGACTGTGCTGACTGACGCTCTCCTCTGTGCTCTGTGACGAAAATATTACCCTCAGCCCTAGATCTGTTTAATCCTTGAGCAGGCTTCTTACCCCTAAGCAGATAAATAAAACCAAAAGTCTTCCTTCAAACCACAGCTTGACCAAAGTATACACAACTCCACATGCCTTTTCCACTGTGTTCCAGCCCCGCGGCTGTTGCTCTGCAAGACCAGAGTCAGACGTATGGCTGGAGGATCAGCCCAGTCTGTGGTAGGGCACCACTAGCACCAAGCTTTCCTGGTCCTGGAAACGAGTTGGTCAGCAAGGGGGGCAGCGCTGCAGGGAAGTGCCCCTGGTCCAAGACACCTTCACCCCATAACAGGCCATTAGGATGTTGAGAGATCTTCCTTTGCTGTACTCCTGTGCAGGTGGGTCAGTGGACGAACAGACTCCAGCTTGGCAGACCAGGCAGCATGGGGAAGTCTATGGAAAGACTTTGTGAAAGCAATGCATCTAGCAAGGGACTGAGCCGAGTTGGACAGCTATCCTTCATCCATAGCAGCCTTTGGAAAAGGCTTTGTATCTTTAATGCTTTGGGTGTTGGGACATACTGTTGGATTCCTCATTCTCAAGCCTGTTCCTCTACGGAAGAAGAGCACGGGGGAGCCTGGGAGGTTGCAGTCAGCTCCTCAGGTCCATCTCCTGGTAGCCAAGTACATACCCTGTGGTTTTCATTCAACACATTGCCGTGATGCTGGTGGTGGCTGGCTCTCACTGAAGACACACACTTACATCAGTGCTGTCTCCACCGCTGTTGCAGTCCATTTCACTCCACTGGTCTATAGTCCCCAAACCGGTGTAAGTCAAAAAGCGGCCACTCTCCCTCCTCTGGGTTGAAAAGCTTCCCTTATTTGCAATCTTCTACTTCTCAAGGCTTTGCTTCCCCTTGACTGGGAGTACTCAGCTGAGGTGAAGGTATTTGCTGGGAAGTTTACTGTTGAGCAGGAGGTTTTTTGTGCAAATAAGTCAGTATCCCATAAAAGCACAATGGCAGGTCTGGGGAACAAGGAGCTGCAGATGCCTCCTGATGTGGCTGAGCTGGTGACCCTGGTGCTACTCAGTCCGTTTCTTGCCAGCTCCCAGTTCCTTATGACCCCTGGTGAGAATGCACCACGCTCCTCCACTACGTCTCTGTCCCGCGGCACCACCAACACTCCCTTGCGCAGGCACCTCAGCACGGAGATGTTGGGCTGTATGTGACACCAAGTCCGGCTCCAAGAGCTTGACTTGAGGCCCCTAGGTAGGTCTACCACTATGTGGGAGAACAGCCTCCAAGCCATAGGTTGAAGGCCTACTGGGCTAAACACTGTACAAACACTTTTTGGTGGACAAATGAATGATCCTCGCTTCAAGAGCTTTCAGTCTCCAAAAACAAAGCCACAGCTCCACCACTATACATACATTACACCTATTTACACCCACAAACAATTTGGTCCCAGCAGAACATGTCTTTCAGAACAATGGCCCAGCAATCAGCTGATCTGGGGCAGGGACGCGACTGCTCTCCTCTGTCTCTTAATTTGCAATGCCAGGCCATTTCTTTCCACCTTTGGTCTGGATCCGCAGCCCCAGTACCCTCCTCTGGCCCACAGCAGAAAACACAGCATCAAAACAAAGTCCTTTCCTGGCTGCCCAAGCCATGGGGCCCACGAGGGTGTCCGCATCACCGAGGAGGTGATAAGTGCTGGGCCAGGCACAGGAATGGGTGAGATGCTGGATGATGCTGGACCCAGCTCTTCCCTGTTTTGGCCTCACAAGCTGTTGGCACTGCGCTCATTGCCGTGTTTGCAGTGGAACAAGAAGGAGGGAGGCAGATCCCTCCATCTTTGAGCCCCAGAGGAGGGTGGCAGAGAGAAAACCAGACTGCCATGAAGCTGGGACACGTGTCTGACAAAGGTTTTCTGAGAGGAGATGTTAGTCGGTTAGTTCATATCACGGTAAGGCACACCCTCCCCGTTGCCCCAGCTGGCACAGGACGGCACTGCTTGGGCGGCTCCAGCTGACTCTCCAAACCTTGCCAGGTGCCTCCATGCCTGGGAGCACCCCGAGCACAGTGCCAGGAGACCCAGCCAGAGACCCCTCAGAGCGTACCTGGCCCTGCAAGGCTGCCGGGCAGGTGCTTTAAGGCTTTGAAATATAAGGCGACTCCAAGGCTCACCAAGCACCCCAAAGCCCCTCTCCTTCCCTCTGCACAGACCCCAGCCCCTCGCAAGACGATTCCTCAAAGCCATGGGGATGGAGAAGGGGAAGGCCCTGGGTCCGGGGGGACGAGGAAGTGGGAGAGGACGGTGTTTCTTTCGGGGATTTGGAAAGCATCCTCAAGGGAATTCAGGTCCCTCCAGGATCATTTGCTTTTAACAAGCAAACAGACAAAGGCTGCTCAGTGTCCTAACTACATCTGTTATAAACCTCAGCTGGGAAACATATACCCTTCTCCATTTTTAACCATGTTTTCCATCCAAGCTATAAGAGACCAAGACTATGATTAAATAAACAGCAGTGCATCACTTAGCTCTTCTCTTCCCCACCATCCTCCTTCACTCCTGACCCCCCAGACAGTTAATTTACAGTTTGGGTGATTCCCTGCCAAGCCTCACTCGAGGCAGGCAGCTCAGCCGGAAAGCTGGTTGTCCCTCCTAGGCTCCAGGCTCTCCGCGACATCCTCCAGCTCATCCAGGATTTCGGAAAAAGATGGCCTTTTAAACGCTTCCACCTGGAACGAGAAGGGAAAGCTGAAGAGGACAGCCGGGACAGGAGGTGGGTGCTCTGCAGCAGCTCTGCTGGGCTCTCCAAGGCTGGGCAATGGCACCCATCCATTGCCAGCAGTGGTCTGGAACACGCGCCAGCCGCTGGAGCCTGCGGGCATCCCCACGTGGTGATCCAGGCCTGGCTGCTGCAAACGAGCAGACGCAGGACAGGTCCTGTGGTGCGGTGCAGCTCAGGCAAAGGCAGTGAGATGCTGAAAACCAGCCTGGCATGCCCTGACCTGGAGTGGGTGTGGAACTGCTCACCTCAACGTCCACCCAAACAGTGCAGGGCCAGGCACTGCGCAGGGAAAGGCTGCTGGCGGGTATCAGGAGGGAGATGTGTCGTTCCCTGAGCCTTTCCATGACAGGCAGGATCTAACTGCCTCGTCTCCCTGGTGCAGCTCACACTCAGTGGGCTGTCATCTCCCAGCCCTCCCAGTGCCAGCGGGGTGTCCTCAAAGCGAGGGACACAGCCCGGGGCACCCCCTCCCGCACAGCCACCATGCCACTGGGGCTGCCCTGCGTGCCCGACCCTGTGGAGCCAGCCTGGGGAGCTGCACCAGAAACTCCCCAGCCCCGCACACTGCCAATCCAATGCCCAAGGGCCATTTCTGGCAGAGGTCTGGGATTATGGCAGCTTGCATTAGGAAGATGCCCGTCAGAGATACAGGATCGGAACACACATAAATCTAAGCCAGTTGCTGACATGAATCACTCCTCTGATTCAGGGCAAGTTACTCACACGTCCTCGGGAATCATGCAAGGGTTTATTTCCATTTGCTGCCTTGAGCTCCTAGCAGTTAGGTGCGTTATGATCACCCAGCTTCTCCACTCTCTGCCTGATTACTGCCTTTGTTTTTCTCTGCCTTTCACGGACCAACTTGAACCCTCACTTTCTGTCTGCTTTGCCTCCCAAGGCTTTGGGCAGCGCAGAGAGACCCCCAGCTTTCACCATTACCTGTTGTGCTAAAGCAAGGAAGGTTGGAGCACTATGCTCTGATGCTATCTGTAACACCAGGGCTGGTGAACAGCAAGGCAGTGCCCTCCAGAGAGGATCAGCCGGGCACCTCTGCCTGCAGCCTGGCTGAAGGAAGGATTGGACATCACCAGCAACCTGCTTCCCGCGCTGGAGTTGACACGCAAGGGAACAGGCAGGACCATGGGATGTTTCAGGCTGTAACACACAAACTAAATGCTTCTCCTAGGGGCAAAACTGCACGGTGGATGAAAGCATCCTGCTGGCCCGGGATGATCTGATCACTTCACAGCTCAAGCAGCAGAGCCCTGCCTGCTAGCACTGAGAGCAGCAGGTTCAAGTGCGCCAGGGGTCACAACAATTTTGGTCTCTGTCATACAAGTGTGATACAAATCCAATAAAATTAAAGAAAAAAAAAGAAATTAGCAAGAATCTCACCCGACAGCAGCTAGCAGCAAGGTCCATCACCCGCTTGGGGCATTCGCTGATCATCCCTTCGAAGGCAGCAACATCCAAGCCATAATCCTGTGTGGAAGAGAAGTACATAGAAAAGACTTCAGCTATAAAATCCTTTAAAAGCTCTACATCCTTCTCAAGGTGTTAAAGCACAAAATGCTCATGGTTTAAAGCTTTTAGGGTCTCCACCACAGCCGTTTTACTGATGGCTGTGCAAAGGTACCGGGGCAACATCAGCTCTGGCAGACGGTAAATCATGAGCAGAGCTGGGAGCGTGCCGCATCCTTCTGCTCACTCGGTGCTGTCCCTGTGGAGCAGCACATGTCCTCCAGGAAAAGCTCCGACTCAGGCAGCAAGAGCCACAAAGGGAGAAACCTGTAGAGGAACCCACAGCAGGACCTGAGCAGCGGCTGCTGAGGACAGGAGCTGCGGATAATCTGGGCTTCCAACAGCAACTGGGAGTCAAAGGGGTCCAGCCAGCTGTTGCCATAACTACAGCTTTGTCCCTCCGGACTTCAGACTCTCTGATACTTAATTCTCCTTCATCTTATGAACACAGATGGAGCGTTATTTCCTGGTAAGTCTCACAGAAACATGGAATAATCTCGAGTCACTGCAAGTTCTTTGCTTTGCTCCTTGGAAAGAAGCAATTTGCTGTTCTCCTGTTGGATTTTTCATCCCCGTTCAGGATAAACTTTCCCTTCCCCATGTGTTTAGGGAAGCCCACTGTTTCCACATGAACTGTGTACTAACTGCAACGTATTTGAAAATAAATGCTTGTCATGAAAGTTGTGTTTAACCTGCCACTTCAATGGAGAAGCGGAAATGTCAAAGCAAAATGAAATATTAGGAATCAAGGTCTCAACACAGAAGTGCTTAATCTCAAATTGTTGATCTAACTGAAGTTTTGAAACTATAGATACACTGAGCTCTTGTGAACTGACAATTCTGAGCTCAGATTTTCTCATGGAAAAGCCTCTAGGGAGAAACCTGAGTGTGAACATGTACACGTCTGTCCGGTCCAGAGAGAAGCCACAGCCTGGGACCATGGAGAAAACACCACCAGATTTGGCTGCAAGAGTCATTACCTGAGTCCTGGGAAGCACTTCGGGGTCAGCGGGGATCCTGCCCAGGATCTCACAGAGGACAATGCCGAAGGAAAACACGTCTACCTGCAGGAGGGGTGGGAGAGCGGGAGGTGGGACAGGGCACGCACAGAAGCAAAACATGAGAAAGCGGAGTACCAACAACAAGGTCCTTCCCTTACTCACACAAAAGCCCATCAAAAAAGCCCATTGGAGATGGAAGCAGCAAACCTCTAGACTTCTTCTTCAGAACCAACCCAGAAACACCACAGCCCCACGTGGAGTCCAGCTTCATCTGTGGGAAGCCTGGCCCCATGCCCTTGCTCAATGTGTCTGATGTGTCTGGTGCTCCTACCACAGCCCTGGCACGCCCCCACCCCAGATCCTGCAACAGGCTCATCGGGCTGTAACTCGTCAAGTGTCTTCCTCAGAGAGGCTTCACTCTGTTTGTTCACAGCAGCAATCCATTTCCCTAAAAGTTTGACTTAATAAGGCCACATATGGAACTTGCAAGTTGCTAAGCAGAGCATTAATGGCCTCAAGTTGCTTCAGGGAGGTTTAGATTGGATATCAGGAAAAAATTCTTTACTGAAAGAGTGGTCCAGCATCGGAACAGGCTTCCCAGGGCAGTGGGGGAGTCCCCATGCCTGGAGGGGTTCAAAAAAAATGTAGATGTGGCACTTCAGGACATGGTTTAGTAGGCATAGGGGTGATAGGTTGACAGTTGGACTTGATGATCTTAGAGGTCATTTCCAACCTTAATGATTCTATGATTCTGTGATTCTATGTTTACAGAGCAAAGGTCCAGGTAGCAGGGCAGTGTTTCCCAGAGAAGGAGAGGAGGGCTTTTGTGCTGTTGGGACATGCCACCAGCAAGCAGAGGAGACATCTCCCATGCTTGCTTGGGAGCTCTGAGGATGAACAAGGAGCTAGGAAGCAGTGCCATACCTTGCGGTCATAGGGCTCTCCTCGCAGCATCTCGGGAGCCATCCAGAAAGCAGAGCCCACCAGAGACAGCTTCCTCTCCACATCCTTCACAGGCAGCTCCACCACCTCCCGGGCCAGCCCGAAGTCGGTCACCAGTGCCTCACGGCCCCGCGGTGTCACTCGAATGAGGCAGTTCTGAAAGGAGCCCACAGGGCATGGCATGAGTTGCCCGGCGAGGAAGGGCTGGGGGACATCCCCGAGCAGCACCGCGCCGGCCTCCAGCCCACCTCACCGTCACAGGCTCTCACCCCGCAGAAACCGGCACCCCGGCAGCACACATGTAGTGCGTGGGGCAGGTCAGGGAGGGACCAGTCACACCTGCAGCCAGGAAAAGTCCTTTGAAGAAGTTGTTCTACAGACTTGATGATCCACATCCTTTTATCTGATGTAGACCTCGAAATGTGCACAGTGACCTTGTTCACCATCCAGATGAAGGGGGGCAGGATCACAGCCACAGCCCTTCTCACTGCCCACGGCTACACAGCCCTAACACAGCTTTCTGCAGGAATTCCCATAAAATTATATTAAGATTTCTCAAAATCCCAGAGTTTTCAGCTTGCTCAGTGCCCCAGGATTTCCTCCACAGCATCTGCTCCTGGGGAACTAGCAGAAACACAGGTGTCTTCTCCAGACAGCTCTCGCTAACAACTGTATCTCCAGCAAGCATGTGCAGACTGCTCTCCTCTATCTTCAGCCATTACCACTGCAGGCTTCCTAGGTTTCTCTGGGAAAAGATGAACCTCCTTCAGGGTTGAACCACCGCAGCAAGACAGAAGGGACAGGCAGGGACCTCTGGCACTCACTGACTTTCCATGAGCAGACCCGGAAAGCTCCTGAGCTCATCAGTCACCACCAAATAGCAAATTACCTCTCACCTGACTTCAGAGCACACTGGCCAAGAAACCCGCACTCAGAGTGAGCCAGACTCTTGCCTTTTCCTCGCCTGGCGTTTGTGATTACACGGTTAGTAACCACGCCAGGTAAAGAGCCTGAGATCACAAAGCAGATTTTCATTCCTGTGCTGATGTCTTTCAAGACTGTAATGCTTGACTGGCTTCCCTACTGCCAACCTTCATCAATATTTCAAGTTTTTCTTAAAAAGCTCACAGACAACCACAAAAAAGGCTTGTAAGAGACACACCACCATCAACTGCAAGGACTTGCAGGCTCTATTGCCATGAATCAGCAAGCCAGCCTCTGGCATCAGGTGACACAGATACGGACCAGGCTGGTGGCCAACCCCTCCGCTCACATTCCCCGTGATATCACGGACATGCTGCAGATCCACCTGAGGTTTGGATAGTTTTGCCCAAGACAGACCAACAAGGCACTGCCCCACCATGTTCCTACTGCCCCACCAGTGGCAGAGGAAGAGTCGCATCAAAGCCTGTCCCCACAGACAAACCTGAGAACGGCAAAGCCCCAGGGCTGTTCCTGCCCCCACCAAGCAGCACGAGCCCACGCTGAGGAGAACAGCCGCCCGGCCAGAGGTCCAATACACCAGGAACACGATGAGCCTTTGCCTTACACCCAGAGCCCGTCTCCAGATGCCAGTCTTCACAGGTGCCACCCATGGAGGTGACCATCCTAAAACTGGTGACCTGGACCCCCTGGATCAAGGAAGAGCAACTTCCCTGCACTGGACTGAGGAGACACACATCTCCTGAGCTCTGCCGGTGCTCTGCACGCAGACAGGGACCATTGCACATGGTGCTTGTTCCCAGAGCCTGTGACCAGCTCCTGTTAGCAACAGCTTCCTCCTTGCTGTGAGCAGGAGATAAAATCTCTATGTCTGGCAGAGTTTCTCCTGCAACCGTAGGCAAAGAAAATCATGTGCAATCCTGCACATATTTCCATCTGGTTTCTTTTCTGACAGCAACAGCACCAGCATTAATATATTTTTATCTCTATCTGGGTCTCCTGCTTGGCAAGCCATGAACACAGCATAATGACAGGTTTTATCCAGACAGCTTCCTTGCCCACAGAGGATCAGCGTGGAGCAGAAGACCAGTATGAGGCCTGAGGCTGCCTGGTTACAGCCCGAAGTGGTCCCTGTATGGTCCCCTAACGCAGTCGCCTTCAGCCGTCCAGGGGTGACCTCCCCTTTCCAGCTGCCTACCTTGGAGTTGAGATCTCGGTGGTAGATGTTCTTGGAGTGCAGGTAGATCATGCCTCTGGTGATGTCAGAAGCTAAGTCCACTTTTTCCTTCCACGTCAAAGCAACGTCTTTGCTGGCCAGGAGCTCCTCCAGGCAACCCCCGTTCACGTACTGTGAACAGAGACAGAAAGCGAGCGGCTGTGCGGCCGGGCACAGGCTCCCTGGGAGCTTCCCAGGCACTGAACCCTCCCTCACCAGCCCAGGAGCCCCTCCTTGGGGACGGAGGTTGGGAATGCCACCGCACGCAGGGGCTCCTGTGTGTGGTACAATGCAAACACCCCTCCCAGCTCAGCAAATGACTGCGGGTCGCTGGGCTCTGCCCCGCTGCAGGGACGGCCGTGCAAGCCAGCCGTGCTCCTCACTCATGGGCAGGGAACCAGAGGCAAAAAGCCTGGCAGTGGCTCAGTGAACGAACATCTTCTGCCACCAACAGTGTAGGAACAAGGTGACACCTCCCCGGTAGCAGTCCAGGCTTTTCCATTATACCACACCACCATTCCAGAGCCACCTTGGAGGTCCTGCCATTCTCTGTCTGCTGTACTTTCCACTCCTGCCCTCCATCCCTGGCTTCTCTTCTCCCCACCAGCTGGCCCATTCTGGCCCTTTGGTGCTACCAAGCCAACCTGAAACACCTTTTGGCTATCCTGCCTGAATCTCACGGCACTGCAGTGACTGTGCCCCACTCCAGCAGTGACCAGCTGTGGGGCAGAAAGGACCAGAAGCCCCTCCAAGCCAATCTTGCTAGTCCAGAGCCATTCACAGGTGCAGGAGCCACCAAGGCGTAGATATGTGTTACAGAATAACTGCCATCCTCCCTGCCAAAGAACTGCAGAGTCCTTGCTGCCCACAGCACACTGACAAGCAGGAAACCTTTACCTCCAGAATGGGGTACAGCTTGTCATCCTTCACGCATATCCCGAGATACCTAAGCAGAGGAACACACCAAAAAAAAAAAGAGAAGCCGTCAAGGTTCAGATCAATCCCTCACTGCAGAACTGCCTTAGAGATACCAAGCCAACTCCAGCCCCGGCCAGTGCCTGCTGCTCATGGCCAAAGGATGCGCCCACCTGACAATGTTGGGGTGGGACAGCTTCTGCAGCAGGCTGATCTCACGCACTATCACCTCTTGGTCCACGTCGTTCTTGTAGATCTTCACCACCATCACTTTAGAAGCAGCGGCCTGGGTCACCTGGAGCCAAGGTTGGAGCAGGATATCTCTTAGCTTCCAGAGGTCTGCCAGCCCCTCTGCACAGCAGCATCCCTTCCCAACCACAGACCTGAACCTCATTTCTCTGCTGCCCAGAGCTCTGCACAGTCATTTGCACAAGCGCAAGGTGCCATTCCTTCCACACAAGCTCCAGTCCAGTGATGCCTGCCTGGGTGACTGGGGACAGCTAGGTCCCTCCTGTCCCAGCATACCACAACACCATTTCTCTGCCAAAATTTGTGTGTTCCTTGGGATGGAGCAGTTTCTCAGCCCACACTGAGTTACCGCAGAGCTGACCTTCGGCCCTCCAGTGCTTTGCATTCAGTGTCCCTTCCCAACCGCTGCCTGCCCCACACCTCCAGCCCTCCTTCCTGCCTGGGTCTGATCATTGCACAAGGCTGCAGTGTGGCCAGCAGGTCGAGGGAGGTTCTCCTCCCCCTCTGCTCTGCCCTGCTGAGGCCCCATCTGCAGTGCTGTGTCCAGTGCTGGGCTCCCCACTTCAAGAAAGATGAGGAACTACTGGAGAGAGTCCAGCGGAGGGCTACGAGGATGACGAGGGGACTGGAGCATCTCTCCTACGAGGAAAGGCTGAGGGAGCTGGGCTTGTTCAGCATGGAGAAGGCTGAGAGGGGACCTTCGAAATGCCTGTAAGTCTCTGAAGCGTGGGTGTCAGGAGGATGGGGCCAGACTCTTTCCAGTGGTGCCCAGCGACAGGACAAGGGACATCGGGCACAAACTGAAGCACAGGAAGTTCCAGCAGAACACGAGGAAGAACTTCTTCACTCTGAGGGTGACGGAGCCCTGGCCCAGGCTGCCCAGGGAGGCTGTGGAGTCTCCTTCTCTGGAGATATTCCAGCCCCGCCTGGACGCGGTGCTG
>Ga0065711_1048052_pt1 | contig 12014 bp, 4 predicted proteins | sample Hoacrofraction12_FD_59098 | JGI IMG/M metagenome (GOLD analysis project Ga0065711, IMG submission 59098) | Hoatzin crop microbial communities from Cojedes, Venezuela - Epithelial fraction 12 v2 (version 2) | ecosystem: Host-associated > Birds > Digestive system > Esophagus > Crop | place... | reverse complement strand
CTTCATTTCAGCAGAACCCCAAAACTCCCATTGCAGTCATAAAATTAATATTCAAGTACTTGCACTTCAAGCAAGAATTAATCTCAGCCCTGAGGCATTGACTTTGTAAAACATGAATTTAGATAGAATAGCCTAAATGATTTTTTATTTAAAAAATTTCAAAGAATCTTAACAATACCAGGTCCTAGTATACTGCGGAATATATATTTATTTTGGACTGTGTACTATAAACCCATAATTAGGACCGGATCTGGTCCACAGAGCAAGCAGAGGTTAAACCTAAGCTGTAAGCAAATTCCAGTGTTCCAATGAACAGTAACAGCTACTCAGCTCCGAAACCATATGAAATTATGCTACTAGATTTAAACACTAAAAATAATATTCATATATTAATTGGTCTAAAACTTGAGTAAATGTCCTAGGATAGAAAATGAATATGGAACATTTAACCTGATTCAAATACAGCTGAATGCAAATGAATTTGATCGGCTTCAATCATAAATGTAATTAAATCTAAAGTGAAGGGACACGAGCCTACAAGAGGGGAATTAAACTGAAACGACTATAAAACAAATCTGGAAAAAGAAGTCTCAGTGATAGGCGTAGCAAAGAATAGTCATTTTCAAAGTACATAAAAAACCACAAACAGATAGAGGCTTACATTAACACTGTATATTGTGACTACAGTATAATGTGAAATCAATGTACAAGCATAGAAAGGGAGCGTTGAAAGAAAGCAACCTGTAATCTCAAGCCATTTCCTTTCCATCCGGAGCTGTTGAAATTGATGCAGACCCAAGGCATGTCAATGAGACTGCAGAGAACAAGGCTAGTGAATCCAGATTAAAGGAAATAAAGTGCTATAGCTGAATATGTTATGATGAATGCATAAATAAATTATACTAATTAAAGATGATGGGAAATTAACTCATCATGACTGAGCTGCAGTCAAACACAACAAAAAACAAATGCGTCAGTGTTAAAACAAATCAGAGCAGCTATGCAATGAACTCTTAAAATGAGATATGCAGCAAAATGTAGAGAAACTTTACAGAAGGTTACATGTAAGATGGTTTAACAGCCACTTCATGAATGTTACTGAACATTACGTACAAGATTGCACAGAAAATATAGTCTGGAGAATTAAAACAAAAAAACCAACTAAGATTTCTATAACAAATTAAACGTTTGTTTTAAATGCATAGAACAGCAAAATAATAAAACATAGCCTGAAGGAGCACTCAGCATTTTTGTCATTGAAAATAGCAGTTAGGCGAAACTGTAGCAATGGAAAAAAGCTAACCAAAACTCCAACTCCATATAACTACTTAAAGCCAAACTAGGCTTTATTGAAGAATGAACACAAGAATAACCTGAGTTTACCACCACTCAACTCCATATGCTGAATCTCAATTGCTTTACTCCAAATTCACATAATAAATTGCTCAGCTGTAAAATTTGGATAAACATTGGAATTTCTTCAAAGCTTACGGATAGCTTATGTCTTGGGAGCTGACTTGGGTGCTAACTACTGTTATGGATATCGTGTACATGCTGGCATGATATAATTCCCAAATACACTCCACAACGCACAGGGTTACATGAATTATGAATGCTAGGAGAGCTTTTATGTTGATAGTTTAACAGTACTTGCCACAGATGTACAAAGGATAGAGAATATTTGCTTGCGTTCATCTTGGGGACTGGCAGGTGCAATAAAAGAACCACTGACCAAGTCTTCTTTTGAAGACTGAGTTAACTTGAGAATATATTAAGACCTGAAAGCTGAGCATTTCAGATGAACTCTCAGCTCTGTTAAAATCATCGGAAAAGTTTGTAATAGCTTCAGTGGGACTAGGTCATCTGTTGTTTTAAATGTTTCTTAATTCATTGGTATTGACCAGTAAATAACAGAGGTAGCTGTTTTCATGCTTCCATACTTAAAACCACACCAAAAAAAGGGATACACAGCTTTGCTCTTCCAACACTACTCACTCCCTGAAATCTTTATCCCATAAATACCAGCTTGATTTCCATAAGACTGTGACTAAGGATGAAGGATATTATGTACGGATGTTTTTATGATTCATCTATCAGCTGTTTAAAACCAAAAGATATTTTCTTGTTACATATTGCAAAATCTCTCTATATACACTTACATATGAAGAACTGTGCTGGTAATTAGTGGATGATAAGCAAGTCCTATACAGCAATCACACCAGTATGCCTGAATTCATGTTGCATGGATTATCTATTTCAGGTTTTAGCTGGAGTATTTCAGCTGACACATTTCTTGAAAAATGGGACAAAATTTTCTGTGTAACTCATGTTCCTTTTATTTCCTGTGTAATATAAACAGCGAAGACGTTGGCTGTCATTGTGAGACAAATGTTCAGCTTTCCATCACTGTAAGATCTGATTCTCATTCTTTTTTCTGACATTTTAAAATGCAGTACTTCAATATAACAAATTTTCAGAGTTGCAATACCAGTAGATTTTACATGCTCACTGTAAGAGGCGATTTTAAAACAAAACACAGTGAGGGCCCTGTTCGATTTGAAGAGAAAACATCTACCTAGAAATTGGATGAAATCATGAAAAGAGTAAACAAACAAGAGCAATAAAACTTTCTCAAAAGCTTTTATTATCTATATACTGCAGAACCTCATAAAATGCTATAAACCAGGGCTCATAGTAGTCCTAGCTACATTCATAACATGCATGAATACATCACCTGTCATGTAAAGGAATCCCCCACGAACACACTTACTCATCATTAAATAGCAATTATTTCACTAAGGGAATGGGACAGTTTTACAGTATCCAGGAGCCAAAAAAAACCCCAAACCCTAAAAAACCCCCAAAACCCAAACCAACACAAAACGTGCTTAAGAAAGGTTTTGCCACAGCTAAAATGGTTGTAAAATTTTAGAAAGATTGCATCTAGCTTCAGTAGAATTTCATTAAGCCAGCTGCAGTCACTTCTGAAAAGGTCAGAAAACCTTTATCAACATTCTGTCTTAGGAAACTGTTTAATGCCAAGATTTAAAAACATGCAGAGTATTCAGTCTCGGATAAAAAGCAGCTAACCAGCAATGGCACAATTCCATGGTTCAAAGACTTATATCTGTAGCCATATTTAGGCTCTTGATAAACAAAATTTATTTTCACAGTGCCAAGCCAGCAGTACCAATTTTCATCCACAGTAGCCAGATGTACTTCTATGCAACAGATCAAGAAATTTTAACTTCTTTTTTTTTCTTTTTTATTTAAGCAACTGACTGAAAAAAATTACTAGATTTGAGTGGTTGAATGTCAAGTAAGTCATTTGTCCAGGGTCACAGAGCAAATTTGTTTGAGAATTTCATATGGAAGCCAAGCCTTCCAGTTCTTAGCCCTCTGGTCTTAACCACAATCAATACTAAACTGTTTCCCAAGAAGCGTGAAGTTTAACGAACTTTCCCATTCATGGATATAAACTAAACTACTTTCTCCTTTTGGATTTCCAGATCAGGAGGAGAACCACTGTTTTAGCATAAATGTGTGAGGTCTGTAATTCACCACATTGCTTTTTTTCTTTCTAGATGTTTTAAGCATTTAACTTTCTCTTACTAAGCAACATCGACACATTAAAGTTTACACATTTCCAAGGAGGAACTCAAGAATAATAATAAACAGTCTGTTACTTAAATGGCTAAACACTGTGTTTACTATATATACTTGAACTCTCATCTATCATCTAATGTAGCTTATATAGGCATATTAGGTAACTAACCCACATCTTTGCATTATATCTTTCATTAGTATAACAAAGTCCTGTAACTTACTTTGTTTTGAGTTTTCTAGCTGCAAAATTAGAAGCGGGAAAGGAATACAAGTGAACTCCCAGGAATAAAACCAAAGTGGGGAAATGAAAATACCTTTTATTTCCTACCACCACAACCTTTGTCTGCTTTTACTGTAAAATAGATAATAAAGATGGAAGCCCATACTGTAAAGTTCAGTAGAAAGGGTTTAGTTAACTGTTTAGTTAAAAACCTCTTCTGTTTCTCCATTCTTTATGCTTCCACCAAGAGCTAGAAGTACATTTAGGTTCCAGATCTAAGCAAAGAAAGAAAATAAGCCTTAATAAAGCCATACTTGTTTTTTTTTCCTCCCCTTTTCACTTTGTTTTTCTTTTTCTTCACATTTCACCCACTGGTAATTCAAGGCTAAGGAAAAAAATGACCTCACAAATTCAGCTTTTTATTGGAAACACCAGCGAATCAGCAACAGCGACCGGGAGGAAAAGCTTATTTTATTGCTTCTTAGTGCATAAAACCAAAAAGCAGGCTTTAAATTGAAGGAAAATATGTGTTAGTCAGACCTCTTGACTTATAGCAATTTATCAAGTTTCACAGAGCTATTCCTCTGTATACTACTTCTCTCAGTTTCTTTAACTATAATAACACTAGGGAATCTTCATTTATTGTTTCTCCTGCACTGCTTGCTGAAAGTTATTCAGAGCTGTGATTGTCCAAAGCTGCCCTCAGGCTATATGAAGTGTCCCTATACCAGCTGGACAACTGTCTATCCTAAAAAAGGCAGTATTTTCTTATACACTTTCTTTGTAGCGAAAGCTTTAAAAGTGATAATACAAACACATTAAGGACATTTTACTGTATACTTGAGAAACAGCATAACATTGCTGTGCCTCAAGGTGACTAGATAGTGTGCAGAGAGTGGTGATATTTCCAGGGCAAGCAGTAAATCAAACTTCAGTTTCTTTTGTCCCTCAAGCGTGTCCTAACCATACAGTTACTGGCTATTCTGCAGGAGATCTCTCCTTAAGAAAAAAAAAAGGCATGGGATCCCCAGTCTCATAAAATTTCTGGTATGTTTTCTTGAACTGTTTTCATTTTGATGACAGGTTTTTTCTCACAAAACCTCATCCTAGTTAAAGAAAACAAAAGCAGTAACACAGATAACAAAAAAAGTCATCAGAATAGTTAATTCTGAGGCCTTGTCATTGTTAGGAATACCAACGATTTTACTACAAGTTGTATTCCCAATAATATTCAATATTAAAGAAATTACAATGTTTGTTCTATTCAGTTATTCTAAATGGGAAGCTACATATTTGGTCACGGCTGCCCTTTTTATTAGATTCAGTGCAATATTTAGATGTATTCCTTGCTGACTGTACTTTTCGTGAACTACTTGGTGTTCAGTCATTAATTTAAGATTTATATACATTAATCCATCTGTAGTCCTGTACCTAAATTCATTTTGACTTCTAAGTTAAAATCATATTTAAATACTGTCCTGACCAGAATCTTAATTCCCTTTACAAATGCTATTATTATACTTTAGATGCTATCAACCAACAGAAGTTTCCTGAGGATTCATCTGAAGTTTAAGTGATTTGCAAATGCTATCTGCAAAGCAGATACCAGCAACATTAGCTCAGAGGACAGTGTTCCATGTATGAATTGTTAAGTACATAGGTGCTCAGTGCTAATTTTGAAAATACATGTCCAACAGCTGTCAATATCAAAAGTTGCAATGCAGTCTGCAGGTTTTGTAGCTCCCATCTTGGTATTGGTAATAGTAATTAAGAGAAAGAGAACAGAGACAAGTTGGAAAGTCTACCAGTCATGTTCTGTGATTAGTAGACTTAAATGCATCTGTTTTGTCTCTCTCCCACCATATAATGGATAGAACTTAATAGGATTTTTCTGATGAAACTGAGCTTTTGTCACAAAACACCCATCTGCCAAACTGAAGCACTTTGCAAAAGCAGACTGTTGTTGATGAATTGCTTATGAAACACAGAAAGGCTGCAAACAACCACCTGACTGATTTTCTGCCTGCTCACCTATGGGACTAGCAGAGTCCAAGCACATTTGGAAAAGCTGAGAACACTTCAGGCATACATCTTTGGAGACAAGTGAGTGTTTGGTACTTGTGAGGATATGGATTTAAAAAAGAAATTCTTCCTCAACATAAACAATAAGTGGAACATAATACAAGAACAACCAGCTATATCACACACAAATATCAGAGTTTTGTATGCAATTATAGCTACAAAGACAAGAGATTTTATACAAATAAAATTCCACTGAATTTAGAGTTGTTCGGTCATATGCTAGAAGTAGCATCTCTGTACTTTGTGAAAAGTCCTCCAAGACTTCTATAGTAGAACCAAGTTTCCTTTTATGTGACCAGACAGTATCAAGCATGCATACAGTGCTCATTTAAGAAACTGTCACATATAAAATATTCCACCTTCTCTCCTAAGTGGTATTGCTCCAAATACCTGCAGGGTTCTAAGTATCCAAAGTTATATACATACAGGACCTGAATGTTTCATCCAAGGAATATCCGCTCCAGATAGCACAAGTCAAGTCAAAATTGTCATGATGTAAAAATGTTCATTCTGCATTGGTACTATTTTTCACAGGAAATTTTGAGGAAAAACCTTGATACTATGATTTTTATTATTTATTTCGACTCTGCTTAATGTGTGAGAGCTGACAAAACTGTAGCAAATAGTGATGGCAGCTAATTGCTACACAGATATTTACTTCTAGCAAAATACATGTCTCTAGGCAGTACTCAGAGTGTAGTAGTCTTCCAATCCATCATATATTTGCTGGGAAATACACTTTAAACTTGTCATGCCTCCTGACCGTAAGTAGAAGGCTGCTTGCTGAGAAGACACACGGGAGTGTTCTGCATCTAACTAGTGACGGATGAGCGCCCCAGCAATCAGATAGTGGCTTGCTTTGCATGGCTAATCCCCACACTCAGACCTTGCACTCTCTTCTCTCTGCAGTGAGCAGTTTAAAAACCAACACGAAAGCAGGCCCAGCTGCTATACTGACAAGCTGTAGGAAAGCTCAGTTGGAATTTGATCATTCAAGATCTAAAAATACAACTCAAAAAAGAAAGCATTTCTTTGTCGGTGTTGCTTCCGCTGACACAGCTTAGAGATGGTCAAAGTTAAAATCAGATGAGCAAAAATAGAAATAATCACAGCCTGTCCAAACTAGCCAGTTCAAGTGAGAAATAGAACTAAATACTCAAAAGATGAAAAAGGCAATCTAGCTTATGCAAACCACTTCCTTTCAGTGCCAGACTTCTTGTTGTTCCACATTTTTTATTTACCAATCTAGCTAAAATGTACCAAATGCCAAACTGACCATTTCCCAAAACATTTTATATAAACTGATCCTCTAGTGAACAAAAAATTTCCTTTCTAATTTCATTCCACTTTTCCTATTTTCTCATTTGCTACATTAAAAATATCCTCACTCAAGTCTGCACCTTAAAGTGTGCATGCAGCTATCAACTCGCTATCCTCTACTGCTAGCCTGTCTGTAATTTCACCTTTAATTACATTTCTTCATACCTCTCACCACTTTCATAGTTTACTTATGAAATAGCTTAACTTTGCCATAGTAATTCTGAACTTGGGTTAGTATAGCTGTTTTATAGAGAAACTTGCAACTCTATGTTTTTTTCCACAGAAATATGCAAGAGAAGTATTATCTTCTATGCATAAGTCACATACAGGTTTAATGGTCATGTACACTGATTCTTTTTTTCTGCCTTCTTCCTACCATTACTGCTTCTCACTTTACTTCAAAGAATCTCTCTCTGCGGGTGAATACTGACGTTTACAACCCCCGACTTTTTTCTTTTACCTATATTACAGCAGAGAGCAAGGAGACGTAGACGTGCAAAGCAGCACTCTCTCACTTGCAGTGAATCTGCACATGGGCTGCACAGCCCACACTTTTTGTGTTGCTGTGCTAAGTTTGGCCAGAAGTCACTCAGGAGAGAGAAACACTGCTCTCCAAGCCAGAATCCTATGGAAGAGTCACTGAAACACAGTTACTTTGTAGAGAAACTGTCTGTGTTGTTGTGACAGGCACTTTATTCTCTTAATGCTTTATTTCTGAAGCATGAAATGTGATTTCACTCAGCAGGAACAGTTCTATATACTGTTAATTATTTTAGTGTTATCTGCCCTAGGTAGTCCAAAGAATCCTAAATAGTAGAAAGTGATAGAAAGTGAGATTAAATGTGCTCTCGTAATGAAAGAGAGACGTAGTATGTACTTGTGATTAACTGTGTCATAGTTTACTTAACAGTCTCAAAATGCCAAACAATATGCCACCTACTGAAAGAACTTACTGTGTGATTTTCACAAATAACAGGTGGAATTTCATTGCATCTTAACACTAACCGAATTTGTCATACCCTAAGGCCATCCACTGAGGCATCAGCAGAGTAGATGAAAGGCTGCCTAAATCCCAGTAAGAAACACAAGCATTCAGAAAGAACCAATTTTAATTCTCTCCAAGCCCTGTGGCACTTAGGAGTCCATCCTACAGGTAGACATTTAATATTTAACAACCAATGTAACCATTTTTCTAAGAGGATTTTCTTTATGGGTCCCAGGAGCTACTTGCATAAGGGCTACCAGATAGTCAGGTGAAGTGTTTATAGACCTAGAAATGGGACAAATACAGGTATGGTCTACAACTCTCGTAGCTTAGCTACCCCCAGGGCTTTCTCAGAGAGTTCTCGTTAGAATTCACTGAGAGACATACTTTTGTGGATGACATTTCTGGAAAGATGAAATAGCTTGTTCTAATTAATACCAAGTTTTACTATAATTTAAGTTTTAAATAATTAAAAGCTTTTTCTTTTTTATTTCAGCATGATGCTGCAACGCTATCTACTATCTGGTTAAACAAGCACATGTCTAGATCACAGAAGTCAATTCCTCTGGCAGATCAACGGCTGTTCAGCTACAAAAGCATGAAAAATCTCATCTTGTTTTAAAAGCTTGGTACCTACCCAGGAATCAAAAAGACAGGCATTCTAGTAGTAACTTTCTAATTGTAAAATTGAATTGGGAGGTGGACTAGAGTCCATCTTTCCAGTTTGGCCTTCCCCGAACAGAACATCTCTAAAGCAATCAGATATTTAAAGAACTTATATTACAAGTGTTAAGCCCAGTTTCCCACCAACAAATTTGTACTTTGAGAATGGTAAGTCTGTAGGTCCTTCAAAATGTACTTAAGTCTTTCAACTGTATGATTGTCCAAAACTACTGAGTGAAAAGGAAAAGGAAAGCCATTTTGAGGTCTTTTACAGAAAATAAGCATCCTATATGAAATAAGCTGGCTATGCTTTTCAGCTTTTTGGTTGTCAAAGGATCTATCATAAAATCCACTTGTATCAACCAGCACTCTTCTGGCAGCCACATTAGAGATACAAAGAGTTGAATAGACACAAATGCTGTTATGTCTTTCCTCACTAACATGTCCCTCTAAATAGGGGTGAATATAAATTTTCTTTCAGTGCAGACATAGCTCTATAGTTAACAAACACAGGAGCTCACTCCCTAGATATGGCAATATAGAATTTCTTTTGCAAGAGTTACACAGAAGACAGACTAATAATTAGTTCCTGAGGCTCAAGAGGACTGATCTCAGCTCCTTTGCCTTTGAAAGGCACAGGCAGGTACATTTTTCCTCTAAGCCCATCTGTAAAAGTGAAGTAACAGTACCTACTTTTCCTCACCAAGGATTTGTGAGAATAGAAACATTAAAATAATAGGGCCTAGAAACTGTAATAATAATGAACATTTTAGCACCATTTGTATCATCAGACAAGGGTGAACATCCTCTAAAACTGCAGGGCAGGATTTTAATATGTTCATCTTTCATATTTGTACATTTTATAAAATAACAGGTGGGGGAGGAGGAGTTCACTATAATTCTATAATGACAGTGTTCTATGGCTTTTATCAATTTCACATTCTGAAGAATGCTAGGGTTGTGTTACTGACTATTTGAGACATTACATTTGTTTGTATATAGAAAAAAGAAAAATATTTAAACACAGGTACTAATTCATAGCATTACTTTCACAAAATGTTTGCAATTTCCATACAAGAGAAGAAACATAGCTGTAAAGACAAGATTGGTCAGCACAAGAAACAAATCTCTGTATGCTAACAGCCTTACCCACTTAGATTTTTGTACATATCTTGGCCAAGACAGGCTTAAAGGAGGAAAATTGTGAATATCTGCTAGAAACTCCTAATGTAATGACGAGCATGGGGAGCAGTATAAAGTCCTTGGCTAGTCAGGTGATATTTTAGCAGTGAATGATGGAGGACAAAGAGAATACAGCCTGAAAGCCTTTAAGTTTATCTTTAATGTGACAAACTAGGAAAAGGACTATAGAGGGCAATCTCTCTGACAGTTTAGCCAGGGTAAGGCTGTGTTTGAGGCTGGGGATGAGAAAGTCGCACGAACTGAAAATATATAAAACTCAATGAGGATACTACGTAAGATGTATATTTGGTATTTGCACAAAAGCCACAGGCAAGACTTAGACAACTGTTCTCTGCTCAGACTCATTTAGCTCATCCACTGAACTGCTACCTCACTATACATTAACAATGTCTCATCTAATTTTCCTTCACTCATTAAAAACATTCAGTATGGACTAAAGCAAAGACATTCAAGAAAATATGGATGTTTCGATATGAACACCTCTGTGAGGTTTGTATCTGAGTTGCACTTGGCTTAAATATTTTCTATTCATTCTGCCATAACTATATTCTGCTAAACTGACATTTCATATAAATAATTTTACTGCAAAGAAAGGACTGTCTGCCCAGGCGAACTTTAAGACCTAAATCTACTTTTTATATTAATGACACCCCATAATGAAATTTTTTAACTTGATATCATACTAACAATCACAAATGGAACTTGTTACCCCTATTTGTGTCAGTCATACTAAAAAGCACTTTACATTTTTTCCCCTCATATATACCTCAGTGCAGTGCATGACATCAGTGTGATTTCCATAAAGCTTGTCCTTATTTAAAAGACAGTTCTCTTAACAACATTACTTCAGGAATACTATATTGCATATAAATATAGAAGCTGAAATTAATCAAAATCAGATTTTTTTCTGAAAATAGCATCACGTGTGCTGGATTATTTAATTTCACAGAATCACAGAATCACAGAAAGGTAGGAGTTGGAAGGGACCTCTGGAGATCATCTAGTCATCTTTTTCAGATGCTGGTTTATTACTTTTTTTCCAGCTGTTGGACTGGATACAATAGGAGCTACTGCTTATGTCTAACTTATTTCACTTCATAATAGCCATATACTTGCTGGTAATTCTTAGAAGGTCAAGTATACAATATCAAGCAAAGAAACAGATGCATCATGTAAAGGTCACCTCATTAGGGTAGGGATATGAGGAAATGTTCTCCTAAGCATAGCAAAAAATCATTACTGTATTTTGGCAAGATTGTTTCAGAAAATGAGAACAATAGGCTAGAACTGTAGATTTGTTCCAGTCAACTCTGCTTCCAAGGGGAAATGTGGGCCTTTTTTGTCCACTGATCAAAGGAAGCTCATCCCTAGTATAAAAAGTCCATAGCAGCTGATACACTAGATTAACATTTTTCTTAATGTAACATCTGCTATTCCGGCCTACCTTTGAATATGAAACTTCCAGAGTTAAAGCTAGAAACCTGGCACTCCAGATAAAAGTTGTAATAAATTCCCAGCCTTGTCGATTAAGCAAAAAAGGGAAGGTAGGATAAATTGTGACCACCATATACATACACGTGAAGGTTCTGCAATTATAAGGTAGATGAATTCAATTTCCCAACCCACTGAAAAAGAATATTACACTTCATATCTACATGCAGCAGTATATATAATAACGATATTAAATACTGTTGAGTTCATAGTTAACAATTGTGAAAAGGCTTCCATTTGTTTTATTGAAGTGTACAGTGAACACTGATAGCGATATACCTTCAGGTTGTTGTACCATGTTGGGAATCAAGTGGCATATGATCAGTGAAATGAAAAGTGAATGCTACAGCACCCATTATCTTCACATAACTGCTGTTACTGATCTTATTTATAGGATTCCAACTAATATTTCTGGGGATTTCTTTTTTTTTGGGGGGGGGGGGG
>Ga0065711_1048050_pt1 | contig 12014 bp, 4 predicted proteins | sample Hoacrofraction12_FD_59098 | JGI IMG/M metagenome (GOLD analysis project Ga0065711, IMG submission 59098) | Hoatzin crop microbial communities from Cojedes, Venezuela - Epithelial fraction 12 v2 (version 2) | ecosystem: Host-associated > Birds > Digestive system > Esophagus > Crop | place... | reverse complement strand
GGGATTATTCAGGAGTCCCTTGTCTTGCAACCGTCCGAATTATTCACAAAGAACCAAGACTTGTTTCTGACCACCTGAAGTGATAACATTCCCTACATGTTACATTTGTTACATTTACAGTTATCACCATTCACATTTTTGTTAGATTAATAATGGTTGAAGACTAAACTCTTCCTGCCACCCCCAATGAATTCCTTAGTGAATTAGGAAGCTGTAAAAAAATACTCTTAGTCCTCATCTGAAGGCATGAGGCTCCTTGAATCTTTATCACGGCTTTTACTTCAAGTTTTTTGGTTTGCTCTCCAGGTGTTTGAGCAGAAGACAATATACAATGCAACTAATGCTTCTTTCACCTCACAACTGCTTACATGCTTGGCTTCTGCAACCGCCTTTGTCAATGACTCTCTAAAGCAACAACAGGCCATATATCTTTTTGAATAAATCTAAGCAGAAAGGCCATCACATCAAATGCATACTAGCATCTTTTATCCTAAGTGTTTAGCCTTACTTAATATTCATGTGCTATATTTAACATTTTTCTTTTAAGGATTGTTCACCTCACAGTGACCAGCTATGTTTCTGTTACTACAGTTATAGGAACTAAACACATTTTATATTGCTTTTCTATCCCTGACTATAAATAAAGCTTTCCATTAAGGCTTTCTCTTGTATCCGTCAATATTTTGATTCTTATGTTGATGAAGTTGAGTGTTGATTCCACTGAAGTAAACTAAGATTCCAGTATAAAAAAAGATGTAGCAGAAAAATCCACAACCCGTTTCCAAAACTGACAAATAAACATTCCTATCTTTCACATAACAGCCCGTTGTTTGAATAAGGCAGAGAAAGACAACTCACACAATTTACTTTAGTTTGATATTGCTTTCAGTTTTACAGCCAAACATTGCACCGACTCCAAAACCTCTATCTTCTACTACAACAGTATAATAAAGTATAACAATGCTATTTATTTTGAAGTTTACATGGTCATTGCAACTGTATTTGAGTAGTTTACTAAGAACAGTTTAGGGAACATATTCATTAATACTTAATCTCTAATTACAAATGACAAATTGAAGGAGAGGCTTTGAGCAACTTTCTCAAAAGGAGACTTACTCAAGATCAAACATACGTAGAAATAAACCCTAAAGCTCAAGCTTTCCCCTATACCCCTATTTGTGCCATTCAGTAGTAGGATACCTGTGAAAGACCAGTAACATATAGGTCCATGCTATACATGGTCAGTGTGACAGGATTCAAATAAGTAGGCACAGAAGCTTAAATTTTGTATGATCAGGTCAACAACACAACACATCAACCACATATAGGCCTTGCTTGTACACACATATATCTCCTATTTATATGTAGCCTTCATCATCATACTTACTCAGGTCACGTGAGGCCATTTTTTTAGCATGTCTCACGAAAATTTCTTACAGAATGCCTTCTTAAAAATTGATATATTTTTCCTGTACTGTCAACCTGGCTGAAGAGAAATGGGTGCCTTTTTATTGTACGCTTATGGGTAGGATTGTCTGTAGGCTTTTTATTTGATTACTGAATAAAAGTATTGAAGGCATACAAAATTACTCAACCACTGCAAACACCCATCAGCTTGGTTTCAAGCATTCTCAATCCCTATGAAAATTAAACACCAGCTACACATTTAGCCATAGTTCCACAGGAGACAATTACCCTTTTCCATTAAAAAATAATTACTCAGAAGTTCACAGTTTGGTGCCTAAGTATGAATAACCAACCACCCAGAGACCGTCCATAATTTTCTGCTTATCTAAGAACAACAGCATTTACAAGCAATTATCCCAGAAAATTATTACTCACCAAACACATTCCAAGCAGAACTATATGGAAGGACTCGGGAAAAATAACCAGCATCTACAGGCAACATCAAAGATATTGTAGCAGAGACTGCTGCCATTAGAAAATGTCTGGAGAAAGTGTAAGCTCTTACAACAATTATCTTGATTAGTCTTCATTATATCATTGTTATTCTCCAATGAGTGTTCTGAACTGGAAAAAGACTCTCAGGCTCATCCTCCGGCAGCTCAGAAGAGCAGTGGCGCTGACCCTTCACACCACACCAATCCTTGGCCATTGCGCAAGGAGTTGTGTGGGACCTTCTCCCCACCACCACCTGCTAATGCAGGTTAGCCTACACTGAATGTGCACTGAAGTAGGACATAGGATATGCTGAAGATACTCAAAGGGCAAAGCCAACAGAAGCGTAAGTTACATGACAGTTGCAAAGGCCCTGCATGATTTTTAGTACTTTTGGCTACCCAGTGGGATACTGTTCAGAAATATTGTTGAACACGCACTTATCACTGATGACTACTAGAAACAACTAGTTGTCTTTGCTGAGGTAACGAGTTAACGCAGGCTGATGTGGTGGGACAACTCGTACTATTTGCTCACTTGCAAACTAACACGTTCTCTTTGAAACACACATTACACAGGTAAAGACCGCGACAAAAGACTTGAATTGCAGATGGCAGCTCACCTCACACAGGCAGCCCTCCAGCACTGCGCCCACATGCACCGGCCAGGCGTGGCAGGTGGGGATGCAGAGGCCACGGGTCTCATGGCCACCCGCAAAGGGACCCGCAGGTGGGCGTTAAGGTGACACTGGCCCAGAGAACGACTGCGGGCTTCATTAGCCCTCCAGGCCCAAACGCCTCTGAAACAGTCTCTTTCACACGCGCCAGCCACCTCCTTGCGACGCCAGGCTTTCCCATCGCTCCCTCCTGCACCTGAAGCCACCTTACAGCTCCCATCCCTCCTTGACCCAAAGTTGCCTTACAGCTCCCAGTGCTTCCCGTTCAAGAAGTTTCGCAGCCGAGGTGGCAACACTGGCGAACACGTCTGCTTTCAGGAAAAATCCCTGCCTTTTGTTTACCCCACTGAAGCACTGGGTGAGAAACTGAAAGCGCTCCTTCGGGCGCCTCAGCGCTGCCCTGCCGCCTGCCCCCGCTCCGGCCGCTGCTGGAGGCCCGCGGGCGAAGCTCCCCGCCCTGTTCCGGCTGGCGGGCGGGAGCGGCGACGCAGCGGGGCGCCGAGACGCCCGGGGACTCCAGCGAGGCGGGCAAAGAGGCGGACTTCGGCCCGCTGCGGCTCTGCCCGGTTTCGAAACAGCACGAAGTCGCTTTGGCCGAGATCCTCCACGGCGGCCAACGGGTGCATTCCTGCGGGAAGTTCCACCCGCTCCCCTGCCCAGCCTCCTCCGCAGACCTCCCGGCCCCGCCGCCGCGCAACCCGCCTCCCCGCCGGGGGCCCCAGCGCCTCGCGTCGACCACCCCCGCCCTGGGGAGCCGCGACGGGGAGCGCCGCCGGGGCTTCCCGTGCAGTGCGTACAGGCGCGCAGCCGGCGGGCTGGGGAGGCTCTGAGGAGGAGCTCCTGGGAGGCGTGAGGAGGGAGGGCCGGGAGGAGGCGGGAGAGGGGAGCGAGGCCGCGACGGGACAGGAGCGAGTGGCGGCCGCTGGCAGCCCCCGTGCACGAGCGGCTGTGAGGGAGGTTAAGGCCTCCCCGGCCGGCAAGGAGAGGCGCCGCCCGGGGGCCCGATCCGGCCCCGGGCCTTGGCGAGGAGCCGCGGAGCGGGGTCGCGGGTGCCCGCGGACTGCGGGAGTTGGCAGCAGCCTGACGCCCTGGGCCAGCAGATACGTTTGTTGTTAAAGGAGGAAAAGGTGAGGTGAGTAAGCTTGGACAGTTTCAGCCATGGAAATGAAACTTGCCACGAGGTTTCTGTAGGTGAATGAACTTCTTACCAGCAGGACTGAAGGGAAAGTTAGTCCAAAACACTCCCACAGCAAATGAATTTAAACTGTGTGCAGAGTCTACAGTGGGGGGGGGGAACAAGCAAGAGCTGCTTTTACCTGAGGAGCTGTTCCTCCTATGCCTGACAGCATTTACCAGCGCAGCGCTGTGGAGGGTAAATGTCCAGCAAAGGTCCCACTGCTCTGCTGCACCACATGTTGTCCACGCTGTTAGACATCTCCGGGAGAGGATCATGTTTTACATCTGTCAGAGATTATATTGCTTTGGCTGTGGCAAAATAAGACAGGGAGTAAAGTGACCATCTCTCCTGTTTCAGGATTGGTTTGGAGGACCTAGGGTGGAATGGTGCTCATGCGGGAGGACCATGCGTAGATGAGAGTGGGTATGGATCAGTATGACAAAGAGTTGTGTACTGAAACTAGTGTTTTAATCTATTCAATCCAACTGTGTGTGCTGTATTTAAATTAGAATGGCTTGATTTTTGACTGCTGCACTTGTGAACTTAAAATCACAGAAATCTGTAAATCATCTACACACTGATTCACAAAGTTACTTGAATACTGTAACTAGGACACCGTTGACTGACTTCACTCTCAACTCAGGCTTTGCAAAAGAAGAATTCTCTCAAGTGTTACTCTGCCAGTCGTGTTTCATTTGATGTAAAACAACAACAGAAAAAAAGCAAAGCAAAACATGCAATAACATCTAACTAGAAATCTGACAAATGTGGTGGATTAGATTCAAGATACTACTTCAGTCACATAAAAGAAACATTAGAGTTAGCTTTCTTGGCTGGTACTTCAGCCTTCTAGCCCACACAGCAGGTACCCTAACTGTCTCAGTACATATTTTTGATCACTCTTATTGCAAGTTTTATCAAAGAACAGGACGGCTCTGATTGGATAACTGTAATGATGCCCAGTGTCCTGTAACTATTTTGGATTAGCCACCTCATCCACCTACAAAACCGTTTCATTACTGTCCATTTTTCAATATATCCCAGCTATGCGTGCAGGACACCTACCCTCCTCTCTGTTGTGGACTGTGAGCCTTTTAAATCTAGAAGTCTAGAAGTCCGTGGGCTGAACTCTAGCACTTCTGATTAGCTTTCCTATAGAGACACCAAGCCAATTTAGTACTTAGATGCCCTACACAGCTTCTTACATATCTTTTTCTCTCCTTTATGTCTCTCTCTTCCTTTAAAAAAAAAAAAAGTGAAGTAACTCATTCTTCACCTTTCACAGCTTCACTGTCCCCTAGAGAAGTCTGTTTTCACATGTGACCCCAAATAAACATCTGTAGAGTTGCAGTGGTAGGTACCCATGAGTTACATCCGGGTTTATTTCTCATGCAAGCCTCATACTGCATTCAGAAATGTGTTATAGTGATGTAAGGAGCCCCAAACTAACTTCAGAGCTCCACTGCCCACTTCTAGCTATCTTGTGTACAATTAGATACATTATTAAACTGTAGCAACAGATTTTTCCTGCTGAGATGCTCCTGCTCTCCTCACTGTTCTAAGACCACTGTCTATAGGCCCTGCTCAGTAGTAATAATATCTGTAAATACATACTTTTTTAAAATGAGCTCCAGAATTTGAAGCTCTAATGCAATACAGTGAATATGTTGCTGCCATATGCATTTCTGCAGGTCTGTTCACTGATTCCTGAGGAACAACTTACTACATGTTCATAAAGGTCATGATATGTGAGAATCCAGATAAAGACATGCAGTAATATTCAGTAAGGCCCAGAAGACAACTTTTTGTTGGTAAGTACAGAGCATTCTAGCAGAACCATGTTGTGTAAGCCTCCCTATTTCTACATATTTTGTTTTGACATAGCCAGTACAGTATTTAATTGAGCTGGCCATAAAACTATAGTTCCCTACTGGGTAAATTTGGTCAGCTTCTCCAGCACCTCTTGGAGCCTCATATGGCTTTACCTATTAGGATAACAACTTGAATTTTCCATTTACTGGAAAACATATTCTTGCTGAAATACAGTTCTTGGGAACACTGCACAGGTTGTGAATTCTCCCTGGCAAAAGGGGCCAGAAAAAAATAAGGGAAAGTTGAGAGCAAAGATGCATTAAGGTTACTTTTTGCCTGATGTTCTCATGTTCAAAGAGGGACTCCTGCAAAATTTCACAAAACTATCTTCTGTAGAAGAAGTTGAATTGTGATAAACTCGTGTGTGCTCATAGGGATACACAGATTATTTCATCGAGAAGTATCATCATGTTCTAATTACAGGACTTCATGAACTCAGTCCTTGATACCAACACCTTCAATACAAGGTTTAATTAGTCTATGAGTTTCAAAGACTGCACATATGAGAGGCTCTTAACATATCCAGTTTTAAAAGGGTCTAGACTTCAGCATTAGGGCTCTGGCATAAGGCAAGGTACAAACACTTAGACCTCTAACATCAGTGCTGCCTTTGGAGTTTCACTTTAGAGAGTGTTTTCAGGAGCTCAATAACCACTGCTTATGCTGTAGCAAGCTGTGGAACTGCAGCCTCCAGCGCTACCAAAGTAAGTCAGTCTCTGACTGAACATGATTCCAGGGATTCTGCAGAAGCTATCCTCTTTACAGCGAACAGCTAGGTTGGTTGGAGGCTTAACAGACACATTCTGGTTAGGAGGCACAGTAATATTTGCCAGCATTATAGATCTCATGCCAAAATAAGCAAGCCTGTACTTGTTCCAGAGTCTGTGAAGCCTACCTATCTAAATAGTAAGCATTGACCATCTGTAGGACCAAAACCTGAGGGTTTACTTCCTTGGAAGTAAGGTTAATCACTTCACCTCATCATGGTGAATCTCCACCAGAGAAAAAAAAAAACAACTCACATTACAGGGACGAAGTACCTTTCCCAGATTATCAGGGTGCAGGCTCATAGTCTACCAACCCCATCAGCCATCTACAGTTCCTGAAACAATAAAAGTCTTGTGACCGACCAGTTCTGCAGGTTAAACATAGGTGCTTCAGAATTGTATCCCTCTTCATCACAAACAAATAAAATCAAAACAAGTAAAAACCTTTCTACCTTTGCTTATTCCTCTGTTGTATCACAGGAAGTAACCAAACCTTTTCTTCTGAGAAAGAAGCCTTTAATATTCTCCACCTGTAAAAGACAACCCCACCTTCAGCTGGGATCAATTTTGAATTAGCTATATGAGAATCAGCTGTATGAACTCTGGGCCCAGACCTATCCCTTGCATCCATTTTTTTTTAACAGAGAAAGCTGTTCTTTATGGTTGGTTGTTTATTTTCCAGAAGGTTGAGGGTTTGTGTAGCCTATTACAGATTTTTCCTAGGGAAGAGTAAGAGATGTATGTTTATTCCCATCCTTTACCTGAGAGGAAAAAATATACTTTGGCATCTGAGATTGTACATCAAATTGTAAATAAATATAGTTGTATGTGGAAGACTTTTAACATTTATCGGGAACCTGCACCTGATTTTTTACAGTTGGCCCTTAGTTGCTCGTGTGTGCTCTCACAAACTGCACATTGTAGAGTTTCACCCAAGAAAAATGAGTACAGTTCTGTTCCACCTTTTAGTGAGAAAAAGCTGATTATTTCAGTGATTCATTAAGACATGTTTTAGTGAAAAAACCCAGATGTTTTACAAAAATACAGGGCTTGTATTACAAAGTATTGGATAACTATGAAACTTGAATGTATGAAAATCACAGAAATCAACATTAATAATCTAATTAATTTCTGAAAAATTAGATTTCACAAACATAATACAGTATTCAATGTATTTCTTGGAGAAAGCTTGCTTATCTCTTTCAGATGGGCAGTGCATTACAGTGTAACAGCCTCTGGATAAGTCAGTCTCTAGCATCCACGGCAACCTGCTTAGGTAGATGCCATGGGCCAGGGAGAAATACTATTTACAGCCTGAGGATATCCATTTTCAGTAGTTGTTTATACAAAGAGGACTGGTTTCAAGGGGAGAGAGTAAGAGAAACGCACTCCAAACGGGCCAGCAGCATTGGTAGCTGTGACACACGGGCAGTGAAAAAAATCTTACATTTAGTCCCCATACCTGAAACTGTGGAACGCAGAGCTAAACCTGTGCTGCTTGCAAGGCTCACAGGCTTGTGTGAAGGTAAAAAAAATTGCCATTCCTACTCAGCCTGAGGATCTGGTGGTATTAGATTGTAATTGTCCTCAGAACACTCCAGCGGGATCTGGTTTTAATAATAAGGTAGAAAGCCACAGACGAACAGATTTTGCCTTTCCTGTCTTAGGAGACATACCTCAAAACCCAGTAGTTTTTCACCTTAGGGGTAGCTGAAAATGAGTTTCACTGTTACACATGTGTTTTGTAGAGATGTTGTCCTAGATTTGGTCTGGCAGAAGCTACAGTGGGCATATTCTTCATTTCTGTTGTGACTTGGCTATGCAATATCACTGACTGTCACAAACTTAACAGAGAAGTTTATGAAATTACTGGTTTTCTGACGTTCTTACCTAGTAGAGGCAGATGAATAGACACTACAAGGTAAGCAGAGGTTTCTATGCTTTATGGTTTTGGCAAATACTTGAAAATGTGCTTTATGTATCTATCTCCGGAACAAGAAGCAAGCCAAATCAGGCTGCATATAATACAAAATAGTCTGCCACTTGACTGGTGCATAGACTGCATTAAAAGAATAAGACAGCAAGTTTCAGAGTAAATATTTATTGGTTGTATGGGCATTGTTGTTAACCTTTTGGATAGTGAGAATGGGTAAAATATACCAGTTTTACCTGAAAATGACTGACATCCTAGAGGTCATGCACTGTATTAATGCCTACATCTTAATTAGGATTTTTTGTTTGTTTGTTTTTCTAGGGTGAAACACTGGATTTTTGTTAGAAATTCTGCAAGAGTGATACCATCAGTAAAGATGTCATACTTAAAGAAAGGACTTAAATGTTGCAGTCCTGTGAGTCAGATGAACAAAGTAACACGAACTCTGTTTAAAGCACACATATTAAAGAACGTATTTGGCATCAATGAACAATCATTCGGAAATTCACGTGCATCATCTCAACTTAGTTCTGAAAAGGCAAACTCTTACAATTATGTCATTGTTGGAGCTGGATCAGCAGGGTGTGTATTAGCCAACAGATTGACTGAAGACCCTCTCAGTACTGTACTACTTTTGGAAGCAGGCCCTAAAGATACCCTTCTAGGTAGTAAAAGACTGATGTGGAAGATTCATATGCCTGCTGCATTAACATACAACCTCTGTGATGAGAAGTATAACTGGTATTACCACACAACATCACAAAAGCATATGGATAACCGAATTATGTACTGGCCCCGAGGAAGAGTGTGGGGTGGCTCCTCGTCGCTCAATGCTATGGTATACATCCGTGGGCATGCAGAAGATTATAACCGATGGAGCAGGGAAGGGGCGATAGGATGGGACTATGAACATTGCTTGCCCTATTTTAAGAAGGCACAGACACATGAACTGGGTCCAGATCAGTACAGAGGTGGAAATGGACCCCTGTATGTGTCACGAGGGAAAACAAACCATCCCCTTCATCATGCATTCCTGGAGGCAACCCAGCAAGCTGGGTATCCCTTCACAGATGATATGAATGGCTATGAGCAAGAAGGATTTGGCTGGATGGACATGACTGTACACCAAGGTAAATCATAAAGGGGTGCTTAAGTAATTTGTATTTCTGACCCACCAGTGATACTTCTGAAAGCATTTTGGAGCATATAATCTGCACTGAATGCCATTTGGTTGTTTAGATTACTGAAGAGCTGTGGCACTCTGTATTTACACCCTCTTCATTTCACAGCAGCTTGCTATCAGTCTAGGGTGTATTTCATTGAAAATTGCATTGGCATGCAAGTCTTGATTCATACTTAAATTTGGGAAGGATAGTAGGTGTTCAGAATGTCATTGTGAAATTTCTTGTGTTAAAATAAAGTCTGTATTTATTATATCAAGTCACATTTGCTTTGAACTCTATAAACTCTGTGAAGGCTTTCCCTCTGTAAACATCCTGATTGGTATTGGCAAAAATCTTGAAGAATACCGAGTATGACTATTTTGATGTTTAATGTAAATGTGCATTGTAGGTCAGAGATGGAGCACAGCTAGTGCTTACCTTCGCCCAGCCATATCACGCCCAAATTTGACAGTTGCAGAAAAGACACTTGTAACAAAAATCTTGTTTCAAGGAACGAAATCCATTGGTGTTGAGTATGTGAAATATGGCCAAAGGAAAAAGGTAAGAGGTTTTTATTTTCTGGTATGAAAGGTATGATTCAAAGCAAAATTAATTTTTTTTTTTTTAAACAAAGTTTTATTACAAGTGGCACTTTACTATGCAAAATGTCTGCTTTTCAGATGTTATGTTGTCTCTTCCAGTATGATTCTTTGTCAGTTATTTTACAGTAGGTAATATTTCAGCTGTGTCGATTTAGAGATCAGCATCTCCATTATATTTCCATCTCTCAGGTGTGAGGGGACAAGCCATAACTTGATGTTACGCAACAGTATTGTGTAAGGTTTCTAGCTGGAACCTATGGTGCAGTCATGCACTGTCTCAGCATGTAGACTAGTGTGCTGAAATGATGATGTTTCTGGAGAACAATTCTGAAAATGCTGTTCTGGCATAGGAAAATCTGTAAAAGATAGATAATGAAATCTGAACGGCTCCAGGTGTAATGAGTCATGCACTTCTACATTGCCACTATGAGTTGAGTTTTGGGATAGTAATGATGAAACATAACGAGGAAATGTGCCGTATGGTTGTTTGTGGAGTGAATATTTTTCAGTCTCAGTCCAACTTCCACTGAACATTTGATCATGTGGAATGAAGCTTGAATTGCCATTACAACTTAACTCTGTGGATAAACGGTTGATTTTATGCACCTTTCAATACATTGACTTCTGTAAGACCTTGAACATTCTCATTTCCCTTAACTCTTTACTATTATAGCTGATTATGGATTATGTAACCAGGAAATTGCCAAAAAGGGATTTGTATGTTAATGACTTAAGATATTTAGACACAAACAATTATAAAACAATTAAAAAGTGTAATAGCAATGTCCTAAAGAGAGGACAGTACAAATTTTGACAATTTGACTTGTAAGCCAGTAAGGCTTACAAGACTCAACATACAAGTGTTCTGTCGCTTGAACACCTACTGAAAGTTAAAATGCAATATAAACTGTTCTTTCATTTTCTAATGCACAGAACAAATCTGTTGTTTTCTAAGTGGATTGGTAATATGATTATCATTAACAATGTAAAACAGAAGTTGCAGAAAATATAATTGATTTCATGAGCTATTAAATGTCTGCAAAAACAGCATCTCTACTTGGTGTTCTTGTGCCATTATCAAGATTAATTTTGTGGAAGAAAGTCTGGAAAAGCTAATTACACATGATCAAATGCTTTGTGAATGCTGGACCACTTTAATTGCAAAATTCTTTTATTGCTATGAATTTTCATACATATCGATACATGTATGAATTATACATAGTGAATGATATATGTTTATAGCATATATCATAAAAAGTACACCTTCAAAGTATTTACCTTCCTTTTTTCTCCCCAAAATCAAAAATGTAGGACTTGTCTGCTTTTATTTCCTGTCAGGCTGGAAGCACTACTAATTTTATTACATTATGAACATCAAGATGAAACACTTGATTACATCAAAGCATTTTTGTTTTTACAGTATTTTAGGTAGGATCTTTTTTACATCAGTCATCAGTAAAGTTTAAAGATTATCAAAACCTGATTCAAACATGCTTCAAAACATAGTCATCAAGCCAGTGACTTAAGTGTTATTCCAGTAGACACTGGGGTCCCACAGAGCTCCCTGGACTCCAGTAAGCCTTCTGACAAAAGTAGGGAAGGTAGACTGAACTTTCCTGGAGTTTCTGAGTTCAGAATCAAGCAGAGAAGTGTATTTAAAGGAGAAAAATGTTTTTAATGTACCATAGACTAAATAACCTATACAAAAATGTTTCAGTTTTTCTTCTTTGCATGTTAGCGTTAAGCACAATGAAAGACTGTATATGAGCTAAGAATAACTACAGTGCTGACTTTGCAGTGAGCACAGACCAAATGAGCTGCCCAGGGAGGTTGTGGAGTCTCCTTCTCTGGAGATATTCAAGACCCGCCTGGACAAGGTCCTGTGCAGCCTGCTGTAGGTGACCCTGCTTCGGCAGGAGGGTTGG
>Ga0065711_1008880_pt1 | contig 12014 bp, 12 predicted proteins | sample Hoacrofraction12_FD_59098 | JGI IMG/M metagenome (GOLD analysis project Ga0065711, IMG submission 59098) | Hoatzin crop microbial communities from Cojedes, Venezuela - Epithelial fraction 12 v2 (version 2) | ecosystem: Host-associated > Birds > Digestive system > Esophagus > Crop | place... | reverse complement strand
GCTTGGGCAGGGGGGTTGGACTAGATGACCCACAGAGGTCCCTTCCAACCCCTACTATTCTGTGATATTCTGTGATATTCTGTGATATTCTGTGCAGTGAGGGCAAAGAGGGACGAGCAGGGAGTACAGGTCGTTGGGCATTCGGGCGGGGGGAAAAGCCACGTTGCTGCGGGTTTGGATAAATCGGTAGACGGCTGACGACCAGATTTGAGTTCCTATGTGCTGTGGAACGTACCCAGCAAGTTTTTTCGGTAAAATCAACGTGCTGTCCTGCGTAAAGGCCCGCGAAGCAAATATCATACGAGGAGAAAAGGAGCAGTACGTGGCTCCGCAGGTGGTGGCATCTCATCCTCCTTCCCTCCCTCCAGCCCTCTGTGATGTTTGCTGAAGGACGGAGGTAGCTTTTTCCCCCTGTGATCTTGGAAGCCAAAAAATAAAGCCAAGGGAAAACAATGTGATTTCCCCCCACGATGTCTCATTCGCTCTTCTGTTTTACTGGATCACCCTACAATAAATGTGTGTCGAGCTGTTTGTTCACGACAAATCCCAGATCCTTCTCACGGTCACCGCTCTGCAAGACACAGCCTGCCATGCAGAGTGGCCCTTCCCATCCCAGGTGGCAAACCTCTGCAACTGGCAATGCGATCACAGCATTTATTTGAAGGAACTTGGCTTCCCCGGCCACCCACATCTCCCCGTGTTGTCTGCCCGCCGCTCTCGTGGAGGTCTGGGATACCCCTTGGTATGGCAGAAAACCCAAGGCAACTAATTTTCCGTAGCTGAAAGATGCTTGTAAATAAAACCGAGGTAGCCAGTCTTAACCAAACAAAACACGGCCTTCATTTCGAGCCTCTGAATTTTATGTGTGAGACCAAGGAGCAGGAAAGCTGCCGATAATTAAGGGACATCTGTCACCCGCGTGTTCCTGCTGGTTTTGTCAGGAAATGCGGCTGACATAATGTGAAGAGAAGAAACCTGCTTCAGAAAACGGCTTGGCATGCTGGTTGCCATCTTCATCACTGCCACGTGCAAAGGCTGCTCCTGCCCGCTGACGGTGGGGAGGGCCAGAGGAGCTCTCGCGGGGTCGTCAGCGTGCCCACCCGGCACAGGTGACCTCCCGAAGCTTTGCCAAACCTAGCAGCAAAAGCCACGTCTGCCCGCTCTGTCCCACCTCAGTCTTGAGACAGGCTTCAACCTGTGTGAGATTTAAAAAAATAAACAATTCAGAGAGGGTTTTTTTTTGTTTTCAGGGGCATTTGGGGTGTTTTCTGAAAAGAGCTTGTTTTTTTCCAGCTTTTCTTAACAGCCACAGAAAGTCATCTTTTTTTAATTCAGACAGCTGTCGTAAGAACTCCAGGATTCTGGAGCTGAGGGTTGCAAGTATTGGCCAAAATGGCTTTCTCTCTCTTCTTTTCCTCAAGTTCCCAGTGGGCTGAGTACCCACATCTGCTTTTGCCATGGGGAACTGGAGGCAGGGACCAATGCCACGTCTTGGCAAAGGTCCCGCGGAAAGGCAGCGCCGCTGCTGCCACACCGTCACGGTCACGAAGCAGCACTCGCTCCTCGGGTCTGCCCCTTCGGAAGGGGTGCCGCCTCTGAACCCCCGGGATCACAATTTGCTTTCGATGGAGGAAATGAGGCTCCTTCCCTGTTTTCCAGAGAACAGAAGATGATCGGTGCTCTGCAGCACCTCTTGCATTGGCGCAGCCCCTCCCGCTGTGAGCTCGGACCGTCGGGTTTTTAGGCAGGGTTGTCCTCTCCGCAGGATCGCCTGCCGCTTGCCAGCCTCTGCAAAGCCAAACATTAAGCTTAAAACCATGGACACTCAGGAATCAACCAAGGAATGAAGTAGTTTGGCACCTGATTAGAAAGAGGGGACTGCGTTTTCAGTTTAATGGAGATGCTGAGGTACGAATTTCTGTGTGAATAATGACTGTTTGGAAATGCTTTGAGCACTGCGAATGGTAAGGACAGCGTATTTTCCTGTGTTCAGAAAGCCAGTGGCAGTAGTTCCCAGAATTGTTTGGACTGCAGCAATAGAGATTTATAATTCATAACAAAGAAGAAATGTCTTTCATTGAAGCAAGACGACACGGCGATGTAAAAAAGTTGACGTTACTCATATTATTTTCTTATGAAATACTGTCATGCATGAGTGTTCAAGGGTCTCTTTTTCAGAGCAGATAAACAGCTATGGAAGGATTTATTCTGTAGTTGATGTAGTTTTTCAAACAAGGTTTCTTTCTTTCTTTCTTTCTTTCCAGGGGATTTAAGCAGATGCACTCTGCAGTCTGGACCAGCGTATCTAGACCGTCTAAACACAGCAAACTCCGTTGCTTCCCAAAAGCCGGAGTAGAAAGCTATCCTCCACATTTCATGCATTGTGTTTATAAAAAAATAAAGCAAAACCCGAAACAAACCTCCCCAAAACTCAAAGCCCTATTCATGGGGTTTCAAGATCTGCTTAAGGAATCAGCAAGGAGGATTCAGGAGTAGTTAACAACAGACTGCATTACATGGTACCTATTAACAGGGGATAATCCAGCAGGAAAAGAAAGGGTGAGGGATAAGGCAACGTCGCCCTAGAACAGCGAGACGTTTAGAAACCAAGCCACAAGGATTCTAAACGAGCAGATTAGCTCAGCTGTCACTGCCAAGAGAGACCCCAGGCACAACGCACGGGAGGCAGAAGAGAAGGGTGTTTGAATTTTCGCTGCGATGAAAGGCACACCTCGGTCCTGCCGACACGGAGGATCCCAGGAGCACACGGTGCTGATAAATCCCAGCTGGGAACTCTTCTGAAGTGAGGGAATATTTGCATTGGGACTGAAACTCCACTGCTCATCCCAGACACAGTGGGATGAAAGGTGCTCCCCGAGCGGAGCTGGAGGCTGCCTTCCCTGTCCTCCGTCTCATTCACTTCTTACCCAGTTTCATTTTCAGCTGGGAATACAATCTTCCTTGGGCTGCCACCTACTAGAAACCTTCTTCTTCTCACAACCACCCCACGCTCCTGCTTTACCCTCTGCTTGTATTTACCAGTATTACTTGACCNTTCCCCCCAAACTTCCTTCATCATTAGTCACCAGGGTTTTNGAGAGCCTGTGAATCTGGGATGGTTAATTCTGCAGAAGGTCCCAGACTGAAGGTCAGTGCCAAATGAATACCTGCTTCAATTTCTCACTTATCTTGAATCCCCCAGGGCCTGCCATCTTCATTAGGCAACTGAAGAACATACAGGGGTCTGAATTTTTAACGTAAGGGGCCCAAGCCAAACTCTGGAGTGAAAAGCCTCCAGGTTATTTGGTGAAAGTGAAAATTTGGAAGAAACTGGCTTTCAAGCCACATGCAGGCACCCAACTGATTACCAGAGCTGCAGAGCACTCAGTTTTGATCTTCAGCTCTGGATGGATTGATCCTACGTTCTTTGCACGTAGCTCTGGAGTGCTGCAGAGCATCCTTTGCTCCTCCGGGCATGCTGGCAGCACTCAGCCCTCTACAGGATCCGTCCCTAAACCTGCATACAAACTTCCAAAACTGCAACAGCCTCCTGTCCCTGCTGGGCAGAGGGTGGCAGAGGGATGTGTCCTAAGTAAGGAAAATCATATGCAGGGAAAAACCAGAACCACCTGAAATGAAATCCTGTCCCAGCTGAAGTCAATGAAGGTTTCACCACAAGTTTGAACAGGGCTGGGATCTCGTTCCGTCTGCAACAGGCAGCTGTTCCGGTGTCCCAAAAAGACCTCTTTAAACAAGAGCAGCCTGCCCATGGTTTTCATCAGTCTCAAGTATTTCCTATGTTTATTTTCTTGGCCAAGCCCCAGGTTTGCCAGTTGCCGTACTGTACACTCTGCCGGTCTGCGCTCCCGCCGATGCCGTCCGATGTCCTGAGTATTTTCTCTTCCTATCCTAAACTGCTGAGCTGTGCCGCTCTGGGCCGTGAGTCCCACCCCATGCCCTGGTTTATAGTTACTCCACGAAATGCTTCGGGATCGTTTTGGGAAGAAGGACATTGCTCCAGCAATGTAAGATGACACCATCTTTCAGTGGCTCTTTCCATGAGGCTGTGACTGCAGCCCGGCAATCTGCTATTCCCGTCCCATGATATCAGAGTGCTGCAGAGGTATGAGAGGGACTGGAGACTTGGGTGCGGGGTTTCTTCTTGCCCCTTGGCCACGGCAGCAAGGGAGCAGCCGGAGATGGGCTGCCTATGGAGACGCGCCCGAGCTCCACATGGACTGTGTGTGAACACCAGTTTCCATCCTTGCGACACCAGGGAAACCACCGTGACCAAAAGCATGGCCTCAGCAAACACCAGCACTCAGCCAAGCATGTTTTTATTGCAAAACTGCTGTCTCGGACAAGCCACTTGCTCTTTTACCAGCCCTGTTTTTTCATCTGTCAGCTAGAAATAATTGCCGGCACATGATGCTAACTTTTGGGTCCAGAAGGACCAGCTTCCTCCCAGAGACAGGGAAAAAAACAGGCTGTGTGCTGGCTGCTGACATAGCCCTCACCCACCTGGTCAAGACACTGCTGCTCCTGCTTTAGACTGAAATCCCAGGCAGGAAAGCACAGATCAGTCTTGCTGGTGGGGCTCGGGGTCGGCCCTTCATCCCATCTGCTCTGAATCACCCACTGTGGCCGGGACAGGAGCAGACGGCTCCAAACCCTGAGCCACGTTGGCTGGAGTCCACAGGAAAAGCTGTCAGCGTGTGACGCAGAGCCAAGAAGCGCTGGGCTTTGGGATCTAGACACATTACCTTTCCCTTCCCCTCACCGCTATTACCTATCGCTTTCCAGCCACCGACCCCAGAAAGCTTCACACCCGCGAGCTGACTTGTCCACCAGAAAGCCACGTGCTCCAGAAGAGCACTGTGCTGGGGAGGCAGATGGGGAAGGCGAGTCATGGGGGCAGATCTGCCCAGCATCGCACCATGAATCACTGCAGAAGCAGGTCAAGGACGAAGATATCTCCTAGTCCAAGGCTTCACCTTGCTCTTTCCATGTGTTAGCAGCAGTGTGCCCCCCTGCAGCTGCACCATAAGAGGAACCGATGCCCCATGGGTGGCCACTGGAGCTCTTTCTGTCAGTGGCTGGGATCTCCACGCTGCTGGGAGTGACCGACTGACCTGAATATTTTCACTAGCACTTCTTCCACAAGGCTATAGGTCTTGGAATTGCTTTTCCAAAGGTTCAAACCCAAAAAAGAGCCTTTCAGCCAGCTCTGCCATGCACTCTCCCAAAGTCTGCATTTCTTTCCAAAAGCCTACATTGGGAGGACCGGGTTACTTTCCCTTTTTAAAAATTCGACTTATTTTTTTAATCTCGTGCTGCTAAGACTGATCTCCTAATTTCTTTGGATTGCCATTTTTTAACGCTGTAGATGATTGTTGCCAATAATTTAGCAACACCTGCGCTGAGAAGTGGAGACCAAGTCCCGTCGGTCCTTTCAGTGGTCAAACGCGCTTGCATTTCGAGAGCTGGAGACCTGTGCACAGCCCTCCAACCAAGGAAGGGTTCAAATTCAGCTGGGTGTCTGCATACAGCAGAGACCTCAGGCTGATCTATTTGATAATTAGGTGGCTGGTGTTGTAGCTGAGTTCGGGTGACTTTTGGCAGATTCAGATTAGAAGGGGGCCCCATCCTTTACTGTCTGTCTCATCGCTAGACCCAGAGCACAACAAGCAACACACATACAAACTATTTTTCCCAAAGCAACACCCACTAGAGCTACCACTTGTTCTTTCACTTATTGTGGTAAATACTTGTTTTTTTTTAATGATGATTTCCTATTTACATTCAAGCAGTGCCCAGAATCCCTCAGCAGTGGGGAGATCCCATGCTCTCCACATTCACTTCTTCAGAACATATCTCTGCCCCACAGAACACCCACCCCGCAGGTGAGATCCCGGAGAGAACCATGACACTTCACGGTTGGAGGGCTGGGAAGCGCTGCAGGAAGATTTCGCCTCTCTGAGGAGGGACTGATGACGCAGGGGCCACCCCGACGAGTATCAGTCACCCCTTTTTCTTACAAGCATCTGAAAGGATGCTGCAACCCTGCAGGTCTGTGTTTTGAGCCTAACAACCCCTGTTTCCAGGCTGAGCAAAGCCAGCTTTTTGCAAACCCATCCTATGCAGGGGCAATCTAAAGCGGGGAACGCTGGACTTCACCCACGTCTCATCAGCATCGCATGAAGCCCAGCAGAGAGCTCTCCCATCCCCAGCTGATGCTCCTGTCCGCACACAGCAGTGCGAGGAGGGCTTCATCTCCTTCACGTTGCTGCAGGCTGTCACCTGCCCATGTCCTTTTGAGTTACAGCTGCCACACCAACCCTTCCCTGTCCGCATTTCAGCATGGCAGTCAAGTTACTTTAGCTGGCCTGGCTGGGCAGTACAAGGATTGGGTGCTCAAAATGGGCACAGATTTGCCTCGTCCCAAAATGTACAGGACCAAGTCACGTTTTCCATGATTTCTGGGGTCTGCAGCAACAGTAGGTCCCTGGCACCCTCTAATGGGAAAGAGAAGTCATGAATTACCATTCCCTCGGTCGGTGAGGCTTGGCTCTTGCATTTCTATTTTTAATCTAATATCACAGTAATAACTTCTAGCCAGGCACGATACACCCCGTGCCAGCACGGACCCGGAGAACGTGCTGAACAAATGCCAAGGCTGCCCTGGGGATGGAGAGGCTGCCTGGTGCTGGCGCCCCGAGCCCTGGAAGCCAGCGCACACCGGGATTGCTGCTTTACTTATGGAAATGCAAGGCAATAGCTAATCAGCTCTGACATTTGTGCCTTGTTTGTGAATTTAAGACACATGCTAGTGGGCTAGCTGTGTTACATGGCCCGTCCTTCCCTTTCCCCCTCCTCTCCCTCGGCCGCATCGATAGGGTGGCATTTTCCAGCTTATTTTTCCAAGTTCGGCAGCCTGGAAGCGTCTCAAATACCTGCTCAGGTTAGACTGGGCTCTGGAGCTGGTTCATAAACAGAATGGTTGAATTATAAGGATTTTTTGAAAGCTTAGCTCTTGCTAGAAAGTGACACCCATAGCCAGAGAAGTCCTGCACGCAGCCCTTTGGCAGAGCTCTCGAAAGATCTGTCCCCGGGTGGTGGGGGACACCTGGCATTGAGAGGTACAGAAGAAGCCTGGGTGGTGGCAAGCCCAGCGTTGCTGCGATGAGCCGGCAGCCTCGCACAGCCCACGGCCGGGCGGACGGGGGTCAGGCTGCCCGCTTTCGGTATCTCATGCAGGAGCTTGGCTTCGGTCTGAGGATCCCTCGATGGACCATGGGGAAGGACTGACTGGGTGGCTTGGCGAGATCTCTGCCCCAGGTAAAGCATGGCATTTCTGACAAGCGTGAGTCTGCCCGCTGCTGACCTGCCAAGAGAGGATGCAGAGTATAAGCAGGATCCAGCCCATCAATCACGCCCTAGTCCTTTGCACCTCTACCCAGAGATAAATAAAATCACTTAAATAACTGTTTAATAGAGTAAAATCTAATTTCCAGGAAACACCAATCCATGCTAGTGTCAAAGCTTTGGAATTTATTGCAGCACGCAGGTTTGCAAACTTAGCAGCGTGTAAGGTGGTATTTCCCTTGGCAAAAGGCTCCCAAAACCAACGAAAGTGAAAGAAAAAAGCAAACTGCCCCGAGCCTGGCAGATATGCCATTGCCGACACCGAGTTTCACACCCCCACAGCTACCTGCACATCTTTTGTCTCACAACAGGGAGAAAAAAACAGACTGCCAAGTGCCAGATCCTAAGAAAGCCCAGAGGACCAGTATCCCCCGAGGGCTGGCGGAGACCGTGGGGTGGATTTTACCCAGAAGTTTAAAGCACAGTTGAACACAGACCTCTGGAGGTGAAAGCGAGTACTCAAATTCAGCAGGTCGCTTCTAAAATCCCTTGAAAATCCTTTTACTTTTAGAATCCCAGTTTCCACAGCAACAAGACACACAGCTCTCGGCGGATTTTAGGGCTATAAATAAACCCTAGATCTATAGTTGTGATATTAGCTGTGAGGGCTTTAAAAAATTGCATGTGGTAATGAAACGAAGGGACCAGTGCTGAAAGGAAACAAATATAATGAGGAAAAGATGGTTCCCAGGTCGGTTTAGAGCTTTGAACAAAGGAGAACCGACAAACCCGGCCGCCTGGGAAGATCCTGCCTTTTCGAAGGGCCGTATTGATCGCAGTTGAATTGTTGGAAACGGTGCCTTGCAATCTCCGTCTTACATATGTTTAAACTCTGTGTTTAAATGGTCGTCTTAAAAAAAGAAGGAGAAATGGCCATTAGCCATTGTTCTCACAGCCTTGCTCTTTCTGGGGAAGCAATTAAGCAGCTAGAGCTGGGCCAGATTTTAACAGCCTTACGCATATTGAACCTTGCCCGCCATACCAGTGACTCCACTGACTCCGCTGTAGAGAGCGTCCCTATTTAGAGAAGGACTTCTACGTGTGCTAACTTTAAACACATATTTTAATCCTAATTGCTTTTCTGAACTGGGACCGTTGGCTGCTGCGGGACCGCCCGCGAGGGAAGATGCTATTCCACGAGACGCAGTCAGAGGGCAGGAAATTGGGCTGCTGGATCCAAAGCAGCGCTGTCCTTACCCCTTGGCATCAGCATATAAACAAAGACGCAATCCCATAAGGAAAGATAAATATTAGCTGTGTTAGAAGCAAAGAGGAAATTAAATAACTGTCACATGGCATAAAAACAAGCCAGTCAGGGGAGAGAGAACTGGTGGTTTTGAGCTTGCAGAACAGATTTGTATACAGTAGTGAGGAGGAGGAGATGAGGAAGGAGAAGAAAGGAAACACAAATCAAAGAGTTATTTGGAGTTTCCTCTATTAGAGACAGAAGGTCCACATTATTCAAACAGATGTACCGCATGTCACCAGTTTTCTGGTGTTTGTTATTTTAAGGACGGTCTTAGGAAGAAAATAAATTCCACTCCAAGGCTCCTTTATATCCATTTTAGGCAGTCTGTGGAGAGCAGCCCAAAGAGTGGGGCTGTGGAGATTCCTCCAGGCTGAGCTGGTGGGACATCCTCTCCTCTCTCCCCAGCAGGCAATCTCACTGAATTGCTGGGAGGGGAACCCCCCAGCAGCTCCACCTTGGCTGGGTCAGGCTGGGGCAGAGACCCACCAGCAGCACCACGGAGCTGCAGCAATGCACCTCCTCGCCAAGGGATCAAAAGAACTGGGAGAAAAAAGATGTCTGGAACGACGTGGGTAGACTTGGGCAAAACCCAGGCAAAACTTGCATGTGGTGGCATGTAAATGGGAAGCTGTTATCTGGCCAGCAACTCTCTACACAGTCCCCAGCGGAGACACCCCTGCTTTGGGCTGGGGGGACAGCAGGGCTCTGCAGCAAGACTGGGGTAGTTTGTTTAAATGTGATCCCTTCAAGTCCAGCCTGGCATCTGGACGTCAGTCTAGGTTCTCCCTGGCCTCACCACCAGCCGGACAGGTTATGTGGGTGACGGTCCACAGCTGGGCCGCTCCAAATGAATTGGCTTTGCAACCCAGAGTCAAAAAGGAAGCAGAACGACGTTGCAGTCTCCCATGAGCAACACCAGAATCGGGTTTTGCATCCCTGAAGGTGTTGGCTTGCCCATGGTAAGAAAAGCACGGCATAAAGCGTGTTATTCTGGTCAGTGACACGAGCGGTCAATGGGAGAGGCTGATGCAGACAGTATCGCGTGTTACAAATCTGAAAGCAGGACAAAGTCGTCTGCTGTTGAGGCGAGTCTTACCTGAGGCAGCTCTGACAAAGGCACATGTACCAGTTTGGACTGATGTCTTTTTCTAACATTGCCACATTCAGAGCAAAACTGTGCTTTAGGAACTTTTTGGTGGGAAAGAAACATCACAAACATTATCCTTACACAGAAAAATAAAAATTAAATGCCCAGCTGCAAGTTCTGGGCTAAGAGTAAAAACACTGAAGTCCTGCACCTTCTGCCCTAGTGACATTTCCGGATCAACTCACGTTTTCCAAAGGGCTTTCGAGCTTCTGTGCTCCTCAGTACCACCTAGCCTGGACAAAAGCAAAGCAAAAGAAGACATATGAAAAACCTTCCCCTTCAGAGAACACACCGGACAGAAGACACACCCTCTAGGACTGACGGTATGTTTCTTTTCCTGCGATTAACTGATCATCACACAGGACATTTTAGAAGTAGCCCTTTTAAGAGAAGACACAAAAAGTTGGAATCAATAAGCACTAGTAAAAGAAAAAAAAAAAAAAAAGGCATTGCAGAGGAAGCAGGCACCAGGCCCATTCTCTGAGGGCTCTGTCCTGCTCCCACTGAAATCAAAAGGGAGTTCTGGAGTTGGCTGCAGTGGGAACAGGAACAGTCCTTAAGGCACTAATTAGTACAGCTGGCTGAATAATGCGTAATGAACAGTTCATTCAGCTAATTTCATCTCTTTTTCTATTCATGAATTGCCTGTGAACCAATCCCAATTTTCTCATTTTGGTCGTCATTCAGAAGTTATTTGTGGGTTTCTTCAGGAACTCGTCCCCCAGCGTGCATCACAACATGTAAATATTAGATGTTTGCACAGAAGGGTTTGAACTGGGGGGCTGGCAGGTAGGGCAGATGACATTATCTCTCTTGCCCAAGCTGATATTTCTGTAACCAAGTGTACCATGCATTTCAAATGTTGCAAAGAAACACTGAACTTTACATTCATATTCAGTAAATACTTGTGCACATTCCTTTTTTCCCTCGTGCATTCTCCTTGAGCATTTTAAACGATCTGGTTAGGGGAATACCGACCAAAGGCAGAGAGAGGAGGGATTTGATGTGAAAACACCCCAAGGAACGGCACTGGAATAGTCAAGTAAATACTTCCAGACCTTCCTTTCCAGCTGTAAAGTGATTCGGCTGTAGCAAAGAGTAAATTAACATTGTGTAATGGGTGAGAGTTGGCATCCGGCTGTGGACAGGAGCGGACGACTCCATCCCGGGACGCCGCACATCCCTCCTGGGTTGCCAGAGTTGCACCTTGCTCATGGGGCGATCGTCGGCTCTGGCAACCTGGTCCCCGACATGGCAAGCAGCTGTGCTAGCTCAAGTAAAAAGAAACTGAAAACGATTGCAACACAACCTTGTTTTGGAAAGAGTCACCCAAAACGGGACTTTCCTGGGTGAGATGGATGTAGAGGAAGAATTCAGAGCAGGAGTCAGAAGGAAGAAGCTGCCCTGTGACAGGGGTGGTGGGGATGGGGAGGCTGTAGCTGAGATGTCCCTGTCCTTCCAGCCACGCAGAGCAGGAGAGGGAAGGACAGGCCAAAGCCCGAGCAGTGAAAGACAGGAAACCCAAGAATGTTTCATGTGCGGTGGTTTCCAAGAGGGATGCAAGGAGTAAGGGAAAGGGAGCCGGGGGAGGCGTTTCTGGCAGCCAGGGACTGTGGATCATCATGCTGAGACAAGCCCCACGGGGAACCGCGCACAGCCAGAAGGTCTGGCTGGCTTCTGGGGCCAAGAAGGGACGTGCCAGGGCGATCCCGCCGGGGATGGGACACAGGGGACACGGGACGAGGGAAGCTCAGGGCTGACTCGCGCTTTGGATATTGAAAGGTGACAGATGAGACCGGGTGGTGTTGAGGGGACACCTTCACTCAGGGACAGTGTCTATCCCTTATGCCTTCAGCTGGAAAAAAACCCTGAAAAATCCCTAAAGACACGTCTGTGCCTGCCGGCGTCTATCAGCAGAGGGCAGTGACATTCTCACACACACACAGACACACAGACAGACAGACAGACACACACAGACACACACAGACAGACACACAGAGAGACACACACACATCCCCGAGTCACTGCCAGCCCGTAATCCCTCCTGCGTTCGCTGCTGTCACAGCAAGGACACCTCCCCGCACCCCAGTCCAAACAAAACGCGCTGGGTTGGTTATTTGAAGGGCATGGGCAAGGGATGCAGCAGGCCCCACATCTGGCTGCCCTTTTTTTTTTTTTTTTTCCTCTTTTTTA
>Ga0065711_1048053_pt1 | contig 12015 bp, 7 predicted proteins | sample Hoacrofraction12_FD_59098 | JGI IMG/M metagenome (GOLD analysis project Ga0065711, IMG submission 59098) | Hoatzin crop microbial communities from Cojedes, Venezuela - Epithelial fraction 12 v2 (version 2) | ecosystem: Host-associated > Birds > Digestive system > Esophagus > Crop | place... | reverse complement strand
GAGCCCTGGCCCAGGCTGCCCAGGGAGGTTGTGGAGTCTCCTTCTCTGGAGATATTCCAGCCCCGCCTGGCCACGGTGCTGTGCAGCCTGCTCTGGGTGACTCTGCTTGGGCAGGGGGTTGGGCTGGGTGACCCACAGAGGTCCCTTCCAACCCCAAACATTCTGTGAACTCATCTCCATACCACTCCAGCTAATGGGATCCCTCAACTAATCCACAGAGCTTTTGCAGACCTGAGCCCTCTCTGTATGTAGCACAGAACCCACAACCTCGTCCCTCCCTCCCCCATGAGGTCTCACCCCTCCCAGCCTTTAGACCACAGATCACACAATATCTACACACAGCCGATGCACAGAGAGCACACCCCAACTGTGTGGCACAGCCAAGCCCTCACAGACCACAAGCAGCAGCAAGTTCGAGTCATATAAGGCTGTCATCACCTGCCTCGTTTGTATTGGCTGTAGGCATGTCTGAACACGCAGAAACCACTGTCATTGCCCCCAGCTCCCTTGGGCTATCTCACAGTGGGAGGAAGGGCTCTTCATCTTCAGGAGTCAAACCGTTCCAGGCAGCATAGTTCAACTACGCAGATTTTTTACGATGGCTATATTTTATAGTATGGCCATAAAGGCAATAAAACAAAAGGTTAATACTAGCAAGTTCATAAATTTAGTAGTCAAGGATTAGTACATTCTTGTTCTTCCCTTACTTTATTGAAATTTTAGATACAAAGGTTTAGATTTGCCCTTGCATGAAGTTTTTGAGGCAGAAGAGCCAGTCTGGATAGGTAAATAGTTTGAGTCTCAGGAAGAATTGCAGCTGAAAAAATCTAGTACAGGCTGGACTGATATGAAGTTCTATAACAATTCCCAATTTCCACATTACTGACCAGTGCCTGTTTTCAACAGGCAGTGGTGAAATGTCCCCTTCTAAAACTAGCTCAAGCTGTTTAAGAAGTTATTTTCCGCAGCTCAGAGCCACCCGTCTCAGCTAACAGCACAGATTACCCGAGTGCTTCCACGACAGTGCCAAACACCCGGCTGCCTTCTCTGTGCCAGCCTCCTGTGATGTCTGAAGCTCAGCGGTTCGACTTTGCTCTGGCAGAGGCGCAGCACTCGATCTGTTCCACTGACTCCAACAGCACAGGCAGCTCACCCCAGAGCTTTGATTTCTTCAAAATCCTTACTGGCCGGTCTTTCAAGGAAATGTCCAGACATAAATATAGTTTTATGCTCAACTAATAAGCTCTCAGTTTCTGTAGTTATTGATATATCCAGGACGACACAAAAAACCGCACTCACAGGCTGTGGTACTTGGTGTGCAACTACGTCCCCATGCACCAGCAGTGACACCACAGTGCAATACTCCCCTGGGAAGCAGCAACTGCCCATGGCTAGAAACTGCTACACTCAAACTGAGAAACTACTCCATCACAGATCTCCTCTCCCCCTCTGAATGCTGGGAAAAACCCCTAACTGGCTTACCTCATGGCAAGGAAGAAATTTTTTACCATGAGGGTGGTGAAACCCAGGCACAGGTTGCCCAGAGAGGTAGTGGAGGTCCCATCCCTGGAAACATTCAAGGCCAGGTTGGACAGGGCTCTGGGCATCCTGGTCTGGTTGAAGATGTCCCTGCTCTCTGCAGGTGGGCTGCACTAGATGACCTCTAAATGTCCCTTCCTACCCAAAGCATTCTGTGACTCCATGATTCTAAGTCTTCACATGCAGGATTTAGAAACACAAGGCCTGTTTGCCTGCAATGGGAGCACTGTCAGCAAGATTACATCCATGTTCTGCTCCTAAAATGGTGCCACACCTACATGAAAAATGCCAGCTAAAGTCCAAAACAGATCTTGCTCGCTCACCAAGTATCTACCACTACACTAAAGAGGTCATCAACTGAAGTACTGACACAAACATCCAAGAGGGTTAACCGATAATGAATTCCCTGCAGTGATTCCAGCTCAAGGCAGCAGCTCTTGGGCAATGCCTGGGCACCGCGGGAGGGCAGAGCTCCAGGGTCCACAGCCAGGGACTATTCCCGATACTCAGGATGGACAAGACACCCACCTTCTGAGGAGGAAAAGCTGCTTGCCTTTTGGGGAAGGAAAGATTTCAGCTGGGCTATACTCACTTCACATCAGGGCCAGACAATGCATCCTCGTGTATTATCTACCACTAGAGTATTAAACCCTGCTCCCCCTCCCACCCCCAAAGACCCCTAGGAATTACAGCAAATTTATAGTAAAAGGAAATGCATATAAAGAGTTAAGATTATTCAAGAGAAAGTTATTTATCCTATTTCTCAGGAACATTTAAGTCCCATTCTCCCTCTCAACCCACTCCCATTGTTTTTTTCCATAGTCATTGAAAATACTTTATCTTGAGCCAAGATTATTTCTGTGCCATTTACTATTCTTATTACAATCTCCATGAGAACAAGCCCTCCACATCTTTAATGCCACCTGCAGTCAGTGACTTATAGTTATGTTCCTGCGCTGTGCTACTTTGATCTCTTCAGTGTTTGGTTGTTTTTATGGGGCTGCCTCTTCTGTTTTCTCTCCGTTTACGGCCTCGCTAATCTGTGCAAAAGGAGCAGAACAGGCAATCAATCAAACCGCAAAATACTGAAAAGGACAAAACAGCGTGCTGCAAAAACTCTGCTTCCAGCCGGACATAATTAGTTCCCAGGGGTATGAAAAGCGTTTCCTCTCCCAGGTGACAGGAGCTTCCTTCCAGACATCATGTAACACACATGTCACAAGATGTCACGCAGTGTCACTCCCTGGAGCTTGATCACCTCTCTCAGTCCAGATCTCTCCTGACAGGGTTTATTAAGTCAAGGAGAGGAGTAGCAGCAGGAGCGGCCAATGCCACGCAGGGTTAACTAAACCATCTTTTAAGTATATTGTTTTAACAAGTACTGGACCTAACTGCAAGTTTTGTGCCAGAGGTCTCCTACCTTATTAACATAATGACACACTAATGGGCTGCACATCATCATCACGCAGAGCAGATCCCCAGGTAGGGTCATCCATGGGAAACAGGCACCATAAAGCAGGTACTCAAACTGTGCAGAAACCTCAGGTTTGGCACTAAACTGCAACTATTTTCCTTCCCAAGCAGCTCCTCTGTGATGGGAACTCAGTTCAGAGGCACCGGTTAGGATGTTCCTCTAAGCAAGCTGAGGCTCTGAACAGCACCCTGCGCAGGAGGGTTCACACGCTGGCCATCTGCCTGATTTTGCAGCTGGGCTGAGGCCATTAGTTGCTTGTTTATGCTTCTTGGGGGTCACAAACAAAGAGCCTCTCGTTACCACCTGACATTCCAGCACTGGAAAGACGCAGAACTCCTGTTTGAGGTTTCTTACCATACACTCGATCTGTGGGTGTAAAATACCACAGGCTTTCTTTGTGCATCTGCAGGCCCAGATCAGGTTTTGAGCAAAGAAGCCAGCTACCTGTCACCAGACTTCATCTTACAAAATTCTTCCCCAGACTCCAAACAGAAAGCCAAGACACCAGTCTTGATAAATGACAACTAGGTGCGACACAAAAGAGAATGAGGTTGTACAAGACATTAGAAGTAGGATGGTCTGAGAATTGCGTCCTTAAGTTGCCCTAAGTTAGCCTTGAAACACTGTAGCATAAAGACTTTGTTAGAAAGTTAAATGTTCCTGGGAACAATTGATTTAAAATAAGTGAGGTGGCTGGGAAGATTGGTCAGTAATTTTAGAACTAAAATTGTGATTAAAAACACTTCACCACTGGAAGTTCGGAAGCAGATTGCCTGATCGTGATTAATACGACACTACGAGACTTGGCTGCATGGAAGAACAGCAGAGACTAAACTTGAGTTAAATTCTTATCAAGTGAAATGTATCCAGCATAATTTGATAGGTCTTAAAAGGTTAATGTAAGCTAAATCAATGCTGTCTCCAGCCAGATAAGGTTTGGGAAATTGTCCTTGAGTGTGAGCATTCAGAAGTCTGAAGATGAGGGTAATAAAGGGCTTTCATCTTCTGCTAATCTTTGCCAAGTCCATTGCAATGCATGAAAAGTTGATAAGGATACTCTGATTTATCAGCCAGCAGACATAACACCGGAGTAGGTATGGCTTTCAAACATTTCATCTTCTTGGTTTATGTTAGTTATCTCAATAAACATTTTAAAAATCCAAAGACCTTTTAGACAGTCAAAGATGCTGGATGCAAAAGGTTGGTATCGCCTCGCCTTGTAAAGCTGCCAGCAGCAAAACACCAGGACTCTGCCGGGGATGGGGAGGAATCTGGAGTTCTGCCTCAACTGGGGAAATGCTGTTTAAGAAAACCATTCTTCTGGGACAAGGAGCTAAATGGAAGCAGAGCCTCAGCATGCACTTGAACTTCAAGCACGTGGTTAAATCCCAGGGATCAACTGGATTTCCAAGCTCTACTCAAATCCATGAGAGCTAAAGGGCTGCTTAGCTTCCATTCATGACTTCAAAAATATCCCTCTAAATTTATGGCTAAGCTTAAAACATAGGCTTAAATGCTCTTCCAGTGAGTTAAGTTGGGGATTGAGAACAGGAAAGAGAAGGGAGAAGGCTCTAACTTCACCACATGCCCAGAAAGATACATATCTATTTCAGCAGTAGATGGTTCTGGTGTTGTCACCGCTGGGTTTAGCCCAAGCACACATACAAATAACTGAGGCCTGTAAATTCTGCACTGACAGAACAATACAGTAACTCAGCATCAGTATGGAACCACAACAGCAGGCCTCAGGATCACAAAGGCTAAAAAAAAAATACTTGAGGTCTGCCAGCCCTCAAGGAAAGGAGGATTTTCCCCTGTGCCATATTTTCTAGCTTTGCCCAGCCCAGGTTAAAAGGCTGAAGCCCACTTCAGACACCAGTTCCAGCAGTTCAGTGGAGACCACGATGTCATGGTGATCTGGTGACAAGTGTATGTACAAAATGTGCAGATTTGAATTAATTTGCAGTTAGCTCTGACCATTACAAAGCTCAGCCTCCTACAGCATTTTCTGCTAAATCACCAAACAGCTCTTTTGCCAGCTACTTAGCCAGTGTTTTCCTCTATCAAAGCAGATGGTGCTAGGAGAGATGCACTCAGCACTAACTCAATGTATTATTGTTACAGTTGATTAATACCTGAACACTCTGTAAAGACATAAATTATGATTATGTACACAAACAGGCAGTATACATACACAAAACTTACAGGAGATGTATTTTCCCAGAATGAGCTGTCAATTACTGAGTATTTATACGTTATGTTTACACAGGCTTCTATAACCAACACTCAAACCACTTTAGGTATTAAGTGCTTAAAACTATTGATTTGATTAATTCAGCCATCTTCATAAAACCACGCCGTTCTGTCTTTCTTGGGTTGCAGATCTGACATGCAGCCCCCCCGCCCATCTGCTGCGGCCCCGATCCTCTCATCTGAGCACACGGGTCCAGACAGACTCCCAGGCATTTCGGAGAAACAGGGCTCATCTCCTCTGAACCATTGGCAGGAGCAAAGCCCTTAAAACTAGGAACAGTGTACACGCTTTACAACTCCCCCCACCTCTCGAGGCTGTGCCGACTCGAGCAGGTTTCCAAACATAAGAGGAGCTTTGTGCTAAATACATGAGATTCCCTCTTGCAGCACTGGTCTCCATGAAGCCAACAGGATCCACAACACCAGAAGCTGACCTGAAGCCACCTCACATATGTAACTGGTGAACAGTTGAAATTATCTGCTGCTTCATATCATAAGACACCTTGTGGGGCAAAGAGCAGCCCTGGGATATATTCAGGAGAAGTACGGCTATTTGGCGCCTTTGGCTCTCACCCATGGCTCAGAAGCCGTGGGGTCTTGCTGGCTCTGTTATCTCTTTGAGTGCGAGCATGTACAAATTAGCTCATTTATCTGTCATCTCATTACAAGGCCAGTTCTTTAGAAGTAGGGGCATTTCTGCATCTGATTTGTACAGTGCATAGCAGACCCCAGGTGCTTCGCCTCACTGACGGAGCAGCCAGGCTCTCATCATTTGATAAAACCATTAACATCAATCTACTTCTCACAGCCATGGCTGCCTCCTTCTTCTTTAAATCAAGCCTGAGGTACCATGGTTTCCTGTCACCTGTGCTCTGCCCATGAAATCATCATTTTATAGCCCATGCTGAAGTTTGGCTTAGGAGACAAGAGGCAAAAAGTAGTGTCCCAGCTGCCTAGAGTGAGAGATAGAAGGCTAAGTAGTGGCAAGAAGGGCAGCCAAATCTCAGAATATTATTTAGGAGAGAGTAATAAATAACAAAGCCAATGTTCATGCAGGCTTTAATGGGTTTTTATCACCAGAGAGCATGCATCTTAAAGAACGAGGAGCAGAGGGAGCCAGCTAACAAGTTCCAAATCCAGAGACTTGTGACACCCACTGATTTTCTACTGAAAAATGAGGCAGGGGAGTACCCAAGACAGCCTTAGAACAGACAGATGATACAGATGGTTCTTTACTGCCCCAAACTCTTGAATAATAATAATAAAAAACCCCAGCAAATTCAAGCTAAATCTTGAAGGAACGAATCAACAGCATGGAGAAATGGAGAGCAGTGGAAAGAAAAGCCACTGTTAAGGTCCACCCCACCCTCAGCTCTTCCCATGCCCCTCAGTTTGGCAGTGGAAGGCTCCAGAAGGGGGTGTGGAGAACTGGGAGAGCTGGGAGGGCAGCAGGGCTCTAAACAGGCACAGCTGCTGAATGGGGAGGACACGAGACCGAACAGCCCCGGGGCCTGGCCTGGCCCTGAGGTCTGGCCCTTCCCTTCATCTGCCGGTGCCTCTGTTCCCAACCAGGTATCGGGATCTCACCTGCATCCCGGGATGCCTCTCAGCGCTCCAGGGGTTGCCGACCCTCAGGCGACCGCACCCATCAGCACAGCAACCTCCGCCACAGAGCACCCGCCCAGCACCCACCGTCCTTCCCTCACTTCCTAGCTCTGCAATTCCAACTCTTTCCTTCTTGCAGAAAGCCAAAGCTGGATGTTTAAAGATGTGGGCAGTATTGTCTGATAACTCCAGCACTGTTCAGTGTTTGATACAACCCTGGCAGTGGTAATAATCACCTCACAGGTAAAGAAAAGCATTTGCAAATGCAGCCAGCTCCAAATTGAAAGTGCAAACGCCATCCAACAAGGCAAGCTCTACACAGATCTACCAAGCCACTCATTTGAAGAAACCGCTTACGAAAAGAGATTTTTTAACTCTTAAGTTGGTGCCATTGGCTAACAAATCCCATTGGCAATTCTACTCTGCATGGAATAACATTTGTTCTGTAACTTTCCCACCCGCTCGGATTTACTCTGGGTTTGAGTCAGCGACGGGGACCAAACAACATCAGGATGTTTGACAGAGCTCCTAAAGCTCCGCTTTCTTCTCCGTAACTCAGCCAGACGCTTGCAATCCCTGACACAGAAGTAACGCCTCAGCTGAACAACGTCAGACTAAATTGCACAGAAAAGCCTCAGAAAACGCAGAGCCATAAAGGACTGTTGGGATGATAGCAAAAGCAGCTACGGGCTTGCCCAGGGAGGCTGCAGCCACCCACCAGCTCCCAGTCACTCCAGCACACACTTCAGGGGGAAGGGCAGATCTTAAGGAGACGGAGGGGTGAGAAAACAGTGCTGAGAACATTATGTTTCTAAACTCCAAAATCCAGGGGTGGGGGCTCTCTGGATTTAGAGGTACAATCTGCACACACTTGCTTCATTGCCTCTAACAGCTCAAGCTCCACCACCAGTAAGAACCCACACACTCGAAAAGCCCTGCATAACCATCAGCCCAGTCAGGTAGCTCATTTGCCTTTTAGCTTTTAAAGTGTCCTTTATCAGACAGTTAAAACAAAAAAGGTGCTTTTAACTGAAAAAGGTGATCTTACCAGAAAGTATGGAGAATCAAGACTCCAGCCTCTTCCATTATCAAGCCCTATGAAGCAAGTTTAAGAAGCGGCAGCCAAAGAGACAGACTGCACTGAGCAAGCACCGACCTTCCCGGGAGCTGGGGGCTCAGGGGGGGCTCAGCAGCACTGGCCAGGCTGCAGACCCCTCAGTGGGAAAGTCCCCCCCTTGCTCTGCTCCCTGCTTTAAGGAGGCTCTGCCTCTCAGCAGAGTGGATCACGGGGCTGCGAGCAGGTGAATCCTCTCACAGGTAGATGAGAGGTTTCAGCTGGCAAGCTTCACTCGATGAGAGGTTAGAAAGGATTTCTATAGTTGAATAGCTTTTCCTGTTGCATGAAGACATTTTATCTTCTGGACTCTGCAGGCCAGGCTGCTGAGACGTAGCTGAAAGTCCACCAAATCCTGGGTACTCCGAAAGCACTGTCTGGACAATCCAAGCTTAAACTGAGCCAAAAACTTGTCCTGTGCAATCACGGTACCAGCTAAGATACAGCTTTGTGTGGGCTTCTCATCTTCTATGCTAACTGCCCGAAAAATACTGCAGTAAAAAGGACAAGAGGGAAATGCTTTCCAGGGAATGCACACACACCCAGGTCAACAAAAGGTGGGATGTACACACTTACACGTTGCTCTTACGTGTGCCTTCTCTCTGTGTTCGAAAGAAACACTAATACATTTTTTGCTACATAAATGAGAAAAGCAAGGCACAGGGCTTCAGAGGCACAGCAGGTTACTGCCGCTGAGGTGCCCAGACCGGGATCTCTGCTGGCAGTGACTGCCTCTTCCCAAAGCCGCACGTAAGAACTTTGCAGAGCACAGCTCCAGAGCTCTTAAAATTGCCAACATACATGAATAATAATAGCTCACCATTAAAAAAGAGGTCTGTATTATTCTTTTGATAGTGTTGCAGTATTCTTGAAAAATGGGTGTTATTTATTTGATCGTCCCCTAAAGATTCTTTTGTCACAGGCTATTGTGTAAATTTGTGTTCAGACAATTTTTAAAATGTTGAATTATTCACTTGATTGGCCTTAATGTCTTCTCCTGAAACACCTCAATATGGTGCGATTATTATCCATATATGGAGGGCTAATAAAAATGTGGAAAAAATAACTGCAGCTGGATTTTCAAAAGCGAAAGGATAATTTTCTAACTACTAAAACATTAGTAGTTAAGAAAGTTAAGATAAGGGTAATAAAGCCTTGTGCTTCAGGGATTTGCAAAAGGGGTTAGGAAGTAATTATTTTAAAGTCTTTCTTCGGTATTATGTAATTTAACTCTTGTTAATAAAGGACCCAATTTTCAAAGGCTATGAAAGATGTAGCTAGTAACCAGATGAGATTTTAAAAAAGAGAAGTTAGTCCTCAGCTTGCTTCAGTGCTTTCCAAAAAACCCCCCAGACACTTATCTGCATCTTCCAACTCCTATGATAAAATATTTTTTCTTTCCAAAACGTCAATTTGCTAAACCTGAAGCACTTCACTAAAATGTAGGAGAATTCACTCATATTTCTGAGGTCCCAAGTACCTTAGTTTGAGGCGCTGAGTTGGATTTGCCTATAATTTATACGTGCCCCTGATGAATCAGAGCAATTTCAGTTGCTCGCTTCCTTTAAACGCAGGATCCAGAAGCACGGGAGCGGACCCTCTGCGAGTGGGAAGGTGGCACTGAGGTTCTGCTCTGTAGACTGAGCTGAAAACAGCGTTTAGGGGAAACTCCTCCAGACTCCAGGGGAATTGTCCCTCACCGGACTCCACTGCTCATTTGCCTGTTCTGGTTTCCATGCACGGCCCAGGACACTGCCCGGGAACAACTGGCTACCTAAATCCTGGGTTTCAGTTCCTCTTTTCAAAGGCCTTTTGTCCAGTCTTGCCACGCTCCTCTAACTGTGCAAAGGACCAGGATTTCTACATCTTAATGCGATTCATTCTCCCTGCGTGCAATACAATTTTTTGTATTTTGGTGTATCCATGGGTTTTTTTTTTTCTCACACTTTTGTATTCTGCTTTTTGCATCCTGTAGCAATAGTCACACACTGGACAGGGAACACTCTGACTGCAAGGTTTCTCAGCTCTAGTACACCCCTGCCTGAATGGTGTTTCTGTATATTTGTCTCCTTTGATATGAAACTAACTCTATTCACATATTCTCCCAAATCTTTACCTGTCTGGCTAACTCACTACCAGTCTGATCATTTTGAGGGTGCCATTTTTACCATGACCAGGTAATCAAAACTCTTAGTGGTAAATTACATCTCTGTGGTACAGCTGAGCGAGGTCCTTTCCTGGGTTCTTCTTCCTCTCATGGGATGTAAGGGCTCAACTTCTCACCGCTTTCAGTCCACCTTCTGCTTCTCAAAAAAGTTGCAGTAAACGTCAACCCAGAAACTTTGTTCCCCTTCACACAACACAGGAGCTATGGCAACTCCCTCCGTGCCCTCACAGTGAGCGGCGCATGGTGATAACCCGCACTTCATAACGCGTTGAGGAGTCACGTAGGTATTTCTGATGGAAGAAACCTGTATCATGAATAATTAACATCACAGAAGCTTTTTTACAAAATGAATGGAAGCATTCAAATTGCCTCGGAAATGCAACACACCAAGTGTTCAAGCACAAGCAGCTATTGAAGTGAAATAATCATCCACCGTAATTAAGAGCAGCCATTGGAGAGTGTGCAATCAAGTTGTCAGAGGTGACGCAACATCTGCTTTACCCAAGCTCCCCTCCCCTCTTCCCTGTTTTCCACAACACTGCACAGTAAAACAACTTTCTTGCATTTTCAGACAAAAGCTGAACCAAAGCCACTTGTCTTGGAAAAGTTTACTGGGCTTCCCTCACACGTGTGCAGGGAACGTGTGCTCTTGTGCAGTGAGAAGCGGAATCAGATAGCGAAGAATCCAATGACATTTCTGCCTCAGCATCAGGTGTCAACCTCTGTGCCCTGATGCATGTTTTTCTCCCACTTCCCAGCTTCAGTGAGCTATTACAAGGTTTAATTTAATTGCCGTGCAACAGCAAGTCTTCATCCAGCAAGTACCTGTGCACCGCCCCTTCCTTATCCTTCATGTTCTGTAGGTGTGTATCCATTTGGGTGATCTTTTTGTTCTAGTGAGAATGTCACAAGCTTATAGTTTGGGAATGAAGTTTCCTGATTCTGCTCCACTTCTTAGCTTCCATGCAAACACCAGTACCTAATTCGCAATGATTCTGCTTTTTGTGTGTTGATTGATTTCAGGTTTTTGGAGGAAGAGGGGAACTAAAAAGGTGTGAGGGGGGTGACCTTCAGAAACTTGGCGTAAATTCCTCATTGTTGAATCAATAGGCTTTTAGCCATCAGCTTTAAGGGCACCAAGTTGTCTCCCAGAGGTGACACTTGTGAAAGCTCTCAGTACTTCAACAGGAAATTTAATTCTGGCATCAACGGGAGTCAAACCCATATTGCACACCACTGAAAACAAACTCTAGACTGGAGCCAAGCACAAGGATGATGTGTAAGGAGCAGCAAATTTCTGCAAATATTTTAAACCTGTCTAGGTCAGTTCTGCTGACACATGAGGAAAAATTTATTCACCCGGAGAAGGTGTTTCAGTCTAATAAATCATTAACTGAAAGAGCAGAATAATTCTTCCCAGCCCTACCTCACAAGGAGATTATATTTGGTTCTTTCTTTCTTTGCCTGTTTCATGTCAAATTGCAGAATATGGCTAAGGGGGGTTTTATTCACTTTGTTTACCAGCTGGGCTGAGTTCAAAATTGCTGCAGTTGAAAAGCTCGCCCAGAAACTACAAAATTTGGGTTATGTCCTCACAAGTAAAATTTTCGAGTTTCCCCTTTATTTAACCTCTCAATAGTGATAACTGTGAATGCAGCAAATGTAACATGTAGGGGATGTTATCACTTCAGGTGGTCAGAATCATTGCACAACCAAAACAAGTCTTGGTTCTTCATGAATAATTGGGACAGGACGGTTGCAAGATAAGGGACTCCTGAATAATCCCTTTAGGTGGCTGGGCCTTGGGAGAACAGGTATGCAAACTACAGAGATAAGGAGGCTGCAGGACAATCTGAAGACCCC
>Ga0065711_1048049_pt1 | contig 12016 bp, 5 predicted proteins | sample Hoacrofraction12_FD_59098 | JGI IMG/M metagenome (GOLD analysis project Ga0065711, IMG submission 59098) | Hoatzin crop microbial communities from Cojedes, Venezuela - Epithelial fraction 12 v2 (version 2) | ecosystem: Host-associated > Birds > Digestive system > Esophagus > Crop | place... | reverse complement strand
AAAAAAAAAAAAAAAAGGCAAAATCTATTTCCTCCTCTTACTCAGCCAGCAAAGTAATACATTTTTGTTACCTGCTGCCATGTACCAGGAGGATGACAGCTACAAACCTGAATGTCAATCAATGTAACTTGGATACGTTTAAAAAAAAAATAATCAAACTTTTTAACCAGCAGCTGTTTGTCCAGGAGGTAACCAGAAATGCACTTTAGTGTCTTCAATATCTGAAAGTGACAGCTGTTTGTTTTTTTTATGACATCTTGGTCCTTTTTGAATAAACTGAAGTAGCTTCCAGTGGAGCTTTTGTATGTTGGTTATATATGTACCTGCACTGGTGACATTGTAAGTCACTTACTCAAGTAATGTCTATATTTATAGAAATGTGGATGACTTCTTAAACCTCAATAAACAATTCAAAACAAGCCTGCAGAGAGAAGGTGTCTGACTTCTTGTACTGCAGCAGTATGTTCTCATCAACCTCTGTGCATGTATTGGTTCTAGTAACAGTACGACTATTTCTGTTGAAAACCTGAGACTTACGAACGTGGTGAGGCTCATAAATGTCACGGTGTTATAAACTGCGGGTATCTCATTAAGAACTTTAAATCAATGGCGTGTCTGTATGTTCACGGAAGTAATATTAACTGCAGTGACTCCTTTCTGAAGTGATGGATCTTGCATGGTTTGAAAAAATCTTGCATGTAGCTGAAGCTATTTAGTGTTATGTGCATCGTTTAACAGGCGATGTTGGGCATTTATCACATGTACTCACAGGTGGTACTTAATTTAGTATCTTCAGGCTCGTATATCTGAAGCTATCTGAGGGATTTGCATGTACTTAAGCCCTGGGTGAATTTCCTCCTTGGATTTTATGGCCACGAGTAGAATGTGGCAAGAGATACGGAAGCTTCTAATTAGTTTCGGGACCCAAACATAGGTAAGATGAACCTTGTTTGGAAGCCTACGAATCAAAATTGCGAAGTTTGAACAAGAATATCCAAACCTGTCTCTCAAAACACTGAGGTTTTCATTTCTGTTTATGTAACTGATTGCACATCGAAATGTAGGTTACTAGCAGTCAGTCTCCAGAAAGAGCTGTGTTACTGACGCTGAGCCCTATGAATTCGGGGTGTAATTAGAATAATCTGGTTAACATTATCCTTTATATCAGGTGCACAGCACTACTAGGGTGAGGAAGGTGAGGTGACAGGCTGGCTCTTTGTACCCCATAAACAAACTGTACAATACCAAGTAGTAATCGCTCCATTTTGAGTATTCATGAGGCTTCTATAGGGAACAGTTGAAAAGGCATCCTGCTTGAAAAAGTCAACTGCATATTGTTCTGCATATTAAACACGCTGGTGCTTGTCTGGTGACAATCTCCCTAAACTCTTCTACATCTGAAAACTTCAGTGAAAAATTTTAAATACAAAGACATGACTGATCTGTACTCTAGCACTCTGGAGGAAGAAATGAGAGAAGGTGGAGAGCAGTGTTTCTGAAATGTCGTGGTTGTTGTCTTGTGGCATTTAATACTGACTTGAAAGTAGAAAATTTTGGGTGGGGGGTGAGTTTTGCGTTCAAGCTAAACCTTTAACTGTACTAGAACTGTTTTGCTGGAATATTATAGTAACTGTTCTGAGTAAAATATACAAATGTAGCTGTACCTCTGAAACTGTGTTTTGTATTCCTGTGAAAGTCTTCAACTACGAACAAAGTGGTGATTGCAGTAAAGCGTTTGGTATCTTAGCTGGTGGAGTTTCTGCTGGCATAGTTCTGTCAGCATGGGATCACCGTTCTCCGTACAATGAATTGACAGTTCTGGCCAAAATACTGGGATGTATAAGAAAATCTTCAGGGGAGTTGAACAAGCAGGTGTAATTTTGTTACAAAGGTGGAGCTACACAACTTAAATTTTAAAACAAATTTTGCAAAAATGGGCTACAAATGACACTGATCTTCAAGGCACTAGGTGAGTAGCTTAAACTGCTGCTACTTTAAGGAGGTATGGAACTGCATTTAGATCAGTGCAGCACTGTTAACGAACAAACCACGAGGTCTGGTGACCTTATCACTGTTGTCTTAGCTTACAGAAGTCCATATGACGTTGCTTCAGCTGTTTCTGCACATGTAGTCGTTCAAAGTTAACCAGCCTGCAGGACTTGGTCTCTGTTCTCTGTGCAGTAGCTGACGGCTGTTTCAGCTAGAAAAAATCCCATAGGATGGCGAGACTTCTCCAAGTTCTTGACATTGCTTTCAAGTTGTGTTGCACTGGGTGTGTATTTACATTCAGGGAAAAAAAAAGTACTGGTTTTCAGCCAGGTGATAGGTGAAAACTTTCTCTCTTCAGTTTTTCATGCTTTATTGAGGCATGATTGTTCTTTGTGTGGAAAGCAGTACCCACAGCCAGTGCCGGGTTCCCAGCCTGGCTTGGAGAGGTGCTTCGGTACCACCTTGCACAGCACGTTGGTCCTGCAGGAGTTTGTGACCTGGGAGGCAGCAGTCACCAAGCAGCGAGGAGCTGGAAGCAACCTGCTGGGGTGGGGGCTTGCAAGCCCTCCTGGACCCCGACAGGTCTGCGTGGAGGCAGCTCTGCCTTCTGTGGGGTGCTATCTGCTCCTTGGGTCATTTGTTTACAGTTAGCAGGGTGTTAATTAGTGTCTGGCTGAAGCTTTTTGTTGAGAGTGTCGTTCTTGGCATCGGAGGAGCGTTTAGATACTGCGTTGGTACTACAGAGCAGGACTGGGTAAGGCAGGCTGTGGAAAGGGTAGGCGATCTGCGTGCGCTATAGATGGGGCACCAACCTTAACATGCAATCTTGAATCAGCTGTGCAGATTGCAGTGCACAAAGACTAGAAAACACGTGCTCGTAATGCTGTCTTTAACTTCCTTTGAGAGAGAAATCTAGGCATGAATCCGAGCTTTTTGGATCGGTGTTTTCACTTTACTGTTGGGTGACTCATCTTTCGAGAGGATCCAGCTTACAGCCCCGATCTGAGGGCCCATAGCCTCCTGTCCCCCAGCCAGAACGGCTCTTGTTGCTGCTGGAGGGGATGTGCAGGGAGCTGTGAATGGGCAGAGTCTCCTGTTTGTTTAATCTGGGGGATGAGGAAAGCTTTTTTTTTTGATTTTTTTTTTTTTAATCCTGGCTGACATAGCAATGTGAAGGCCTGCCCCTCTCAGGCTGCTCTGCAGGCTGTGACTATTTTTAGGAGCCGCATGAGACTGCAGAGCTGTATGGATAAACTCTTGCGTGTGTTTTTAAACTGAAGAGAGATACACAGCCTGACTTCGCAGCAGGGTGACGCCTGGGGTTGTCATATGGGCGCCCACAGCCATCCTGCCAACCCAAGGACAAAATAAAGGGGTGGTATGTAGCTGGTAACTTGCCCTTCTTTAAAGCATTAGTCAGTCTTCTTAAACCAGCTGTAAAGAAGCAGAAATGCACTTTGAAAGACCTAGCTGAAAAAAAATTCCAAGCAGCAAACGAAGGGCTTGGGTTTCCTCGCCGTCAGTGTCCTGTTTTAGTGGCGGTGGCTGCGAGCGCTCCGAGGCACCTGGGTGATGCTGCCTGCAGCCTGCCCAACTGCACGGTCACCGAGCGATCACATACTGTTTTTATTCAAAGGCAAACGAAAAATCTAGGGAGAAAAAGTAGGCAGGGAGGCCAGACAGTGCTTCCAGGCTAAATACCTGCTTGCAAACAGCTCAGGAAGGTAAGAGATGATAATCCCTGAGCTGTGAAGATTATGGTTTCTTAGTTCCAGCTATATTTACAGAGCTGCTCCACCAGAATTAAGAGCTAAAGATGACAGAATAGTTAGAAAGGAGAAGGTCGAGTACAGTTGTTGGCTGTAGGGTGTGTGGAGGGAGAGAGGATTTGAAACTGTTGGGTTTTCCTAGCTTTTCAAGACACTTTGAGCCCTAAGGGATATAGATATGCTTTTAGGCTGCTTAAATGGTTTAAAATCTTTTATTGTTTTATGCACTGTAGTTTTCCTGTTGCTGAACTGAAACAATACCTCATTTAAGAAAACCACCTAATCATCGCATTAATCTCAGGGTCTACTGACAAAGGAGAAGGTTAGCAGGGGTGCTGAGCCTTGTTAAACGCGCTGAGGGGTCCTGGCTGGCACACAAGCTGCTGTATTTCAGGGTCTTTGCTAAAAATAGCAGAATAGCAGAATTTAGGTCAGGCAAGGTAGAGGTGTGAAGCCTGACACCTCAGACACCACACACAGTCCAGAGGTACCACCAACTCTAGAATTGCTCATCTTCTGTTAGAATTAGTAATCTGCTGTTACCACTTCATGAATGATAAATAGGAATGATTCCCTTTGGAGCGTAACATTTTCATCCCTCTCCCATTCCAATTGCCGTTGCCCTGAAAGCTTTAACAGGTTTTGATATTGGAACATCATTGAGTTGGGTGTCACAAGGATGAGTTTGTGAGTGCAGAGGGTCAGGAAAGAGTGTTCACCTTTGCTGCAGTGACTCAATTAGCTAAACCCAATCTTTTTGTAAAGCTGGCCTAACGTGGACAAAGATGACCAAAAAGAGGGGAATATTCTAAAAATATCTTCTTGTTTCTAACATTAGCTGAACTCCACTGGTCTTGCAATTATTAGATGCTGTTGCAGGCATGGGCTGCTGCTGGAGTTTTGACACCAGTTGCATGATGATCTCTGCAATGCCTTCAACTGTTTGCAGACCATGAATGCAAGGTCTCTGCAGTAATACTGAATTTATATATCAATGATGTATGTTCTTAGCTGTTTATTTGAGGTGTTTCTGCATGAAACATAGATGGATTCTACGTGAAACATAGAAATTCATTAATGTATCAGTGTCTCCGCAAACACAGTTTATTCCTATCCGGTTCCTGTTACAAGTGACACAGTAAAATGGCACTCTATGGATTATTAGTAGCACTATTTCCCTTGAACTCCAGCTATTGAGTTTCTATTTGAATCAGAGATATATATTCCATTCTTCTTGATTGTACTGGATGTTGTATAGGAGCTGAATTGTGCTAACCGTAGAAATGATAGCTTCTCTAATTTTAATTAGTGTAGGAAATTGACTTGTACATTTAAAGTCACTGTAATTCAGCTGTAATCAGTCGTGTTATGCTGGAGACAAATGGGATTCACAGACTGAGCCCACACTGATGCTTTTTGACAGATCTCTTATTGCCACATCAATACACATCCCTCACTGTGTGCTATGGTAGCACTGGTACCAGCAAACTATTATTTCTATATGGTTCAGCAACTGTATCTCTGCCACTCTGTCATATAATTTGCTAATATACAATATTTGCGTATGTCCTGCTGTTGCTGTAATCATCATAGAGGACTGTTCGGGAAAATTCTGTACAAAGACTCAGCTGTACATGGCAACTTTAAAACAAATACATCAAACTATGTAATTGAAAGCACTGTAGTTAATTCTGAAAGCTGGAAGTTTAAAACTGAAGATTGGTACGTCCAGCTCAGCCACTGAGCGCTGGTCATTTTATCCCTGAAATCCATTCATCTATGTGTAAAGCGAGGATCTCACAGTTGCTCTTACATTTAAATTCATGCTTAAAAGTGATGTGAGCTATTAAGATATTACAGAAATACAGTGTAATGGAAACTAATAGAAAGACTGTAACAGTAATTTGGATTTTTTTATTGACTTATAACATATTTGTGTTGGATAGTTAGGCATTAGGAAATCATACAATTTCAAAAGTGAATCTGAGAATTTAAAAATACAGAAATAGTAAAAAAGTAAATTTGAGAGTTTAAAAATACAAGTTCAATATACTATATTATCTCTGACCACATGAGCACTTCAGCTTCACAGAAAACAAAAATATTACCATAGTTGAAAATAATAATGTATTTCATATTAATCAGTGAATAAATATTCATTAACTGGATCATCTGTACCTGATTTTTGTTTGCATTTGACCATAGCTATTAGGCAAAAGGAGTCAAAATTATTTGGTTTTCTGTTTGAATTAAATTGGGATGAATATATAGTCTTCCAAATCAGGCATTACGAAAGTTTTCAAGTAAAAGTGATTTGCAAAGATCCCAAATTAAAATTACTCAGTGTCTTAAAGTAAGCTTTTATTTGGAATAGTAACAAAAATGGCTGGAAATCCCTTTGAAAAGATAGCTTTATTTCATATAGTAAAGTGAGAGAAGTATGTTAGAGCGATTTCAGACCTTGGGATGCAGAGGGTCTCCTGCTCTCGCTGCCGTTCTTGGCTGTAATGAATCAGTCTGCACAGGATGTGGCTGCTAACAGATGATAATGCAAAGTGAAGGGCTGGGCCATGAAAAGCCCCAGGGTGGCTCAGCGTGGTGCTGAGTTCTCACGAAGAGCTGATTGCTTTCCAAAAATAAGAACAGGAACTAGGGCAGATAATCTATGTAAAATGCACTTTCCACCCTTACACATTCACAACATTTTATTATTTTCAGCATTATGGAGCTTTACATGTTGATTACATACATAATGCATCTAGGCACACACACCGACCTACACACACTGCTTCTGTATTCTTACAGACCCTGTTCACGAAAATTTCTCTGGGATCCTGTTTTGTGGGTGTGACTTGAGAATATATAAATAGATTCATGTTTTCCCATCATTTAAACCCAAACGTGACTGCAAACATGACAGCACTAGAAAGGTGATTCTTTGAAATAATTTCCTCCGTTTTAAATCTTTGATTTTATTAGGACAAGGTAATCTGGACTCTTCCCACTGTCTATGAACCGTGCTGTTGTGGTGGCATTACCGCTGCTCAGAGTTCAGGTGGTGTCAGCACTTCTTTTGTAAATATAAATCTTTATTTCAGAAGCTTAATAACCTAATAAGCCTTGAAATTTCACACTTGTCTGAAACTTGGCACAGAGTATTAACTTCGCCTTTTATCACATTAAATACAAACATATATTAGAAGGGAATGTAAACAAACAAAAAATCAGCTTATTGTGTTTTGCTGCCTTTTCTATCTCAAAGTTAATTTTGTTTATTGAAATGAAATGGTGTGAACTTGCAGTTCCAAATGTAAACCTTTGAAAATTTTTTCTGAAGTTAAAAGCTGCAGTCGTTAGCGTTTGCAGATCAGACCCACACACATCACACTAACTTGCGGAGCTCACTCACAGTGAGTGAAATTCTCTCATCAGTGTCAGTAGAGCTATTCCTGTGCAGTAACAGTTGTAGGATTAGACATATACAGAGAACAGAAACATGGTTGTGCCTTTCCTTAGTTTATTTAATGTGTAATTTCAAGTCATCTCATTCGTTAAGTAACTTTTCTTAGCAGTGGTGATGTGTAAAAGCAAACCAAATGTAGGATTTTCTCTGTCTTGTGGAAAAGCCTGTGCATGTAAAATTTCCAGGCTGTTTTCTAAACTATCAAAAAAAAAAAAAATTGGAAAAGGCTTTAGTCTCAGTAAAAGTGCTGAATATTTTGATATTTGCTCACCCCATCTTGATAAACCTGAGATTATCCTGAGGGTTACTAAGGGCATAGCTTGCCTCTGCATAGTATCTTCTTGCATAGAAGAACATTTTTCCTTAAAGGTGGAACTAATTCAGGGATTCTGTATTAACAATGGTTTTAGTCTGACCTAAATCACTGCTGGCTTTTTCCTTATGGATTCACTTAAGCCTCTGCGCAGGGGGTGTAGAATCCGTCTGTTTGGATCTGCAATATTTTGTCCTCCCTTTGCGTTCATTGTAGCTGCACATACATGCCTGCACAAAGCAGCTCTGTGCTTCCTTACCAGGGAGCGTTGATCCGCTCAGAAGACTAGACACGCTTTTCACTCTTACTTTGCTCAGCCAATTTTAGAAAGATCACAAACCCTATGTAATCTTGTCCCCCTCCCCAAAAAAGGCACTTTTTTTCTACTTGCTTCCTTTGAAATAGTGACTCCCAGTTTCAGCGGGTTGGCCACAGTTATCTATTTGGTGTTGGAAAATCTTTACTCCCTTCAAGCCCTTTGGGCCAAGTTTAGAGTACTCTTCCACTCGACCTGAATTCTTATTTCCCTCCTTAAGGAAAGCTTACCATGTCTATAATGCCTTCCCAGGAGCAGTGCTGTGGGCTTTCAGTATAATACAGGCACAACAGTCAGGATTCATTTTACCTAATGCTGGACCTCTAAAAATTAGGCATTCTTGTCCCATTTAGGCATCTCTATATCTTTTTACAGTTCACGGAAAGAAATGTGTTTGTCTAGGGTATGATTCATCTTGGTTCAGGAGTGGTATCTAAGGCAGGTCAGATGAATCGCCCTGTGGTGTGGCTTGTTTCTCTCTCCGCTCTGCAGAAAGCATAAGCTGATTAACTCAAATATGGACACCTGCCTTTTACACCAACTGTCTATATTTATATCCTAAATGATAGCCCCAAATCTGTGCCAGCTACTCTGCCGGAAAATGCAGGTGTCTGCCATTTGAAATCAGTGTCAATCTACAGCAGCTGAGAGGCTCTTGCAGCGATTTTCCTTAGCAAAGCCACCCCAGGTCTCCTGGGTGCAGGGCAATGACCACACCATTTGTAGAAGGAAAATACAAAGACCAGTATATTAAATAGTATATATTAAGAAAAAGTGAAGTGAGAGCTTTTATTTAGAGTAAGCATGACATTCCACAGTCCAGATATTCTCGCTAGAGAAGTCAGTAAACCAAATTACTTCCTCTTGCAGTGTTTTATGGATCAATCAAACCACTTGTGTATGCAAAGGTAGCTTTTTCATTGAATTCAGTGGGAGTGAGATAAGGCTGTAGAACTGTGCGACAAAACTGCCATCTAGAAAAGCTTTTAGACAGTAAACTTTCATGTTTCTTTTTTGAAAACTTCAGTAAATCCCCACCTTCTCCTTGATACTGTAACTGGGTCTAGCAACACCTGTGCCCGCTTCTGCAGCTGTTGGGAGTTGCAGTCACTCTCGTGTGACTATAGAAAGGCTACCAGCAATCAGGCTGAAGTTGTTAAAGGATGAGAGGGATCTGTTAAAAGAAAGTTTGCTAGCTGGTATTTAGGGGTGACCTGAGCAAGAAACAAGATGTGAATATGGAGTTCTCTAAGCAAAGGAAATTCTGAACTGCTCTGGTGTCTCCAGGTTTCCTTCTGTCTGACAAGGTATGAGTAACTGACAGTCTTCTGATGAGAAAGCACTCACTTAGGAGGGGGTATGATAAAGGGTCTCTCTTGTCCCTGTGTTATGAAAATTGTAATAATTTAATACTCTTTTTAAGTATCTTTTATGGTCATACTCTTTGTTGGTTAAAGCTTTCAAAAGGCACTACAGCCTGTGCTCTGGGGTATGTGTAATTTATTTCTTCAGGAAGCCAAACTGATGTGCTGGGAGGTGTAGTAGAGGAAGGAAGAGACCTAGAATGTAGAGATCTTATGGTATTGTGCTATGAGCTTTGGTGTTTAATGGATGACTGAACTGAGTATATGGTGCACTTGTGTAGTCTGGGGGAAAAGTGTGAGACTTTATTTTGCTGAGGTATTGTTTGATCTTAAAAGAAAGCTAGTGCACAGGCTTAGTGAGAGATCTGCATCCCCGCTATCAGCCTATATCATCATGTGAAAGCACAATAATGGTGTACCTCCTTGAAGGCTTGTTATCTCTGATGTGAGACCAGGTGCTATGATGTTGTATCAGTTATCTCTAGTGAGAAAATAACTCTATGTAGACTCCAAAACAGATATTATCTGTTTCTGTAAACATCCTGTTCACTCTGTGTATTGTGTGGATTAAACCAGGGTTGTGAAGACATCTAAGCTGGGACTGAGACTGCTGCTGAAAAGCTGTGTTGTGCCTGTTAGCTTGCTTTCTCTCTTTCACCACAGTTGTGCATAGAAAGCATTTACCTATTGTTTTTTGGGCCTGTGACAGTGAATTAATAATGCATAACATAGTGCAACCACTTACTAGTGCTGAATTTAGTAAGGTAGAGAGAATTTCCAGTCCTGAAGAAGAGGAGAGTGGTGCAGGGGTATGATCCTGCAGAGGATTAGGGGACCAACAGGGCTACGTCTGGATGTTTGGGGCAGAGTGGTGAGGAGTTTCCATGTTCCTGGGATGGGAACCTGGCAAGTGTTCATCTCCTTTTTAACATGTGTAGTAATGTAGGTTGCTGTGCCATTGTTTAGGGATTTTTTGGTGGTTTTTGAGCCTGCCGTGATAATTATTGCATATTGAAATGTGGAGATGTATGAACAAAGACTTAAAACAAATACAACCCCAAAAAATACAGTGTGCAAGAAAATACAACTGCCTTTTGAAGACATTATACATTAAAAAAAGAGCACTATCAAGCATGATTGTGAACACTAGTTCATAGGTGCAAGCTAAACTTAATTATAGACACTCTTCTCATATCTGTTTATTTGACCCTAGTAACTGCCTTCTAATAAACGGCCTTCAGTAAACAAATGACTCCAGGTTTTGTTTGGTAATAGTAATACTTCACAGGGTGTCATGCATGTGGCTTTTTTTTTGGGTGCAAAGTGAACTATACCAGTACTCCTTCTATTCAAACTGTTCAGTTTGGTGGCCTTCAGCAGTAGGATGCCCTCTGGAACAGGGCCGGTGAGCTCCTTTTATTCAACATGCTGAGTTGATACAGGTATCAGGTTACTTTTTGTTGCAAAGCTAAGATTTGTGTGCTAGCAGCTGAGAACACTCCTTTCAACAAACTGTAGCAGCTCTGGGCTCACTTGGGATTTCATAGTCTGTTTTGCCCATCTCGGTGGTGGGAATCCTCAAACCAGTGCATTTTCTGTGCACTCAATAGCTCTTACAGTGCCAACAGCAGCTCAATGAGAATGGGTATTCAACTTATGTGTTTATTCCCCCTCCTGTGCTGCAGACTCCTGTCCCTACAGCAATGGTGTTGGACTCTAGCATGTTTCCACATGTGTCCCATACTGTGGTTCTGAAAAGCTCGCTTTAAATCTTGCTGTGGTTCATATACTCCTGTATCCAAGCAGACTACTGAATTTTCTCCCTCTTTGTCGCCTTTAATAGAGTTCAAATGGAATACCGAGGGTATTGCAATAACCTTGCTACTCTTCCATAAGGAATGTAAAAACAGGATAAGATCTCTTGAGAAATATTTTGATAGGGAGACTAATGACTAATGTGTTATTACTGTATTTGAAGAGCCCTTTGCTGCATTTCTTTGGTTAGTTGTCAGTGGTGTCTAGAGCCAGAAACTGTCAACGCTGGTGTCTCTGGGCCTGCAGAGCAATGCCATCCACATTGCCCTCCCCTGCCTGACCAGCCAAAGGCTTCGTCTGACCTCGGCAGGCTCCCAAGTGTGCCACGCTGCTCATAAAATTTCTTCTGGGGAAAGTGATTAAAGTCGCTCTGACATAGGCTATTGCATAACGATAAGAGTCAAACAGTAATATTTGTTTCTTCCAAAGACTGGTAGCGGGGTGGTTATTGCTGCTGATGGTAGGTGCCAGTGCTTATCTTCCTGTGCACCCTGGTGCTCTGTTCTGTTTCATGCTGGTTTGGAGAAATGATCTAGCTTCTGCTGAAGCTGGCATGGAAAAAGCAGTAAATGTCTCTTCTGTTTCCTGTTTGGATATTTCCACTGATGACTCTTGGGCTGTTAGGTGTTTGCAGAGGCCCTTGGTTACAGATGGGTGTATGCTGTCCTCCGGGGAAAAGGAGCGTGGAACAGGGACTCTCAGGAAGCCCCTGCCTCTGGGTGACTGGATTGGAGGTGCAGTCCTGTCTCAGGGTTTATCTCAAGAGCCAGATGAGTGTGAGGGGCTGCAATACACTAGGGACATGGTGGATGTCTTGTGTGGTGCTTCTACCCAGCCTCAGCAGGCAGGGCTGGAGACCAGTGCCGTGCAGGCCTTGTTCTAGGGATGTTTGCAGAGTAGAATAAATTGTTCTTGCTTTGGGAGGTGTTCAGATGGAAATGTCAGGCAGTGGCCAGCCTGTCTTTTTTTTTTTTTTTTTTTTTTTTT
>Ga0065711_1011444_pt1 | contig 12016 bp, 6 predicted proteins | sample Hoacrofraction12_FD_59098 | JGI IMG/M metagenome (GOLD analysis project Ga0065711, IMG submission 59098) | Hoatzin crop microbial communities from Cojedes, Venezuela - Epithelial fraction 12 v2 (version 2) | ecosystem: Host-associated > Birds > Digestive system > Esophagus > Crop | place... | reverse complement strand
TTCTTGGCAGCCAGGGCACACTGCTGGCTCATAGTTAACCTGTCGTCCACCAGGACACCCAGGTCCCTCTCCGCAGAGCTGCTCTCCAGCAGGTCCACCCCAAGCCTGTAAAATAGGAGAAATCAATAGGAGAAATCAGATGTCAAATTTCCTTCGTAATATAATCCCTGTAGCCTTTTTAATAAAGAGTGTGGAAATACTTTCTGAAATACAGGACGTTGCTCTGTCCACTCAGATGAAGAAACATGTCATGTTAAGCAAATAAAGGTCTCTGACAAATATTAATGTTCGAAGGAGTTTAAAAACCCCCACAACATTTTCATCCAGGATACACCTCAGAGATGCATGTGGTGTAACATGTTTAGAAGAATGGCCCAAATGTAACCCCACTGCAAAGGAGCATGATATGCAGGTTGGATTTTTCTTCTAATTCAGAAGTTCTTACACTGCTTCTTCTCAGGAGACTGATTTTACACTCAGCACTGCCAAACTGTTAGCTCTACTGGGGAATGATCCCCTGGGATAACCAGCAGGCCTCCTCCTCGCCTGGGGGCTCTGGGCAGGAGCTCATAGCAGGCAACCTGTGCCTTCAGACCCATACCCACCAATGCTCCACAGTTCTCCTAACCCCACATGCTATTTGAAGGACTGCTGCTACAGAAGAGACTTTAATCACTATAAAAAATCGCCAGCCAGCTGAGGAAAGAAAAGGACATGTGGAGCTCCACAAACTCATGAAGTTGGACTTACTACAGTTCTCTGCCTTACACACAAATTGAGAGACTTCACGTCATCAAGGTATTTATAAGGTCTCTGGCTCTCCCTCCCATATCTTCTCTATGTCCAACAGTGGTCATTCATCTTTTTTTAAGCAAAGGCACTGGATAGCAACAATTTCCTCCACACTAGGGTGGCTGCTTCCATGAAGATCATGGGAACTGAATTGCCCGTGAGATCTTTGCCTTTCTGTCAAGTTTGAGTGAAACTAGCCAGTGAATAAAATACAAGAAGAAGTCCTGACTGGAAGAGGCACAGAGGCAGGCATCCTGCCATGTTTGCAAAGGAAATCATATCAGTTTTTTAAAGGAAACAGCGACAGCTGAGATATTTGGATAATGTGTTTGCGACTGATCACCTGTTATCTTGACTGCATGCTTTCAGGATATTTCTTCATTACACCTTGCAAGACTGAGGTAATTGCCTAAAAACAGCAATGACCATTCCACAGGATTCCTTTTATAATTTTTTTTGCCTACAACAATACAATGAATTTGAACTCAATATACTATCTCGCCAGCTGTTTGGTTCATGAACAAGTACTGCACAAATTGTACTCATCTGTGTGTGTTTTTAATCTTTTGTCTTTACTAATGGATTTATCTTGCTTTCAATTCTCTTGATACAATCTTTGAAAGCTGCAGTCCAACAACTAAGACACAAACTCACTCCTTTAAACTGCCTCTTGGTGCAGCTACACATGTCCCCCGGTGAAGCCAACAGAGATTTTGTTACCACTGAAGGCAAGACCAGGCCTGTAGCGGCTGCTTAGGCTGTGAAACAAGTTAGCTTGATAGTTAACTCAGGCTGCGCTACAAAATTGAAGAGAATACAGACTCCAATAAGACTAATGCAGATCAGTTAAAGGGGGTAAAGAACTATAGACCTGATGGAAACAAGACAAGTGACAGTCACGCAGAAATGGAGATGCCCCCCCCCCCTTTTCCTGTCATACCTCTGTCTCCCTTTTGTATTCTCTCCATGACCTCTTCCCCCTGTAACTGCGGGATGATCAACACTGAAGCAGCAGAGCTGTGCTGTCTGTGGCTTTGATTTGAGGGCTTTAAAGAACCTCATCATTGAGGTCTCCCACATGAACTTTTTCCCATTGTCCTCCAGACAAAGGCACTGAAGGTCAAGTGAGAAGATTCTTCTTCAGAGCTACTCAAGGGGCACTTTTCCCCCCTCTGCTGTGAATCCCATGATTCTCAGTGTTACCCTTGACCAAGACAACATCCCACAGTCAGGTGAAAAAGGGTTAGCCCTTTTTCAGCCTCAAGGTCTGAACATTGTTTATCCTCGACAGAAATGCCTTCCTTCAGACAAAGCCGTGTAAAAAGACTGGCAATTATGGAAATGCACAACGTATTGCTTTGGGTAGGTGTCTCAGGGACTAAAGATCATCATCCTTCATGGGTTCTCACTGATGCTGCTGTGAACAGAAAGCTGAAATGCATGCTAGAGCATGTGGTATCAGATTAAAGAGAAGTCAGTAGCAGGAATTACATGTGCAAGAGATATCACCTACCTCAAACATCTTTTTAGCAGAGAAAGCTCTGTTGTTTAGCATATGTTGCACTGCAAAATTACATACACACTGGTTTCCAGCAGCATTTGATTTTCAAGGTGTAAAATCTGCCTCAGCCTGATAATAAACATGGACAACCTATTTGTTCTGCTAGATTTTCATCCTGTCTTAGCTTACACGCCCAGTTAGTAGGGTGTAAATGCAGAAAGAGGTTAACAGGGCCTGCCAATGAAAAGGAACCAAAGTTTCCTCTTCCAAGGTTTCTGTATCTCTTCTTGTTGTAGTCCAGAGAGACTGGACACCGAATGACAGAGGAGAGTTTTGCCCTAAAGCAAATGCTCACAACTCAGAAAGGCGAGCATCTCTGCAGGATGACTTTCAGTAGAACAAAACAAGTGATTAACGATTTCATAGGCTGGAGGACAGAAGCAGGAGGAGCTGTGACATCAGGAACTCACTGCGCTGTTACTCACAGGTTGATGAAACTAGGTAAGCAAGACAGTTACACCAGGGAAATATTCAGCTCTACAGCAGTCTGATGAAGGTAATACATGGGAAGCGATGCATGAACACTGAAGACTTGAAAATTGCATCATAGGCTATATTCCAGCAGTGTATATGAAACAAGTTGTCACACATCCTGTAATTACAGCCTGTTCTATTTCATTTATACTATGGGAGACAGGGGTAGGGAATAGGGTAAATTAAAGGGACACTGTCACATCAGGGCAAGGCTTACTCTAAGTGAAGGACACTAAATACAGTAAAGCACAGAAGTATTTTTAATACCTGTTTTGTAATTCTGGTGGAAGCAAATGCACGTTTTCACTAAAATATTCCAGATAGCTGAGATGCTTTGCAGTGATTTTGTTAGCAGTTTTGGTATCACAAAGTGGATTGCATTTAGCTTATCCCACAGTAAATGCCTCCACATTAGCATGCAAAGCGTACCTTCCTAGAAAGAAACTCACATGCTCAGATGGTGTCTGAAATTCCACAGAAATTCTAGTTCAAATACGCTCACTTGATTTCTCCTAGTTCTAGTTAGACAGCCTTTTCCAGGGCCAAATAAAAGTATTAGCTTCTCAGACTAACTCTGCTCACAGTAATGAGAAGTCCAGGAGGAAGTAAGGTTTTGGCTAGAAAAATGACCTGTCCTGTATGAATTTGTCTTTCCTGGTTGCTAGTTCATTCAAATTAGCTGCATAATAACCGAGATTAAAGGAAGCCTCCAACCTAGGGGAAAGAGAGAGGTTCACTAAGCCTCCTCCCTTCGCTGCTTCTAGCTCTGTGTAGGGTGACATAATCCCCTTCTCAGCTTCTGAAAGACATCAAAGCCTTTTTTACTCTGTTGCTGAATCACCAGTGGTCCACAGAGAAAAATCAGCACGGCCTACGCCCTCAGATGCAGCCAGTCTGGATAAATCACTCCATGCAGCCTGCTGGGAGGTTGCAGGTTGCATGGTGGGTTTGTGCAGCTCTGGATGCTGTGCTTTCACCCAGAGCCTTCCAGCAGGTGTGTAGAGACCTTCACCATCCCTTCCTCAGGAAGCAATGGGACACGCTCCGTTACTTGGCACATAGTTGGGACACATAGTGAACAGGAGCAAGAAAACTGTTGAATTCTCAGTATGGAAGGAAAACACTGTCCACAGCTCTCCACAGCCATATGGCAGGGCTGACGAAATTCAGCCTGCGTGAATCTAAGTCACTAGGCACTCCCGACATGGTTGATGAAGAAAGGCAATGATCCATGTAAACCCAGCCCCAGCTTCTGTCAGACTTTCCTGAGACGGGTGCAGGAGCCCAGAGAAACCCAGAGCTTTGTTTAGGTCTGCTTTGGCAGATGTAGTCAGCATTTAGCGCACTCCTTCCTTTACCTCTGTCGCTGCCCTTATTTTGCAACATTCAGAACTGAAATCAGCCCAGAGAATGATGCTTTTGTCGCAAGGAAGGCCAGCAGGGATTTTGTCTGGGGAGGAGAACAGCTGCCATAGTGCTAAGAGAAGTTATATATTTGGAACAAGGACACAAGGAGGTATACCACCCTGCCTACCATGCTTGTCTTCACTGCACGTTGCTCTCTCCTGCATCAGGGATTTTATTATTATCTCCCTTGCTGTCAGCAGGGATGATTGCCTGCAAATGTCCACAAATACACCTGCTGTCGGACACTTTGGTATGGATGTAATTCCAAGAAAATGAGAGCTTCAGCAGCTATGCTGGCACCAGTCCTTAATCCAGATAAGCCACCTTCTGTGCAGAGGACGTGACCTTGTGTTGCAGTCCACCTCCCTCCCTCAGCACTTTGCAAGACCGGTGCCTGTCTGGGAGATCACCGTGCCCACCTCTTCCTGACGCAGTTTGTGGCAGAGATGGTGGCTGGTAGATTTTAACTTTTCTGCCCCTTCCCAGAATTGTCTGCTCACAAGGCCTGCGCATTGGGGGTCTGTGATTTTAGCTGCTTTAGGCAAGCCAAAGCACTGTTATGCCAATAAATTGTCACTATTTCCCTCCTGTAAGCGAGGAGTGGTAGAGCTCACACCAGAACATAATTTAAACAGTTCTTCTACGGTACCTTTCCCTGATGTATTAAAAACCTTTGTGGTGCTTCAGGCAAAGAGACATGGCATACATACTCGATCAAAACACAGAATTATGTGTGGCAGAATGTCATGCCATTTGATGTTCCTGCTACAGCCAATGTCACCGGCCTGAAATACCAGAATATTCTATCTTTGATACTCAGTGACTGATTTACAGTGCACAAGCTGGTTTTTTTCTGTCCTTTCAGTTTTTTGTATTGCTTGGCCCACGAGGGCAGGGGAAGCAGTGGGTGCCCGTGCACGGTGTCACCCTGCTGTTGACATCCAAACCTCAACACAAACCCGCTGTGGAACAACTGAAGCGGCCCTGCTCGTGCCGGCTGCTCTCTGCTCCGTCCATGGCGCCTGATGGTGCCCATGGAGCTGACCCTGGCCGCTGGACTTCCAACTGCCAAGTGGTACCACCGACAGCTAGGAGCGGGGTTGGTTGTGCTGCCAGCTGGGGCAGGAGGTGAACAGAGCATGTACATTGCTCCCCTGGTGTCCAGCTCTTAATGTGAGAGGTTGTTATTAAGAACCCACTAGATAATGATACTCTGTTTTTTGCATTCTTACCATCTTTCATGAAAAAGTCTTGAAGTTACAGAAGCTAGTGGTGTAAACTGTATTAATTTGAGGGTATTTTCTGATTGGGGAAGTTCAGACCTGTGCCTTGCCCGTTCTTGCTCATGTCATCTGTGGCAGAGCTAGGACTTGGAGCTAGATTACCACACTTAGTCTTACCACGACAGAGTAGTAAAAGTGTTTCCTTGAAACACTTTCTCAAAATAACAAGAACTGACTTTCTGAAATAGCGGTTTTCACAGGAGCTGCATCTTAGCTAAGCAAGATGACAAAGTTGTTGTTCTTAGGACTGATGAGAAGTCACCCAGCAATTCCAGCAAGGACAGAACAATATCTAGATGTGTGCTTCTCTGTGTTTTACGATTTCTGGAACATGTCTTGCACTAATTGGTCTTAACGTTTGGCAGGTTTTCAGATCTGTTGTGTCATTAACATGAAGGTAGTAGTAAAACCTGTAGGCATCTGTGTAGTGCATTTTAAATGTAATATAATTTGCAATGGTACTAAACCAGCTTAACGATATGTCGATGTACAGCAGTTTCATCAGAAAAAAGTGAAGAGAAAGATGATGATGGGGAAGACACTGGAAAGTGTTACTACTTTCGATGGAGGAAAGCTGTCGAGCGCTATCAAGCTCCACTGGAAGGTAGGTTATATGCACAGTTTCTCTTAAAGGCTGATTTCGTACATAAAGATACATACACATACTAAACTTCTATTTGAAATTGCTTGCCTTCGTTCTGCAAGTCAATTTTATTAAATGCATGTATCCTGCGCACATGGTATTTCTTTGCCGTTTGGCATACTTCTTGTTGTCTTTAAGTAAAGAAATGACCAGTGTATCCTTGAAAGAACAGTAATTAAACAGACTTGATAATCTTACTCATGTGGTTCTCAGTGCTCCTTCAAAAGCAGGTGTGTGTTTTTTCACTTTTGTGCACTGATTCAAAAAGAATCCCGACCCCCAGTCACTGGAATCTTCCACTGGAACTGGGGATGGGTGAAACACATCCCGTTTTCTGCCACTTTCACTATCCTGCTTTCTCTGAAAGTTATTTGCAACATTATTCTGAATTCTTTGCTTTCAGCAGAGCCAAGACAACGTAAGACATTTTCTTCGAGCCGGTCTTCCCCTGTCAGACAGAGAGCCTCCTTTACAAGTGCCCAGTCACAAGGCTCGTGCCGCAGAAATACTGGCAGGTTGGTGTGTGGTTTCGCATCTATCAACGGCGCTGTCAGTCCCATGACTGAGTAACGCTTTCAAGGGGTTTGGGATTGGTGGTCATTCCAGATGAAGAGTGCACTTATTGCCGTGGTAGTCTGAGGGTCTAAAGAAAAGAAATACTAAGATGGGGGGGGGAGGCAATACTTTTTATTAGCCATTAGACTTTTAAAAAAACAGTAAGTGTGGTCACTGATAAGGCGATGATGGAGGGTGTGGCTGAGATTGTGTAGCTGACATTCTTTTGCTCTGGAATTGAAGCCAGAATGTCCCTCTGAAAAATCTGAGACTATGTAATCTTGAAGGATGCAAATGTTTTCTTAAGACTGGAGATAATTTAGTTAGAGGGAGAGCCTGTGTGGAAGTTCTAATGGATTTTTTTTTTTTTTTAATCACTCATATATAGGGATTCTGCTTTCTCTTTGGAATCAGTTAATGTTTATGTATGAATCCTTAAACAAGACAAATGCTAAATGAAGTTCTAAATTATAAATTGCAGTAGTAAGGACAAAGGGGTTTTGGATGCCGTAAGCACTTAGAGCATGGAGAATGCCATCTCTTGCTAGATGTGAGCACTTTCTTTAGCATCCTTGAAAGCAGACAGTTACGGAAGGAGGAAGGGATTTTGAAGCCAAATTTTTATCTGAGTTTAAAAGGCTTATGTTTCACAGAGTGGATACGTAACGCTAAGTGAAACTGTAGTTGTGTGTGTGTGTGAGAGTGAGGGATGGGGCAAAATGAGTAGGTTTTTTATGAAATTTGTTTGGGAAACAGTGAAGCGTTCTGCCTTCCTAAGAAAAATTAAATTTTGTTTGTTTAAATGTTTGCGGACGGAGACACACAGTCCACAACAGTGGCTCCACATCCTCTTTCTCATCTGATGATGAAGAGCATTTGGAGAGGTGCAGGAAGCGCAACCAGAGCAGAGCTTTGAGGAGGTTCATGAAACTGGAGAACAGGGGAGGGAGGGGTCTACCTGGGAGGAGTTTGCATCTGCCTAACCCTGAAGTGTTATTCTCTTCCTCTTGTACACTTTCTACATTGTGGCAAGATTTAATCATACCTGTCGGCACTGACAGCAGTAACTGGACTCTCTACAACTGGATTTTTAGAATTGATTGATAATCAGCAGTTTGATTTATAAGTGGCAATAGGGGGAGGAAAACTTTTATGTAGTTTTTTCATGTGAAATTCTACTGCTCCTGTGCTTTAGATTGAGTTTGTTCAGAAAGAAGACCACCATAACAGAAAATGTTATAGAGGAAATGATGGAGGTTTTGTTACTTAACAAATGCTCTAGAAAAAGTATGTTGATAACAGACTTAACAAACAAGCTTTCAGCCTGATGTCTCTGACATGTGTCCCCTGGCACATACACCCCAGAGTTCTCAGGACGTACCAGCAGTGGTTGGCAGCCTGTACGATGTTAATCCGCATGAAAGAAGTATCCACTTGGGCTGTAACTTTTTGAATGGAGGAGCAAAAAATCTTTAAAAGATGTCGGTGTGTTTTGGGGAGGGTTCTTCCATCACACAAAGCAATGTCAGCTCACGGTCTCCGCATCCGGAAGAACTTGTTCTAAGCTTGCAGTCATGCGTGTGCTGTGCTGACTAGCATGGATATTCGTGTTAAAAATGTTAACTCAGTTTAATGTCTGGAGCAATTTTATTTTGTTGTGTTTACTCATGGACGTTAAATGCATGTATATTTTACTATTGTTAAATATGTATATTTAACTATTTGAGAAGTTTATGCTCATTTATAAGGTCTTCCGCATTCCCTTGCCATGATGCTGAAAGCAAAAATCTTCTAGCTGCACCTGAAGTTAGAAAGTGCCTTTCTCTTTGTCCTTCATTCAAATCAGGTGTCTTCCACTTAACTTTGGGGAAGATGAGTTAAAGGGAATTCACCAGGATCAAATGGAAATGGGAGCAAGTCTGGCTGATGTGGATCCAATGCAAATAGATTGTTTGGTAAGTATTTCTAGTTCATTGTGTCAGTGTTGGTGAAAGCCTTCAGTAGTGTGCTGCCTACAGGTGCCTTGGTGTACAGCTTTCTCTGGAGCAATTTGAAAATTGCCCAGGACATTTCCTTTGTGCTGACAGATAATTTCTGATGGAACCTTATTGAGGTTGCAGCTTTCTTTAACTTATCCAATGTGTTCTGTTGAATTTATCTTTCGGTACGATTTGGTGGCGTGGGTGGCCTTTCTGACCACATTTCAGCTATAAAAGAGATGGTCATTTTTCCCTTGCTTTACCCGGAAGTCTTTGAGAGATTCAACATTCAGCCTCCAAGGTAACAGAGATGGTTTAAACCTAAAAATTCTAATTGGAATTATCTCCTGGTAGTCAACTGGAATTGGTTTCTTCGAAGTCCACTTGGCTCTCCCACCAACTCTATTTTTGAAGTGCGGAAGTATCAGTTTTCCAATGGATAGGACCTTGTAGTGTTTGTTGTGCCTGGGTTAAGAGGGAATAGGTCTGCTCCTTACCCAGCTAAACTCGTTGTGCATTATGAAATGCAATTATTAGAGATTTAATAGTTGACTTGATAGGTTCTTGGTCAGCAAAACTCAATCACGGTATATTGAGATGCAACTTTAAATTCTTTGCTTTCAGTAACGTTCAAAGTATTGCAAATAACAAAATGAAATCTGTGTTTTGCTCCGTTATTCGTTGAAATGCTCTTTGAAACAGCAGTGCATTGGCTTTTCCAGTTTATGGCTATATTTATCTGGAAATGCAGAATACCATCCCAGCTTTAGAATTCCCCGGAAACCAAATACAGTAACTTAAAGCTTTTCAAGGGGGAATTCAATGCTTCGCTATCAGATCTTGCCTTTTGTGAACACAAGAATGAATGGGCAGTGTCTCGCTGAAGAGTAAACTGCTGATTCGCAAGTTAGCCCAGTCTCCGATTCTGTGCTGCCGTTTGTTCCTGTTTGGCTCCGCGGTGCTGTAACCACCCCTGTTAGTTTGTCAGCAGCTCTGGAAGGGTCCTTCTGGGACACTGCCATCTGTTCTCCAGGTTTTCTACATCTGCCTTGTCCTCTGTGCTCTTTTTGTTTGCTGCCTTCTTGAATTGTGTAGGAACACAAAACCTCCATCTGTTTTGACTTTTCTCACACTTGGGCTGCTGCCACTGTCTAATGCATGAAGTGCTTCGGTTAGGTGAGAGGAGTTGGGTGTTTTAGGGCTGGAGGTAGTAAGAGCTACTTTTCCATGAGGCTTTTTTCATAGCTGAGTCTTTTTTCTTTCAATTGCAGAGGCTGTCTATTCCATGGTCCACCAGGGACTGGAAAGACACTGGTTGCTCGTGCCCTTGCTAATGAATGTAGCCAAGGTGCCAGGAGAACAGCCTTTTTTATGAGAAAAGGTGCCGACTGCCTGAGTGAATGGGTGGGAGAATCTGAACGACAGCTTCGTTTATTATTTGATCAGGTAAGGGCAAAATGCGCTGTGTGTTCTGTCCAAGTCGTAACTGTCATTTTCTGTGGTCAGTGTATTTAAGGAGCACTCACTCATTTTTTGTGTTTCGCCAGTTCTTGTCACTGAAAGGGGATTGTCAGGGTTTTGTTTTTCAGTGGGTTCTTAGGGGCTTGAAATCTCCAGATGTATTGGGAAAGGTTAATAAAATCAATGAGAAAACCTCGCAAAGCACCCCCCTCCCCCAGCCTCAAAAAAACCCCAAACCAACAGTCCAGCCACAAAAAAGGCTGCAGGAGGCAGGAGATGGTGGCCTTAGATCAGAGGCAAACAGATGCAGGCTGAAAGCAGGGTCGTTTGGTCGCTTCCAGAAGCTGTAATTGAATGAAGTCCTGGCTCTGTTCTCAGCGATTGCCAAATCGCTGTAAGAACTGCTGGTGTGATTTGGTCCCTGTCACCCCGTCTCGGCGGGCTGACAGAGGCTGCTGTCTTGTGTTACTTGTGCCACTTACTGCATTAGCTCAATGAGTAGAGGTCTCTGATGCTAGTGTGAAAAATCTAGCTGCAATGATTTTCCAACCATCATGTTTTCCATGCATTTTCTCTTTCAAATGGCGCCGTTTTACTTGAGTCGATATTCCTTTGTTTTCCTTCTAGGCCTACCAGATGCGACCTTCCATTATTCGCTTTGATGAGATAGATGGTCTTGCTCCAGTGCGGTCCAGTAAACAAGACCACATTCACAGGTAGTACATTTTTTGTATCTACACAGAAGCTGCTTGATCTTTGTGAAAAGAAGCCCACAACCTATTTAGCTTAATGTGACCCATTCGTTTCTCCTGAAAACTAGTAACTGAGTGCTACAAAATGTCAGATGATTTTTAAGCAATAATTGAAAACAATTCACTAAGCTTGATAACAGACTGCGGTCTATGTTACCTTGTCTGTTTTTTTGAAGTGCTAAAATGAGTCTTTCACTAATCAGCGTCTCATCAATAAAAGCTTGTCATTTTTGAGAGATCACTGGAGAAGGTTGTGTGTAGAACAGAACAAAATTTACTAAACTAGTAATTTTTCTGTTAGCTCTATTGTATCAACACTTCTGGCACTTATGGATGGCTTAGACAGCAGAGGAGAGATTGTGGTCATCGGAGCCACCAACAGACTGGATTCTGTAGATCCGGCTTTGCGAAGACCCGGACACTTTGATCGAGAGTTCCTCTTCAGCTTGCCGAACAAAGAGGTCAGAACTTCTGCTCAGCCTTAATGCTGACGTGGCCAAGTCCATCTTTATGCTAGAGCTACCTGACAATGCAGTATCACGGAGCAGTTAAAGTCACAACCAGTGTTGCGCAACTTGGGCAAAGGAGGGCTATCTGGAGAGACTGTGTTGTACTGTGGAGGGCAGATCTGGTACTGAGTATGTAGGATTCAGCTGATTTCAACAGGCAGTTGGTTTTAGAACTAGTTTTGGTTTCATTGGGACCAGCCAGGAAAATGGGATGCTAGTCCTTGAAATGTGTAAGTAAGGATGAATGTCTGAATTAGCTATCAATTACTACAGTCTCATCTTGAAAATGAAAGGTGTGGTGTGTGCACAAGGATTCCTTTTTGCTGACAAAAAACTCTTCTTAAGGCTGGTGCTAGAGCAAATTAAAATTTTTCATTCCCCAAGTGGTTCCTGTTTGCTTCCTTATTTCATCTACTTAGGCACTTTGCTCCTGAAGTGCTCTTGCTCTCAGTTCTTGGTTTGTGAATGGATAGGGGATGTACCTGCGTTGGATTGTTCCCAGGCTGGGTATCCTGGGAGACACCTACACATATTGTCGGATCTGACCTTCTCACTGGCACTTCCTAACAGGGAGTTGGAGAAGGATGTGGTACACTGCCC